>Ga0272442_10005680_pt1 | contig 16604 bp, 14 predicted proteins | sample SSMForm2O_FD_200262 | JGI IMG/M metagenome (GOLD analysis project Ga0272442, IMG submission 200262) | Marine sediment archaeal communities from Little Sippewissett salt marsh, Falmouth, MA, United States - SSM-Form-2O | ecosystem: Environmental > Aquatic > Marine > Wetlands > Sediment ...
CAGCCAGACACAAACGTTGTAGATTGTTGCGCTCAAGGAAGGATTGTAGAGCGGATTAGCAGTCAGTGGATAAAAAGGCTGCATCTCGCTGTAGAGTGGAGCATCCAAGAGAGTGTGGAGTATGGTGCCTAAAACCCCCGCAGCCATGAACGATTTTAAACCTAACTTGCTGTTCGGCTCCAACAGTAAACCTCTAAAAAAGTTGTGCAGAAACTTCTCAAGAACAAACATCGTGTAACCGAGACCGAGACCCACAAACAAGGCTAGAAGGAACGTGTGAAAAATTCCATGCAACGGGTACCTTAACCCAAAGAAAAGAACCAAGAAAGGCTCCACATCGAGTATCACGTTGGCTAATATGAATGTGGGTGCATGCAAATATCTTCTGAAGGGCAACCCTAAAGCAAAAGCTGGACCCAAATGAAATGGCGTGAAAGGCATCAACTCACCCTGCCGCTGTTTTGTGGCTGTGTTTACGATTACAATAATGCTTACAGAGTGACATTTTAAGAGTTCCTGTGAAAATGAAGTGGACGCGCCATTAAATCAAAAACAAACCTATAAGACTGTTATCCAAAAAATCTTGATACCGAGAGAAACATGCATTTGGTATTCAGGTTCCCAAAATTTTTTGCCTCGACTGCCGTATTGACGTTTAGACACATCCGCAGTATTAATATTCATGGAATATTAAAACATACGACGAAGTTCTAAGGGGATAAGACGGTTGACGAAGAAGCCTATCAGCGAAGAAATACGTAACAGATTTCCTAGGTTAACGATGAGTCTGGTGATGGCAATCATCTTCTATTTGGTAAACATTTTTGTCCCCCCACTGATGGGAGAAATAATGCTTCCAGGCGTCAACATAAAAGCCGGCACGCTAACAGGAACTATTGCACTAATCTTCACAGCCATTTTTCTGATACGAGCATTGGCAGACGGTTTGGTGTTGAGCGACATTTTGACAGACATCTTTGTGAAACGGTTAGGGATAAAAGAAGACCGGTCTCCTAAGCGAGCCGCAAGAGACGCAATATACATCATCGTTATCCTTCTGGTGACGACAGCTCTTCAACCTTTAATCGGTACCCTAGAGTCTGGCGTCAAAGAGCCACTGATGGACGCCACTATATACGTTTCTCTTGCAATGATACTCATCCTAATCTATGATATTGGGCGAATCCTTTATCGAATAGTTGAACGAAAAGCCGAATCTATGGCAGACAGTCTTGCCAAAATGACTGACCGAATGAAAAACAGGGAGTAACATGGAACCGGTTCAGATAGTCTTCATTCTCATCTATATGCTAACAATTCTACTATCGGCTACCAAAATCGTTCCCATGTCAGTAGCTGCAATGATTGGGGCTTTGCTTACAGTCTGGTTTGGTCTCCTTCCCGGCTACGAAGTATTCAGTTATGATGCCGCTTTGGGATTTATCGATATGAAACTAATTTTTCTGTTGCTGGGCGTCATGATTGTAGTGGAAGTAGCTGAGCGAAGCGGTCTCTTCCGTTTCGGAGCCTTGTACGCCGTCAAAGTTTCGCGTGGAAATCCCAGTGTACTTTTTGTTTCTATTTGTGTGATTGCTGCCGCTGTTTCAGTGTTTCTCAGCGACCCAACGGCAATGCTGCTTATAGCCGCTGCCATGGCGACCATAGCCAAGCTGTTACGCTACGATCCGGTGCCTTACTTCATCTCTGCCATGATCATGATCAATCTAGGGGGAACAAGCACCCTGATTGGCTCAGTGTCTAACATGATAATCGGTTATCAAGCTGGGATAAGCTTCACTGCTTTCATTGGATACCTGTTTGTTTGTGAAATTGCTCTCTGGGGAATAACAATCTTCGTTTTGTACATGATCTTCCGGTCAAGGCTCGGCGAGAAAAGAGAACTACCCGAATACAATCCTTGGGAGAGCGTGAAAGACAAGAAACTCTTCTACCGCTCCATTTTCATCTTAATCCTTTTGATATGTCTCTTTTTGACGCTGGAAAACCTTGGAGTTGGAGCTGAAGCTGTTGCCTTAGGCTGCGCCATCATTGCTTTGGCTCTGAGTGGAGCTGACCCCGCAGAAATTTTCAAAAAACTAGACTGGGAAACCATATTCTTCATCGCAGGCTTCATGTTCGTGGTTGGAGGTCTAGAAAGCACATTACTCTTAGACGACATATCTAGACAACTTTTCCAAGCAGTTGGACAAAGCCCATTAGGGGCAAGCATGGCAACTCTGTGGGCTAGCGGTCTTGCAAGCAGCGCAGTAAGTAACATCGCAATTGCCCTAACTTTTTCTCCGATAATCAGCGGAGTTGCAGGATTAAACTCGGCGGCGGTGTGGTCAGCGTTGGTTCTCGGAACGAATCTGGGCGGAGCCACTACACCCTTGAGTGGAGCTGTAATCATGATGGGCATAGGCGCCCTAAAACGGGAAGGAATCTCACTGAGTTTCACTGAGTTCACAAAAGTGGGCTTAATCACTTCTCTTGTCCAGTTAGGTTTCGCAAGCATTTATCTGATTGTACGATTCAATTTATGGGTGTGAACAGTTTGGTTAAAAAATGGATCGAATCTAGAAATAACAAACCAGAAACAGAGTATGAAGAGGTTAAAAGAGAATTTGAGATGGCTATGGGGCAACCTTTCATTAGCTTGAAGTTGGAACTTCCTGCAGGATTCGAAGAATTCAGTAAAGACTTTCGTAAACTGGAAAAGGATTATCAGTTCCATGAAGAAGTTAAGGACCTGATAAAAAAGCGTCTTCTGCTTGCTTCGCGGCGCAAAAAGAGTCAATAATTGGAATCAGTCTTTTCTGTTGTGGATTATTGTTTTCTACACTTTTGTTAGTGAGCAAAGCGGCTTCTTTTGGTGGAGCTTCAAAACCGTTCAGTTCGATTTAGTGACTTCGTTTAAAAGTCTAGAAGCGATTTCTGCACGGTTGTTATTCGAAGTCGTCTAACATTTCCTTCAGAGATTCCACTTCTTCTCGAAGCGAGGATATCTCTTCCTCAAGAGTGTTGGCTTTCTTTTCTCCTGCTCTCTTCAGGTTCTCTATTTCTTCCAGAAGTTCAGTTCTCTCGCTTTTCAGTTTCTCAAGTTTTTCCTTCAAATCCCCCAACGTCTGCTCAAGCCTCCTCTCAATTCCCTTAATTTCCTTAACCACGCCTTTAAGACTTGCTCTCTCTTTTTCTTTCCCCACAACACTCCGGAATCTTTTTTTGCATTTAGGACAGGTGAAGAGCCCCAAAGTAAGCTTGAATCGTTCACCCTTTCTGCTGGGTCTGCCAACCATAGACCATGTTTTGGTTGGTTTATTCACTTCGGTTCCGCATGTGGGGCAAACTGACAACTGCAAGCCTCACTATTAGTTAAGACTACTCATTAAAAATTTTTTTTACCGCCTTCAAGCCCAATTCAGTTAACCAGCAATCACTCTAAACACATTAGGAGACTAATAGCAGAAGATTTGTTGAAAACAGATTTGAGCCTGCAAGAAGATGTGAACTCAGACGGCAGGTTAACCCACGTGAACTGTGTCTATTAGGATACTAATAACAGACGATTGTTGAAAACAGTCCTTTTTCTGAAATTCAGCAGCACAGAACCAAAACGCCGCAGACAGTTCACACTGGCATGCTAAAACATTGTTGAAAAAAGGAAAATTGGGGGACGGTTAGAGGTAGATGACAAATTGTAGTCGTTCAACCAATTCTTTGTAGCGGTTCCTTATGGTTACCTCGGTCACCTGAGCAATCTCTGCGATTTCTCTCTGCGTTTTTCTTTCTCCAGTCAAAACCGACGCGATGTAACTGGCTGCCGCAGCTATGCCTGTGGGTCCCCTCCCTGACGTAAGCTTCATCTCTTTGGCTGCACCGAGAATCTTGTGAGCAATCTCCTCAACCTTTCCCTGCATGGTCAGCTGGTTAGAAAACTTGGTTATGTACTGGCTTGGCTTCAGGGGCGGAATAAAATAGTTTAGTTCCTTTATCAGAAAACGGTAGCTTCGTCCAACCTCTTTCTTGTTTACAGTAGAAGCCTGTGCGATCTCATCCAGAGTTCTAGCCACCCCACACTGGCGACAAGCCACATAAATGGCGGCGGCGGTTACTCCCTGAATAGACCTTCCCCGGATTAGACGCTCCTTAACAGCTTTACGGTAGATAACCGAGGCGGTCTCAAGAATGTTTTTGGGCAAATTCAGATTGTTAGATATCTTGGATATCTCAGAAAGAGCAAAAGCAAGGTTTCTCTCCGTGGCGTCGGAAACCCTGATTCGTCGCTGCCACTTCCGCAACCTGTAAATTTGAGCCTTCTGACCCGGAGCAATCCTCTTGCCGTAAACGTCCCGGTCATGCCAGTCAATCATGGTTGAGAGACCCTTATCGTGAATCGTAAATGTGAGCGGTGCACCAGCTCTGGCACGTTTAGCACGCTGCTCATCGTCAAATGCTCGCCACTCTGGTCCTTGGTCTGCAAGTTTGGCGGCAACAACGAAGCCGCAGTTCATGCAGACTATTTCAGCACATTCATAGTCTCGCATAAGACGGTTGCTTCCACATTCAGGGCATCTTCGAATTCTTGGAGGTTGTTGGATGTTTTCTTTTGTCATCTTCTTCTTTTCCTCTTTTTTCTTCCCGCTTCAGAGGGGATTACGTAGAGAACTTGGTTAACAAGCTGCTCTGGATTGTGGATGTGGGGTTTAACAGCCACATAGGGGGATGATGTGGGACCGAAAACGTCAAAAACTGTTCCCACAGGCTTGAGTTTTTCGTTTGCCACTTTGGCGCCGATGTGGGGGATGTTTTCCGCCTTTAGAATAATGTTTTTTATGTTGCTTAGGTGAAGGATATGACCGATTCTATACAAAACCTTTTTTCCCCTCGCAAAACCTATTGTTCACACGAAGCGCTTTATTTAAACGTTTCTGAGGCGATATTTTGGGTTGCACAATCGATTCCTATGCCTGAACATTTTGTGTTAAATAAGAGAATTTTAAGCAAAATTAACTATGATAAAATGTTATTTTATCTACATTTTTGCCGAAAGTTCTTCGGAGCGGCGGGGAGTTGTCTTCAGTCCAGATGATGCAAAATTCCTAGAGTGGATACCGCAACTAATAAAACGCCCTAAATCGATAGCAGAACCGATTGAAATGCGGAAACAAGACAAGATTGTTCTTTGGCCCGTTTACTTTGACGCAAACAAGACCCGAGCAGATGGGCGGAGAGTCCCAAAGAAGCTCGCCGTGTCTGCACCAAAGCTGGAGGAGCTTCAAATAGCGGCAAAAAAGCTGGGTCTACAACCTGAAGTTGTGTCCGATGCAGCGCATCCAAGTTCTCCATGGCGAAGAACTGGGCTACTTGCTGTTCCCAAAAAGGAGCCTAAAAGTGAAACCTTGAAGAGGATTGCGGAAAATCTTTCTAAATCACGCCGATAAAGTTTGCTAAGCACCTTTTTTGGAGACGAGAACAGCGTTTACAATGCCGTCTTGTCCAGGGCGGGATGTTACCCGAGCATTTCCCATGGGCGTTGCGATTATTGTTCCTTTTGTGATTACGCCTCGTCGGTCGTAGTCCACGTTGGCTGGGTTCTTTATCACCCGAAGTATCTCCACTTTCTCAGTTTTGCCAGAAGTGTTGGATATGTTGGCTTGGTTTGCTGCTAATAGACGAATCTTTTGGGTGCCTCCATGATTCTGAACTATTCTGCTCTTAGATTTACCCAGCGTGGTTTCTGCTGGAAAGAAGCCTTTTTCGTATCTTCTTTTCTTTCGGTTGGTTCTTTTTCTTCCGCCCGAAGCTTTGCGTTTATGTTGATCTCCATGCCAAACAGACAAACTTACATCATCTCATAGGTCTGTTGAGACTAACAAAACTTGACATATAAGCTTATCTTTTAATCCTATTTCTCAGAATTCATCTTTTCTTCTGTTTGGGGTTCGGCGAAATCTTTGAATATCGTTTTGAGTTGTCGTTTCATTCCTCGTAGGTCGTGGCTTAAACCGAAAAAGTCAGCGAAAAACTGTGTTGTTCTTATCACCTTTTTTCTTCCAATCCCTTCCCGGGCGATCAGCTCCATTTCTTCCAGCTGTTTAAGGTGACCGTAAGAGTGGTGACCTCTAACATCGATAACTTGGGTCTGAAGAATCGGCTGCCTAAACGCGATATACGATAAGGTTTTCAGTGGACCTGCAGAAAGAAGCGGTCTTGTTGCTAGCCTTCTAACTTTGTCTGTGTACTCGGCTTTCAGTTGCATAACAAACCGTTCCCCCTCAAGTTCAAGAACCTCAAGGGCTGTGTCACGATTGCTGTAATTCTCCACCAAAATTTCAGCGAGCTTTCTAACCTTTCTTTTAGAACGCGTTCTGATTATGCTTCCCAGCGTCTTCAGATCAAGGGGGCGCCCTGCCACGTAGAGCCCTGCCTCCAGCAAGGCTAATTGCCGCTTGAGCTTCTCCTGTTTAAGCTCTTCAGATGATTCCTGTTCTTCTTCCTTCAAAGTCAGGGTCTCCTGTGACGGTTATGTAAAGTTCCTCCGTGTCTTCCTCCTGCCACAACCCTATCTTTCCTCTTTGGGCAAGGAAGAGAAGGATTATAAAAGTTTTAACCACTTCAAGTTTTTCTAGTCCAGCAATGAGCTTGGAGAACTCTATCAGATCCCCTTTTCCTGCTAGTTTGCAGAGTTGACTGTAGACGCTTTTCATGTGTTCCTCGATTTCTAGTAGATACATGTCGAGTGGCGGAATAATCTCGGGGGTGGGCAAGAGTGGTTGAGGCTGTGGTGGAGGACGTATTCTTTCGCCTCTCAGAACCTCGTCCAGCACGTCTAACAGGTTTTCTAGAGTGGTTGAAGACAGCTCGTAACGGAGAGGGAGAAACATGGGTGGAGGAACGAAATCCGGTGGGCTTTTAGGTGGAGGTGGCGGCTCTTCAAGTTTCAGTAAAAGTTTGGTTTTCATCAGGTAGATGGTGCTGGAGGATTCCAAAGCCACGCCTGAGGCTCTGAAGTCTACTTCTCCTCGGTGCTCCATCTCCTCCAAGAAAGTGTTTAGCAAATAGGAAATGTTGACGTCCCACGGCATTATCTTCTCTAATCTGTGAATCTCGAAGAGTATACTCAGGGGAGGCTGAAAATAGAATGGTTTCTCCATGGATTGCGTCATCATGCTGCCTCCTTAATCTTAGCTGAGACCACGTGAGAGTAGCCGCTGCGTTCATAGATTCCCCAAACTTTCTTAGCTTTGCTGACCATCTCCGGCTTCAAGGTGACAACCACAAACTGGGACTTCATGGATTCCTCAGAGAGAAGGTCTCCCAGCCTAGATACGTGGAAGGGGTCAAGGTGAGCATCGATTTCATCAAACAGGTAGAAAGCTGCGGGCATGAAGTCCTGCAGAGCAAAAATGAACGCAACCGCAGAAACAGATCGCTCTCCGCTGCTGGCTCCGCTTACAAGGATAGATGCCTTATTTCTGAATTGGACCTGCATATCCATTCCTCCAGAGAATGGGTCTTCAGGGTTCTCAAGTATCAAAGCAGATTCACCGCCGCCTGTTAGCTTTGTGAAGTATTTTCTGAAGCTCCCATCAATCTTTTCGAAGGCTTCCATGAAAACTGCACGCTTCTTCCTTTCAATTTCATCCATGAACGCTAGGATAGATTGCTTCTCTTTTTCAAGTTCGTTCATGCGTATGGACAGTTCTTTGTATCTTGAAGCTTGCTCAGCGTAGTGGTCTAGAGACAGCTGATTCACGGCGCCTAGTCGATTCAGTTCAAGACGTAAAAGCTTAAGAGATGACTCCGCAGTCTCCAGTTGTTCCTGCGAAATCGGCAGGGGCTCATCATAGCCCAGTTCCTGCAGTCGCTGGTTGTGCTGTTCCAGTTTTAATTCACAGGTTTGATGATTCAATTGCAGCTCGTTATATAGCCTGTCTGAACGTTCATACACTGAATCCAATCGTTGCAGCCTTTTGTCGATGTCATCAATCTGACCCGTGAATTTCTTGGATTCTTCCTTGGCGTTTAGAACTGTTCTAGACAAATTTTCTTTGGAATCTTCCAGTTTCACAAGCTCCTCTTCAAGGGTCTCTTTTTCTTTGGTGGCTGCTTCCACCTCGCTTTCAACTGTTGAAATCTGCTTTTTCAGCTTTCGCATCTGGATTCTAATGTTATCTGAGCCTATTTTGAGGATGTTGCTATGCTTGGATTGGAGAGTTGCAAGATTAGTTTCCGTGCTACCCATGCTCTGACGCGCCTCGATAATCTCTTCACCCAGCTTTTCTCGCTGAATCTCCATCTCCTGAATTCTCGATGGATCCGTTTTCATGCGTAATTCTGCTAATTCGCCGCGGAGTTTTTCTATCTCTTTTTTAAGAGAATTACGTTGTGACCTCAGAACCCCCAAATTCGACTTTTCTTCTTCTCTGTTTTCGTTAATTTTCGATATGTGCCTCTCGATGCGGCTGACGTTTTTTCTTGTATGCTTAACGTTCTGGCGTACTCTTCCAATTTCACCCTCAAGCGTTAGAATAGTTTCAGCTAAACTGGCAAGTTCTACCCTAATCCCCTCAATCTCTTCTTTGAAACCGCTTATGTCACTCTCCCTTTTTGACAAATGCCGCTGAAGAGCCCCCACGGCTTCATCAAGACTCTTTACAGCCGTCTCACTTGGAATGATTGAAGAATAGTCAACTGGCGCTCGGTAATAGCCACTTTCGAAGCCCCCCTGAGCCTCGTAAAGATCCCCGTTAACAGTGACTGTCCGATGACCGTTTCGCGAAGCGGCAAAAGCGGTTTTATCATCATCTGTTACCAACGTGTCCCCAAAAACAAAGCTTACAGCAGGCTCAAACTTTTTGCTATACTCTACAAAATTGGCTGCAATACCGTTCACCCCCCTCATCCGCGGGATACTGATGGGATTGATTTCTGACATCTCTTCAAGGGGAATTATCTTGATTCTACCCAATTTCATACGTTTCAAGGTTTCAGCGCACATGAACGCAGAGTCAAAGTTCTGAACAACCATGGCGTCAAGCCAGCCGGCTGCTGTTGCCTGTACAGCTTTTCTGTATTGCCTTTTGATTTTAATCAGGTTTTTGAGCCGCCCGTGGATACCTGTAATCACGCCTAAATCCGCCAGCTCTTCGATGTTTCTCAGCGCAGTTTCTTCTGTGGCAACTTTTTCAGCCATCTCCCTTTGAGTGGCGAACTCCACCACTGCTTCTCGTGCGGATTCGGCAATTTTTTCTGCCTGGGTGATCTCTAGCTTCACGGATTCTTCTTGTGCAAGTCTTTTCTCTATTGTTTTTTCAAGATTTCTGGAGCTTTTTATCTGCTCTCTGTGCACCGTCTTGAGGTCTGAGTAGGATTTTTTGAGTGCGGTTAAGTTGGATTCGAAGCTCTCCTTTCGCTTCACCAGGTCTCTTAGTTGATGCGTAAGAACCTTCAAGGATGTTCGGCTCTTGATGATGTCGCTGCGAAGATCAAAGAGTTCGCGGTTACGTTTTTCTATGTTGTCCTCAACTTCTCTGGCTCTTTTGCCATTTTCTTCCAGATTGGCTCGCAGTTGAGCCGCATCGTCTGAGACTTTATCATAATCCGATTGTTTCTCGGCGATTTCGGTGAGGAAACGCTCCTGTTCTCGCTTTAACCTTCGAATCTCCTTTCGGTTATCTCCGATTTCATGCTTGATGGCTTCTAGTTTCTGCAGGTTGTTCTCCGTAACCTTTTTGAGACCATCAAGGCTTGCGTTTCCGGATCCAATCTTTGTTGTCAACTCGCTTATCTTGGATCGAACTTCCCCTATATTGTATTGAACCTCAAGAAGATGCGTTCCCCGCTCTTCAATCATTTCTGAACCGAGTTTCCTCCATTCTGTTTCGGCTTCGTGTCGCTGAGACCTAAGCTGTTCCCTCAGCTGCCGTGATTGCTCAACCTTGTTCCGAACCGCTTCAAGTTTTGAAGACACATCAGCTTTTTTTCTCTCAACTTCCACGATGTCGCCAAAAATTTTCACGGCTTCGAATCGTTTGATCTCTTTTTTAAGAAACATGTAACGGAGCAGCTCATTGCGTTCTCTTTCCAGATCGTCTACCCTCTTCTGCACCTCATCTATTCGACCCATAGCAGTTCGGATAGAAATTTCGGCTGTTCGAAGCTTCTCTTCTGACTCAGCCTTCTCAGCGTCATACTGGGCTATACCAACCAAGTTCGATATCATTTTTCTGCGTTCAGGAGCAGAAATTTCGGCAATCCGCGTGATGGCTCCCTGCAAAACAACGTTGTGTCCTGTGGGGCTGATTCCCGCCATGGAAAGGATGTCAAGAATACGTGTTCTTGAAATTCGTCTCCCATTGAGGCGGTAGACGCTTTGGCCTGCCCTGTTGATTTCACGGGAGATAGTCACCGTTTTCGTGTCCACGGGTAGGCGGTTGTCCGAGTTGTCAAACTGAAGCACGACTTTAGCGGTCTTCGCCTTTTTGACCTGCAAATCGGGGTAGCCGTGATAAACTAGTTTGGAGAGGCTTGCAGCGCGCATTCTTCTGGAGCTGAGTTCCCCTAAGCCAAAGAGTACAGCGTCTGCAATGTTCGTTTTTCCGCTTCCGTTCGGTCCAGTTATGGCTGTGAAACGCTTATCTAACGTAACGGTGGCGGTTTTCGGACCGAAGGACTTGAAGCCTTTGAGCTCAATTTTCTTAATGTAAGGCATCTTTTTCTAATTCGCCCTCGGTTTTTTGCATAGGAGGGAGTTACCCTTAATGTGCTCCACAACTTTTCTGTAATACCTTCTATAAATAAGCTGTGTTTGAAAAAGATGTTTAAACTAACTAATACAAAAGTTTAGACGCTGTTTTCACTCATTTCCGGAGCCGTGAAACTGTTCAGCCATCATTCTGACAAAGGATTTGATGTTGTTTTTGTTGCCATAAACTAGCATGTAACTGTTTTCTTGCATCTTATGTGAAAGCTTATTCTCCTTCACCAAGTTTTTCACATCCTCTAAGGGAGTGTCATCCGAAATTTTGATTCGCATCCAACTCTCGCCGCGGGGAACGCCTGAGCTAAATCTGGAGCCCGCCGCTACATCCTTCTTTTGCGCTGTTTTTGGGTCTTTGAGTTTTTTCAGCCACTCTTCCACGGTTTCTGTTCCCAGTTTTTCTGCGGCGAAGATGATGTAGGATTCGACGCTTCTCATGTATGTGTCGAGCCTAGAAGTGTTTTCTGTGTGTGTTGGGTCGGCTTTTAGAACTTGGATCATGGTTTTGGCGGAGCGCAGGTCGGTTATTACGGTTGCTGGAATCTTCTTTCCTCTTTCTTGAAGTTCTGTAAGTAGGTCAGCTAAACTTTTCCATTTCTCCTCGTAACTCATCTCATATTTATTCTCCATTTCAAATCGGAGGTCTTCTTAGGTCTAGCTATTGAGTGAAGAGCCGTTTAAGCCTCACGTAGAATAAGAAACGGAACTGTGCTATATTTCTTTAAGTCTGCTGCTTCAGCAAAGTCTTTTGCTAGTCGTCATTGTCTATTTGACGCGCTCTTGTTTTAATCCAATCTGTAACTTTGTTTTCTGTCATCTTTTCATTTTGGTGTTGTTTTTCCAGCTTCTCTTTTATGATCTCTAAAATTTTCGCTGGTTTAACAGGTTTTGTCACGTAGGCGTCTGCTCCTTGGTTTAGAGCTTCCATAGCGTTCTCGAGGCTAGGATAACCTGTGACCATGATCTTCACCATCTTCGGTGCAGTCTTATGCAACTTTGCCAGAAGCTGAGTGCCTTCCATGTCCGGCAGCTTGATGTCCAACAAAGCCAAATTATAGAAGTTGGCTTTTGTTTTCTGTTCGGCTTCTTTTCCGCTCTTAGCTGTGTCTGTTTTGTATCCTTTCTGCTGAAGTATATTCGACATGGTTTTTCTTATGTTTTCATCGTCTTCCACAATGAGGATTGTGAGTTTGTTTTCAGTCACGTTTTACACCTCCGTTTTTCTGGATAGGTAACTTAACCGTGAAAATTGACCCTTCACCTTCTTCACTTTCTACCGTGATGTTGCCGTTATGAATTTCGACAAATCTCTTACAGACTGATAAACCCATACCCATGCCCTGAGCCTTTGTGGTAAAGAATGGGGTGAAGATTTTTGTCACATTCTCTTTTTTCATGCCAATTCCTGTGTCTTGGAATTTAACTTCAATAAAACCTTTTGTTTTTTTGGTTGACACTTTCAACATTCCTCGTTTTTCCTCCATTGCTTGTATGCCGTTAACAGCTAAGTTTACAAAAACTCGTTTCATCATATCCTTGTCTGCCTCTATTCTCGGAAGTTCACCTAGTTCTATGACTGTTTCAACGTTTTCTGGTGTTTTGACGTGCGAAAACGTCTCTTTAACTAGCGTGTTGATGTTTATTTCCCTAAATAACGGTTCTCTTCTTGACGCAAAACTCTGCAGGTCCTTCACTATTTTGTCAGCATAAATGACTGAATCATGGATGGCTTGGAAGGTTTCCATAGCTTTTTGGGAAACTGGAAGATTTGACAGTTCAGTGTTGATGTAGTACAGTCCATTCTCTATGGCTTGTAAGGGGTTTCTGAGGTCATGCCCTACCATGGTTGCTGCTTCTCCTATCGCAGCTAATCTTTCGGCTTTAACAAGACGTTTCTGTGACTGCTTCAAAGCTGTGGTCCTCTCCTCCACCAGCTCTTCTAAATGCTCAAAATAGCGCCTCAGCTCATCTTCCATAAATGTACGTTCGGTAATGTCTTTGATTATGAACACAAAACCCGTGGGGTTACCTGAAGGGTCTTTAATTGCACTTGCAGAGAATTCTGCTGGGAATTCATAGCCATCCTCATTCAAAGCAGTGAATTCCAAGTTCGATATTGAACCAACCTTGAGAATGTTGTTCATGGTTTTTCTTATTTTTTTGAGATCTTTTTTTGCGACGAAAAATAGGCCATCTTTGCCGATTAATTCATCTTTTGTTGGAATCCCAAGAAAATCTAACATTGCTTGGTTGCATTCACTCAGGTTTCGCTTTAGGTCGTAAACTGCAATTGCGTCTGGTGAGGAGTTAAATATGCTCCGCAGCTTTTCCTTACTTTCTTTCAAAGTCTTAGTTCGTTCTTTCACTCTTTCCTCTAAATGTTCAGCATATTTTTCAAGCTTCTTTGCCATCTTTTTTCTTTCAGTGATGTCACGGAATAAAACTAAATCTGCAGTTTTGTTTTCATATTCAATTCTGTTTGCATTCACTTCCAAATGTATACTCTCACCGCTTTTTGTTTTCACTTCAATCTCGTAGGGTTTAACGTTGATTCCCAGCATTCTCGTCCCCAAATTCTTCATCAGGATAGCTTTGCTTTTCTTTGTGACAATATCTGTCTTCAAAAAGTTTTTTCCAAGCAAATCCTCTCTACTGAACCCCGTCATTTCCGCTATTCTATCGTTGATTTCCAAAAAATGACCCTTATGATCAACAATCACAACAGGGTCGGCGATAAGATTCACCAAAGATTTGAAGTTATCTTCAGCCTTAACCAATTGGTCCCGTGAGATTTTCAGCTCATGCTGCGCTTTTTCATACTCTCTTTCAAGAACAAAGAAAGATGCGATTCCACTTCCTCCGCTTTCCCTTGCAGTCAGGAAAACAAGAGCTAGCGATATATGGGCGCACGTATAGCTGAAGACAATAAACTCGGTTCCTGAACCCATTACGTTCCTTCCAACTTCAGCTAAACTGAAGCAGACTGCAGCAAGCAGAAACATGAAGTCTGGAACGTTCCTACTTTTAAAGACCAAGTAAACGGAGATGGCAATCGTGAGCATTGATAAAATCATGTATAAGACTTCGGGGTAGGGATTCACAGGAAAGGGAAAAAGCATCATGACTGTGGATGTGAGTAGAATGAAGAGGAAAAGTTTGAATGGTTTACTGAAATCTTTCTGTTTCAGCAGATCGGAGATAACTGCAATCAAAATAGCTGATGTTATGGGTAAAGGACCCCACTCAATTATTTTGCTCATAATCTGGGCGTTCTCAAAGCTGGGAATCACCTCCGCTATACTTAAGAAAAAGCTGTAAACAAAAATTAGCAGGAACATCAGTTTGCGCTTATCTTTATCTCGCTTAAACAAGTAACTGAAGACAAATGCAAAAACTAGCGAAAGAACGGCTAAATAGCTTCCCAATAGCACGGAAACCAATCATTCACTCCTCCCTCATTTCCCGTATGTAGTCCGGAAATTCGTAGCCTTGTTTCTCCTCAAATTTCAACCCCAGCCTACGATACAGGTTCTTTCGAATCATTTGCTCTATCACATGCGCTGCTGAAACCATAAGCCTCTCTAAAGTAGCAGAGAAGAGTTCGGGTTTGTCAGCAATTTCTTCCAACTTACAACTGGAGTTGTTCTCCAAAAATTCATAGATGACCTTGGCGCCGTCTTCTTTGAAGATCTGTTTCAGCGTGTCATCTACAACTTCGGCAAAGTGACTGTTCAGGTCTTCCCTTTTTTCAACCACATCAAGTCTATTGGCCACTTTGGTTGACTTCCACAACACACCCTTTTTGTCTAGCAGTTGTTCTTTAGACTTTGCATTTAAGTAGTATGAAATGGTAATACATATTGCTATTAATAACCCATTCACATTCGGAATCAAAACAAAAATGCAAAAAAGCCCTGTTTTTGCTTCAAATCGCCCCCCATAACCGCACATTAACGAACAAAACCCAAAAAGCGAATCCAAAACAGAATTTTCAAGAAACAACCCAAAATCAGTGTTGTTGGTGGCGGGGAGTTGATTTGAGCAACTATTTGAGAATAGTTTTATTAGAGCATGCGCTATCTTTTCACTCCATCATATTGGTGATGTGCGAGAGATGATTCACTGTGAGCTGCAAAAGTGACGTATTGGTGATTGGGGCTGGCTTGATTGGCTGTGCTATCGCAAGAGAACTCGCAAAGTTCAAAATTGAAACAGTGCTGTTGGAGAAAGAAACCGACGTGGGTTCCGGTGTTAGCAAAGGTAACAGCGGCGTCCTTCACACTGGTCTCTACTACCCGAAAGGGAGTTTGAAGGCTAAGCTGTGTGTTGAAGGGCGACTGATGTTTCCAGAGTTGGCGAAGCAACTTGGCGTACCCTACAGGCTCTGTGGAAAACAGGTGATTGCTAGAACCGAAGAGGAGCTCGAAGACTTGGAGCGCTTAAAAGCTGTGGGTGAAGGGAATGGTGCCCAAGGCTTAACCATAATCTCGGGGAAAGAACTGAAGAAGCGAGAACCACACTTGGACGCTCTTTACGCTTTACATTCTCCTGTAGCTGGAATCTTTCCGCCCTACCTGTTCACCATTGCATTAGCTGAGAATGCCCTAAACAATGGTGTAAAAATTCATGTCAACACTGAAGTATTAAACATAACACAAGTAAACAGCGGCTACAAAGTAAAAACAACTCAAGGAGTCTTCTATGCTGACGTCATTGTGAACAGTGCAGGTCTCTATGCAGACAGAATCTCTGCTATGATAGGCTTAGATGATTACAAGCTCTATCCATGCCGGGGTGAATACCTCATTCTCGACAAGAACTGCAGTGACCTAATCAGCAGCATGGTTTACCCGGTGCCACCAAAAGTTGCAGGGGTTCTGGGCGTTCATCTTACACCCACAATAGATGGAAACATCTTGATTGGACCTAGCGCCGAATTTATCAACTCGCGAGAAGACTCGAGAACAACCAAAGAAAAGGTTCAACAATTGATTGAGGGTGCAAGGGATTTGCTGCCGTCGATTCCATTAAACCAGATTATATACGGCTTCTCTGCGGTGAGGTCCAAAATTACTCCGCCAGAAGAGCAGACGTCTCGTGACTTCATAATCCGCGAAGACATTGCAAACTTCATTAACATGATTGGAATGGAATCGCCTGGTCTCACGGCTTCTCCAGCAATAGCAAAATTGGTTGTTCAAATGATTAAAGAGAGAATAGATGTGGAAGAAAAGACAGACTTTGATCCTGTCCGAAAACGAACAATCTCTTTTGGTGAAGCATCAAGAGCAGAGCAGGCTTCTTTGATTAAATCCGACCCAGCATACGGCGAAATTGTATGTAGGTGTGAACATGTATCCAAGCGAGAAGTTTTGGATGCGTTGGACAACCCCTTTTCGGCAAAATCAATATCTGCCGTGAAATACCGCACCCGTGCAGGTATGGGTCGATGCCACGGAGGTTTCTGCCTACCCAAAATTGTAGAAATTCTGAAAGAAGACTATGGTGTGCCCCCTGAAGAAATTAAGTTGAAGAATTTGGATTCGCCTCTGTTTGTTGGAACAACCAAAGGTTTAAGGGAGAAAGAGGAAAGTGAATGAATTCACATCTCGAGACGTTGACCTAGTTGTAATTGGTGGTGGTCCCGCAGGACTCGCTGCAGCCATCAGCGCAAAGAAAAACGGGGTCCAAGATTTAGTCATTATAGAACGGAACAATTGGCTCGGCGGCATACTCCCACAGTGTATACACGATGGCTTCGGTCTTGAAATCTTTCAGGAACCATTAACTGGTCCAGAATACGCTCAAAGATACGTAGATGAGTTGAAGACATTAGAAATCC
>Ga0272442_10005681_pt1 | contig 16603 bp, 14 predicted proteins | sample SSMForm2O_FD_200262 | JGI IMG/M metagenome (GOLD analysis project Ga0272442, IMG submission 200262) | Marine sediment archaeal communities from Little Sippewissett salt marsh, Falmouth, MA, United States - SSM-Form-2O | ecosystem: Environmental > Aquatic > Marine > Wetlands > Sediment ...
TGTGAAAAGTTCCAACAGATAAGCATTCCAACTGAAATTGTGAAAAAAATAATGCCTAAGATAGGAATACAAGAACCAGAAATTATTGAAAGATTTGAGAAATGTATTGATAAAATGTCCCAAAATCAAATTGATAACTCAGATGAGTTGCTAAACTCTTTTGCGGATTCAGAAGATAAGCTTAGAAAAAAAGAAAAAGTGCAGAAAGGACTATCTTATATATTATTTCCATTGATATTGGGGGCTTTATTTTCTCAGCCGACAAATAGTTTTTCGTATGAGTTATTAATAGTTCTTGCGTTAATATCCATAATTCCATTTTATAAAGCATTGGGAGATTCAAACAAAGGATACCTTGGCAAAGCTGAGCTAAAGCTTTGTGTAGAAAATTTGGAAAATAATTTATAAATATTTTAATAAATTCGGAATGCAAAAATGATTTTATCACAATAGAAAGAGGTAAAAATGGATAAAAGGAAAGAAAACTGCGATTTTGATATTGTCTTAAAAGGGAAATGGAGAGGACAAATTCCCAATATGGAACTCATTGAAATTCTCAAAATCGTCCAGAATGCATTCAATGAATCGGTAAAATCCATTGCGGGTAAGATAGCAAAGGAAGAATATCCTGAACTTGTTTTTTCTTTTTTTGGAGAGGGATCCACAGTCCCTGGGTGGAATTATCAGGATAAGACTAAGCCTGACCCAGCGTTATTTTCTTTCCAATCATTTGGAAAGACCGCTACAAAAAAGCTTTCGCAGAGCGTTGAGGCTATGCAGAATCCACATTTGTTATCGGAAGATAACAAATCAATAGTTGATATTATCCTACCTTTGAAACAAATAATAAGTGAACAGAACGGATTTGAAAGCATGAAATGGGAATTCAGGGATGGACAGAAGGAAATAGAACTAAATGGCGAGATTTTTAAATCGATAGAAATCAGAAGGCAAGAAATGCTTGAAACGGAAAAAGCACAATTAGAAGGCATAGTAGAAGCCCGTCCTATGGAGATAATTGGTGTTTTGCGGGAAGTGAATACTTATGCTGGGAAGGAGAAATGCCAAATTGAAGCACCCTTCTTTAAGCCCCAAATAAAGTGCACATACCCAGAAGAACTCGAAGCTTTAATATGCGAATACCTTACCCCTCCTCGCCCCAATGTAGTTGCTACCGGCAAAATGGAATTCAAGCCTGAAACCGGAGATTATAAATCCTTCCATATTGAGAAAATAAGAAAGGCACAAACTCTTTTTGAGGAGAAGATGACTGAAGAAGAAATAACCGATTGGCAAAAATATAAAGGGACTATGAAGGAATTGCATCCGGAAAAGAAAGCCAGCGAAATAACCGAGTGGATGATTGATACAATATGGGGTTAAGCTATGAAAACAAGCAATTTTATATTATTGGATACAAACATCGTTAATTTTATTCTTCTTGATTCATCTGAATTGCAAAATTATACATGGATTTTAAATGGGAAAAGATTTGCCTTATCATTTGCCACTGTTGCTGAACTGGTTCTATGGAAAATGGTGGAAATGGAAAAATCTGATAAGTTGCTTTTTCGTGATGCAATGGAGAAATTGAATAATTTCATTCTTGATTGTGTCATTTTTTAAATCATCTCCCTCAATTTCGTATCGTGCTGCGATATTGGCATTCAAATATAAGAAAAAACGCGAGAAAGAAAACAGCCAAAGTGATTCAGATGACTCTAATATCCGATTCAGCAAGCGATGGCATGATTGGTGGATTGGCGCAACTGCAATTGAACATAAGTTGGATATTGTAACACACAATGTGAAAGATTTCAAATACATAAAAGATATTAATATTATCGGACCAGATTCCAAACCGCCAGATCTTCTTATATAACTCTACATCCAATTTTTCCACAATCTCTCATCCCCTTTTTCGCATTTCCCTCAAAGCATCTAAGTCGTTGATGTATAATGAGAAGGGACGACTTTTCACATTAAATCTTGCACTTTTCACATTATTTCCCGCCGCGGAACATTCCGGGAGCGACTTTTCACACTGCGGGAAGGTGTTTTCACATTCCTGGAAAGTCGGTTCACACTGCTGGAACGACTTTTCACATTCTATGGAGGAGTTTTCACATTGCCGGAAAGGGTATGGAGTCCGTTTCAACGGACTAGTGGAAAATAATTGTCCCCGATTTCAATCGGGGGTTCGCTTGTCACGATGCATTTCGCACCGTGCATGTCGCCGGACGCACCACGCATGTCGTATGACGCATGACAATTTTTTCCTTTGCAATCCGATTTTTCGTATTAAATTATGTCGGATTTGAAACATCACGATATGAGAAGAATCGAACGAGATGGTGATGAAATGGAATTGCGTAAGGGATTAATTTGTTGCTATTTTTTAACATCGCATCGGGGATGATGATAAGTTCTATGTCCGGGCATAGATTATTTTAATAAAACTTTATTGACAATTTCGCTGTTGAATATTATCATTTGAATCATTTAAATATCGACAATAACAAGCGGGAGAGAATAAAATGGCTACAAGAAGGAAATTAAAGATACAGCGTGTGAAGCAGGAAAAGCTTCGCCGAAAAAGACTTCGCAAGAAACTTAAGCGAAAAGGCAGCAAGGGTTGGCAAACGGCAAAAGTCAATTGGTCTGGAAGCTGAACCGAGCAATATCGCTTTTTTCAATGCTGCATGTCGTGATATAAAAACTGAAATTCAGCATTTATGGGAAAGTTACTTGTGTCTGCCTTTTTTTACCATTACAAAAAGGTGAACCAAAAGGTTCACCTTTTTTATTCCAATACTATAATTTCAACAAAACAGATTGTATTATGCACTTTTACGCTTCCTTGTGCTCTTCGAGATGAACTTGCATCGCTTTTTCAATTCTACCCATCCCTAAAAGGATTTCGGCGCCGGCATAGGAAACCGAGAATAACAGCAGTCCTAATATTAGAGCCATGATTGCGCTTATTCCACCTCCAAGGATATTAAGATATGGAATAACTTGTGCCAAGCCAAATAAAGCGAAAAAACCGAGAACTGCAAGAACTCCCCAAAAGATTGCAATAACCCGCAATAATGCCGCAATAACAGTTCTAAGATGCATACATCCCTCCTTTTAAATGTAAATTTCAAGAAATATATTATCTTAGCTAAAATTGTAAAGAATTATTTTTTCAAATTGTTAAATTGTTGATAACTATTCAAGAGAGCCTATTTTTTTCTCGACTTCATCGAGAATTTCGCAAGACTTCACAAGTTTTTTCATAGCGTTATGGTCGTTATATAGCGGGCGGTCTTCATCGAGGAAATCGACATATTTCCTAATAATTTCTTTAGCCTTTCTGACACCATTACCGGGGGAAAAATCTCTAAAATCGAGTGCTTGCGCTGCCGCCATGAATTCGATTCCAAGCACACCATAAGCGTTATCGAGAATCTGATGGTTCTTAAGCGCTGTGTTCATGCCCATCGAGACAAAATCTTCCTGGTCTGCTGCTGCGGGAATTGATTGGATAGAGGCAGGAGTTGACAAAATGCGCTGTTCAACAATCTGCATATCGGCTGTGTATTGACTTAGCATCATACCGCTCATCATACCGGCGCCCTTACTGAGGAAGGGCGGTAATCCGACACTTAAAGCGGTATTTAGCAATCTATTTAGCCTTCGTTCCGAGAGGACACACACCATTGTTACGGATGCACCGACCATGTCCATCGGCAGACAAACCGGTGTGCCCTGGAAATTGGCGCCGGTGATTGCCACATTATCTTCAGGAATAAACACGGGATTGTCCCCAACACCGTTGAGCTCAATTTCTACCTGCTCTTTTGCCCATGCAAGTGCATCGTTTGCAGCGCCGATTACCTGAGGTGTCGAGCGCATAGAATATGCATCCTGAACCTTGATTTTGAATGTATCCGATAGAAGGTCGCTGCCTGCAATGCATTTCATAATTGCTTTTGCTGCCCTAATAGCGCCCGGGAAACCGCGCTTTTGGTGCAATCTTTCATCATAGGGTTTCAGGTTTGCGTAAAGTGCTTCGAGTGTCATAGCAGCCGCAATCTCAGCCTGTTTAAACCATCGGTTCATATCGTAAAGCTGAATTGCACTCATCGCGGTGAGCAAATTTGAGCCGTTTATTATCGAGAGACCATCCCTAGCTTTAAGCCCGGGAATCTCGATACCGGCTTTTTCAAAAGCAATTTTACCGGGCAACCGCTCCCCCCGATAAAAAGCTTCACCTTCACCCATCATAAGAAGAGCAATCTGCGACATCGGTGCAAGGTCGCCACATGCACCCACCGAGCCTTTCTCGCAAACCATCGGGGTAACATTCTTGTTAAGCATTTCAATCAGTGTTAATGTCATCTCGGGACGACATCCGGAATTACCGTGAGCATGGACATTTATCCTTCCCACCATTGCTCCACGCACATATTCCTCGGAAACCGGTTCGCCAATACCGGCGGCATGATTATATATGAGATAGCGTTGAAATTGTTCAACTTGCTCATCCGTGAGCACAATTTCCGAGAACTCACCGATTCCGGTGTTGACTCCATACATTATTTCGTGAGCCTGAATTTTTTCTTCGAGCATTGCCCGGCAAACCTTGATATGCTCGAGAGAATCTGGAGAAAGCTCGACTTTCTCGTGTTTGCGTGCAATTCGAACAAGCTTTTCAACTGTTAGACCGGAACCATCGAGAACAATAGACATTTTCATATCTCCTTAAGTTATTTGTGAATTTTATAACATACTAATATGAATGGGGGAGGAGAGATTGTCAAGGGCAAACCCTTTTATTTTTAGTTTTAAGCATATTCACTAACCTATTAATTCACAACCATCTAATTAACTTGCTAAAATGATATGTTATAATTATTGATTACTATTGGAATATTTTTTGAATTTGATTATTTCCTGCACACCCCATATTATTTGTAGTATGCCGAATACCCGCCAGAAAGAGAATCCGCTCTGCTGTCCGGATAATGTGCTGACGGAATTCAAAATTCCGATCAGCACCAGTGCAAATCCGTTAGCGATGAACATTCCGCGTTTCATTACCAGAAGATTCACGATGCCGAGGATGATGATGAGAACTCCCCAAACAGCGGACAAGTATCCCGATAGAACGAAATGAATAACGCCGAGTATTATCAGTGCGATTCCCCAGCCTTTCAGTTCTTTCCGCATCTTTTTTGATGATTCTTCCTGCTTAATCTGCGAATTCTTTTCTTCATCGAGAATAAAGTTATCGCATTCGTCCTGGAATGTGGGTCTGCGATGTGTTAGACCACACACGACGCCGCGATGCTTGCCATATTCGTAATGCTGGCAGCATCGGCAATATTCCTCATAATTTACAGTCTTTTTTTTCATTGGTTTTCTTCTCTTGTGTATTTCCGAGTCTAACGAGTTTCTTATGTTATTGATTGTTCGATATTCAATTTTGCCTGCCTTCGATCGCGCCAAACAGCAATGCCGCAGCAATACCAAGTCTGCGGTCGAACCGATTACCGGTATCGGGCGAAAAGTCGATTGTCAGCTTTAGAACAAACGGATTGAAATTCTGCTTGTAAGTCGCTACTACATCGCCGTGAATTTCCGCTGCGAATTTCTGTGGGATAAGATTTGTCGCAAAGCGGCGAACAAGAGCCATCGCCGTGCTGTCCTCTTTTATTAGACCGATTTCCAGGTCGCTGTTGTCGAGTATGATCCACTCGTCACGGATAAGGGATTTCATTCCTTTCCTGCGTAATGCGCCGACCTTTTGCCCGGTTTTGGAATCGAAAACATCATAGGCTGCGGAGAAGTCGATTATCTGCCGAGCCTGAATTAACAGCAATTCCTCATTCATGTTTTCGCTTTCGAATAATCGAATATCCTCTTTCAGCTTAAAAGCTTTCATTTTCGAGTAGAAGACTAGTTTTTCCGAAGGGTCGTAGATATGAAAAGCCGCACCGAAAAGCTTCATCACTTTTCGTCTTACCAGATACTTTGGATGATTGAATCTTGTGTCCTGCATGATACCTCCTTTGGGAATTTCTTAAATAAAATATAAGAAAGTTGAAAACGCAAGGATAATTGATTTAACTTATAACTGAGCTATTGTATCTTTCATGAAGTGCATTGAATGGAAATAGCAAATCATCAATCTGTCGGTATTGTGCGGCATCCAGCATTGTTGAAAAGGGAATCGAATGTGATGACTACACTGTCTCCATCCGCCCATGTCGATATAATTGTTGCCATCAGCGAGTCGAGCTCGATTGTATCACCTGCAAAGGATAGCGCACCGGATGGTTCTTGAATAAGCATTGTGTCGATATCCCCGCCAGGATGAAAGACCATCCCGGTGAAAAAAACCTGCATGGTGTCTATTTGGGCATCGCTTGTATCGATAATGCCGAATATAATCGCCTGTGTCGAGCAAGAAAAAAAACTCCGGCAATGGATTGGGCATTCGAGCCAAACCATCGCTTCCCTGCATGTGCCGACAATGAATTCCCAGCATGTATCGGAAACATTCGGACCACATGTATCCGGGCAAATATCCTCCGCCTGAACGCATACATTTACGATTCCCTCTTCCCAATGTCCACCGAATCCCACCGGGTCAACAATAAGTAACCCGCTGGTGTCGGACAATGGCGTAAAACTACATCCGCTCGAATCCGGTGTGAAAAACCTGCCGTTTGCGACCACCGACAGCACAAGAGTATCGCAAAATGTTTCGACAATTGTAACGACTACCGGGAATAGCATGTCCTCGACCACCGAGCCGGGCCACGGTATCATATCGATAATCTGCGGCGCCTCGCGGTCGATAATGAAGTATGTGCATAGCGAGCTGTCGAGTGTGTTTCCCAAAGCATCGGACACGGAGTCGAGACACACGGTAACGGTCTCGATTTCGAGCCAGTCCGGCAACGGGGCGAATGTGAGAATGGAATCGGCATAAGTCAGGCGTGGGTCGCCGAGGTCGATTGTAACACCGTTCACGGAGACTCTTATCGATGCCGTATCGAGATGACGAAGTTCATTTCTTGCGAGCCAATCGAAAAGATTGCGCGCAAACTGGAGATGCTCCGGGTCGTCGATTCCGTCTAATATTGCGGGCCAGGGGTAGCTATTTATGAAAAGGAGTTCATCGAATACGGAGCATACTCGACCCGCGCCGGCATCATAGACAGCAAGCCCGCAGTAGGTGGTGAAAAGTATTGTAAAATTGCCGATACAGGCGGCAGGTAGCGAAGTATTTATTTTCATAATGCCGTTGCCTTCGATATAGGAGACTCCGCTCGTAATTGGATGCGGGTCGAGAGACAGCGTGTATGGGAAATCGGAGTCGCCGTCATAAGTTATGCCGAAAAATGATGTTATAGTTTCGTGCATTGCAATATTAGTAGCAATTTCTGCGATAACAAAAAGCCCTCCTCCGCTGTTCACAAAATTCTGAAGCGCTGTTTGCTCGGTGCCGGATAAGCCACGTGGGATATTGAAACCGAATACGATTATATCATACAATGCACAAATAGAATCGGTAAGAGTTACGCTCGATAGGTTTGCCTCATCATTTTGGAAACCGCGTCCGGCAAGAGTATCCCGCAATGTTGAGTATCCATAATCGCCTGTGCTGTTAATTGGTGAATTTATCCAGAGGATTTTTACGGTATCGTCGATGAACCATATTTTAAACTCAACCGGCAAAGGTGAGCAGGCATATATCAATGAATCCGGCGGGGAGAGCTTTTCGGCTTCAATTCCACCGGTCAATGCAAAAATCACACCGATACTGACGCTCAGAATAATGAAAACTTGCAATAACCGACAACGAAGTATTGAATAACCACTATTTTTCATGCAAAAATTATATTGGAGTATATTAGAGAAGGCAATAGAATTTGTAAGGTTTTCGAATTGATTATATCATTCCTGAATTCGCAATTTAATATGCTCCCCAATCCTGATCTCCGGGGATATAGTAACTTGGACACAGAAAACGTAATACTTTAGCAAATTTCCTGCGGCTTTTAAGGCGCTCTTTACTCGTGCCTTCAATTTCTTGAATCTCTTTACCGAATTCTTTATCGAAATAATCCTGCGCTGCTTTCTTTCTATCCCCCTCGGTTTCAAAAAGGATTCTAATCGCCGCCAGTTCACCGGCATCGAGCCAGATACCGCCGCATCCCGGGCACTCATCTATCTCTATCTGCTTCTTAACAGTGAAATAATGCCGCATCATCACAATATTCGAGCATTTGGGACAATGCCGTTTCTTGTTCTTATCGATAGCAATACTTTTTTGCTTCTCGATATCAACAAGCATTTTGCCTTCTTCCTCGTGAGCTTCATCAACTTTGTTCAATTCATGTTTGTCGAACCAGACACCGCCGCATCCATTTTTACAAACATCGACAATGATTGGACCGACTTCCATTCTGGTGAGTTCATTTCCACATGCAGGGCATTTCATAATAAACCTCGCTTAATAAATCTTGAAAATATACTGTGTTTTATTTCTGCGAATCAGTTAAAGATTGGATACCATCGGGAAAATCGATTCCGATACCGTAATTAGACCAGCTCCACCATTTGCCATCGACACCCTTTCCAACATAGGCATCCTCACCGCCGAGGTCGAGCATCAACCCGATGCTTCCAAAATCTCGCCTCCAGTTGCCATATCCTTGAACATTGAAATTCTTTTTTGCAACATAGGCGTCATCGCCATCACCTTCATCGATAAGAATGCCTATACCGTTAGCATTGCCTGCGCCCTGAGCAAGGTCCCATGTAACATAATTGTCATCGCCTTCGCGGTCATTCAGGAATCCGATAGCAAGGTCATGTCCGCATCCCTGCGATACACCATGAGCCGTGTAGCTGTCGTTTCCTTTAATATCGATAAGCGCCGCAGCAGCGAGATGAACCCCGGAACCTTGTGCATATTGATAGGATGAGTATGTATCATTCCCATCCATATCATAAATAGCGCCGAGAGCGAACCAATAGCTTGCGCCCTGTCCAAAGATATCGGAAACATAAACATCGTTTCCCGTGTAATCCATAAGAAGTCCGATACCGCCCGACCAATCGGGTCGATAGCCGTATCCGAAACCTTGCGAAAGAGTTACATGATGGTCGGAGTATCGGAGTTTATCGACACTTGCACCGGTGCATACATACGAATCGTTGCCATCGAGTTCCCAGAGCAAACCCAATCCACCGACAAAGCCGAATGCCTGAGAATAGAGATGAGCTTCGTATCTATCATTACCGGTTTTATCATACAAAAATCCTCCTCCGATGAATCCAGCTCCTTGTGATGCGGTATGTCCAAGATAGACATCGTCGCCGTCAGTATCCCACAGAATACCCCATCCGAAAACACCTGCGCCTTCACTGTGATGAAGAGAGCGGTATTGGTCGTTGCCCTCGAGGTCAAGAAGAATTCCTACCCCACCGAGTGCAGCGCCAAATGCGAAGGATTCATCGCTCCAATATACATCGTTGCCACCGACATCGATTGAAATAGAGAATTTGAGTAGAGTATCCGTGCCGCCGGCGGTTCCACGATATTCGTCATCGCCGCCGAGGTCGATAATAACAGCGCATGGAGAAAGATAAATTGTCGGTCCGTTTCCACCGATAATCACCGGTCCGAATTCCGTTTCGGCATAATAAATGATGTCGCCGAATGCGATTGTATCCGGCGCCATTCCATTGCCGGGAGCGGGCTTTACATCGAGAGACAGGTCTTTTGCGCTCCAGGTCGCTTGCGAAATGCGAACAGCGGTTTCAAAAAGTTTCTGCCGGCTCACCCGCGAGGCGAGATTGAAAAAGCGGTCGTCGAGCTTTCCTTCCTCGAGCTCCTGGTCATCGAGTTCCTCGAGTGTCGATTCATCGATTTCATCGGCAAGTTTTGACGCTCCGGGAGTTAAATATCCGGGTCCGCGACTTAGCAAAGTGTCTATCTGAAAAGAATCGAGCGCAGAAAAAGCCTCGCCGAGACTGACATCAGCGTCCCGATAAGCTTGAATTATTATGTCGAGAGCCTTTCGTAGTTTTGGCGGAACGGATTTCTCCTTCGACCACGGGTTGTCACCCTTGTGTTTATAGAACGGCGGTGTAGCGGGGGTTAAATCGAGAATCGGTGCGATTGCGGTGAAAAATGAAGCCCCCGTTGAAAAATCGAGATACTCGATAATGCTGTCCATTATCTCCGGCAATTCGGTCGGTCGAGTCATTGCATCATCGACAATCGAAAGTCTGAAAGAATCCACATCGATAGAACTTTTGAGAGAAAGCTCATCCGGAGTCATTTTCAGGGCTTCGAGAGCTATCGGAATAGCTTCATCACGAGAAACCGATTTTTCATCCTTTCCCGATACAATCCCCGATGAAAAGCAAAGCATAATCAGAATCGTTATTGAAAGCAGGGAAAATTTCCTGCGCATTTTCGCCTCCTATTCCACAAAAATAAATCTGTGATACGATATTTTTCCTTCGACAAATATAATGTATCATCTCGATAACAACAAAGCAATTAAAAAGTTTATTGTGGAGAGTTTAGATTTCCGAATTCACATCCCAGCATCGAATTCGTGTGCTTACAAAACACTCTCGTCCTCTTTGGCAGCGTTAGCGGACTCATCATAAACATATACGAACTCGTTCCAATCGCTCGCGGACAAACACGGGCGACGCACGCATCGCCCCTACACTGTTGCGGACTCATTGAAATCGCGTCCGTGCTCTTTGAAACAGGCGCGGACTCATTACAAACACCTGCGGACAGGTTGCATACACTCCCGGACAGGTTACAATTGCTCCCGCGCTCTTTCCAATCTATCGCGGACTCTTTGAAACAGCCCCGGACAGGTTCAAACCGGTCGCGGACTCATTCCAATCGATTGGATACTCATTGAAACTGGTTGCGGAGACATTGCGATTGGTCAGATATACATTGAAATCGTTCGCGGAGAAATCGAAAAGTCATCCGGAGAAGTTGAAAAGTCGTCCGTACGGGTTGGAAGGCAAGGAGTTAGGAGAAATAGACAAAAAATCGGACAAGAGAAATGGAAAATTGCGATAGGGAATATTGAAAGGGCGTAAAATTTTACGCCCCTACTCAGTTGTCCAGCAGCAATTCCTCAAATTGCCGTCTCGATATACCTGCCTGCCGCAGAATCTCGAAAAAAGTTCCGCGTGGCAACCGCCTTTTGTGAAAAGGAATTACCGCGCGCCTATTGGTCTCCCGATTCACATAGATATGATGACTACCGCGAACTCTATCGAGTGTGAATCCGGTTTTTTCAAGGATTTTCGCAAGCGATTCGGGAGTTGTCGGAGTGAGTTTAGGCATGTGCGCCAACCGCCAGCATGTATTCAAATGTGTTCCGCTCCGTGGGCACTTCCTCGCCATCCGCAATAAGGCTTTCGATATAAAGCTCGATAGCTTCCTCAGCCATTGTAATCGCATCGTCCAGTGTATCGCCGTATGTCACGCAGCCGGGAAGGAGCGGAACTATTACAGTGTAGCCGCCTTCAGGCTCTTTGCGGAGAAGTATTCTAAAATTTTTCACCTGCTTTTCCATATCGCCTCCTTTATTGCAAAATAAGCAAATTTATGACTGTGCAAAGTTTTTTTTTGCAACTCTATAGATTTTGAAAAGTCGTCCGTACGGGTTGTGTGGCAAGGAGTTAGCTGTTTTTGAGGGAAATGGGAAAATGAAGTGAGGAAATGCTTAAAAAATATGCAATGAGATGGGATTTCATTCTCCCAAAATCATATCTTCTACTTTTCTTTTTGCTTCTTAATTAGCAATCTAATTGCAGCATGATAAGTTGCCAAGTAAAAATGAAATATCCATGAGTACCAAATTGATTCATCGTATTTATTTTTTTGTTTTGGATCGTGATGACGAATAGCGAAGTTGTTTGCTATATTAAATAAATCTGATCCATCGTTTTTGTCTAATACCTCTGCAAGTCCTTTAGTTTTTTTTAGCCATTCAAATACATCGGCAAGTTCCCGTATAGCTTCCTTTTTTTCTGAAAGTGATAAATGACGGTTTCGCCATTTTGAAATAGCATTTCGAACTTTATTATCAACATTTACTTCATCGTATGGAATAATATCCGCAGACAAAATATGCTGAAGCCCATCTTTTCCAAGCGCAAGAATAATACCTTCTTTGGTCAACTCAAAACCTGTTTTATAATCGGCAAGAAATACATTTGCTGCATTCCTAAATTCTTCTTGACCAAGTTCTGTATCATAATTATCATAATCTACATAAATCTCTTTTTCTACTGTCGCTTTACGAACCAATTCCACTGGTTTTGATACATGATCATAAAGAAATTCAAGTGCATCGAATATATGGTCTTCTGTAATATCTTGTAGTTCCCATTTTGTAATTGGGAATAATTGAAAGGAAAGTGAGATTGCTGCTTTGTGCTTAATTGTATCGGGGTAATGTAATCTTACTATTCCTGCTTTTTCTTTAAAATAATCTTTATCTCTAAATAAAAGAAAAAGTTTCTGAATTTTAAAATAAAGTTCATCGATTGTCAGATTATTAGGATCCTTTCTCGAACTATAATAACGACGATTCATTTCCCCTCCTCATATCATTTCCCCAGCAACTTCCTCTATCTTCTCCATCTGCCCAATCGTGAAATCCAAAATGCTTACGATTTGCTTGAATGTGGTTATTTCGCTATTCGATAAAACTCGACCTTTGCGCGCTTTGAGCCAGTGGTCGAGAACCTGATATCCGCCGATATAGAAATCCCATACTTCTTCCGGGATGTTATCGAAATATTGTTCCTTGTTTATCCATGCCCTCACCCGCGCCTTCGGCGCACCCTCTCCCGACGGGAGAGGGTTGTTGCCTTCTCCCTTTGGGAGAAGGTGTCCCGACGAAGGCGGGACGGATGAGGGCTTCACAAATTCTATTTCATCTGTTCCTGCAATCGGATAGTTCGATATAAATTCATAAGTCTTTTTCATCAGATGATGCTGGACGAGTTCCCAGCCGAGAGCGGATAATTCATAGAACAGTCTTTCGTCATCTATGAACGGCACGCGGGGAAAATCGATTTTCAATAGTTCGAGGTATTTCTCGCGATATGTGGGGCAATATAGTATTGCATAGATATAGCCGAAGATTTCCTCGGGCGATGGTTTCTTTGAATACTTTTGCGAAATGAACTCGATAAATTCCTTTGTGAAGTTCGGATTTTTGGTTTTTGTTTCACCGAGAAGATTCTCCGATTGTTCTTCGTAAAGGTAGAGAGGAGCGACATAAGTCCATTCACGGGTTTTTATTGAAACAGTGCAACCATCAACAATAGTATCTGTTGCAAAGCAATGTTTCCATTCATCACTTATTATCTGTCTTGAAAAAGCAAGCCCCACATTTTCACCTGCGAGGAAGTGGCGCATGAGATCGTATCTATGTCTTGTGATAAACTTCAAATTATAGAGTATTTCCCTATTATCGAATGGTCTATAATGAATTCGCTTTATCTCGTCTTTATCTATTCCATTTGGGAAACACCCTTTAGTTTCTTCAAGGTCTTTGTTTTTGAGATTCAGTTTGTTTAAGACAGCGTTGTCATTATTTAAAATCCCGTTGATATTGTTTTCTAATTCTTGAGATGTAAAAGCGGTTTTATAGGCATCGCCATGTGATTTAATCCCGCTCTTATATTCCCCAAATATCCCATCCATTCCCCATGCATCGCCGTATTCGAGAACTATTTTTGTTTCCTCGGTGGGCGTGAAGAATTTGAAATACGGGAATCTCTTTCCCCAGCGCGTTTTATTAAAAGCATTATCGAAGGCGGCATAATTTAGCTCTTTCCATTCGATTGTTCCTAAATCGTTATCTCTAAGTAATCGGAATTTGTCGTTTCGCTTTCCCCAAAAGTCATAGTAAAAAATTTTCGACCCCCTATGCGCTTGCGCGCATTTGTCCCCCTTATCAAGGGGGACAGAGTCGAGCTTGCCGAGACTCAGGGGGTTCTTCACAAAGAAAGAAATACAAACGCCCTGCATTATATCGAAAACATTCTGGTCGGCTCCGCCGTCCGGTGCTGTTTCGCCGATTCTGGCGTTGCCGTGTAGATTCAAAATATATATTTCATCGAATTCTTTGAGAAGCTCCGCTCTCATCTTACGATGAATCAATCCATTTATAAAACTATTGTTAGTGATAATCCCGATAACACCTTTTTCAACCTGTGCCATCTTGAAATGGGCAAATCGAATGAACTTTATATAATCGTCATTCAACGGCTGAATGTTCTTTTCGCCTTCGGGTTTGTATATTGGCAAATTTTCATCGAGCCATTGGCTTTTATTTTTCGAGCCGACATTGTATGGCGGATTGCCCGTAACAACGAGGATTTTATCCTTTCGTTTTATTTCGTTTGCTTTCTTGCCTTCTTCGGAAATCGCCTGAAATATTGGATTAATGGTATGGTCGGAATGGTTCAATGTATCGGTGAGGTAAATTTGCAATCGCTCTTTATCGCCAAAAGAATAACCTCCCGCGAGCTCTTCGATTAATCGTGCGAGTTTCAAGTGCGCTATCGCATACGGCGCAACGAGATATTCGAAACCGTAAAAGTTTTTCAAAATATGTTCGCTAATTTTCTTCGGTATCTGTCCCTCGTTGCGTGTTTCTTTTAAGCGATTCAATATGTGTTTGAAAATCTCGGCAAGGAATGTTCCCGTTCCGCAGGCAAAGTCGAGTGTCGTTACTTTTTCATTCAAAAAACCGCCTTGCACATCGAATTTCTCTTTGAGAATTTTATCCAGACTGCGAATGATGAAACTTACAACGGGAATAGGTGTATAATAAACGCCTTTTTCCTTTTTCTGAATTGCATCTATCTTTTTCAGGAACGGTTCATAGAAATAATAATACGGGTCGTAATCGTCCTGTTCGTGATGCCCGCCGGAATACATCAATTCTTCGGAAATGCTATGGTAATCGGTTGCATTGATAATCGCGATAATCTCGTCGTAAATCCACGCGAAACGGTTTGGTGGGTCCTGTGTGCTGAAAAATCTGAAAAGTTCATAAATGACAGAGAAAGATTTTGGAATAAGACTGTATGCGCTCACTCTTTCCAATTGTTTCCGTTTTTCGATTCCCGCGAGAATCAATCCATAAATGAGCGTCTGGCTGAATGCGTCTGCAAAGCCTTCTTCCGTCAAATCGCCGATAAGCGTTTTTTTGAACTGGTCATATAGTCCATTTAACCATTTTGGATATTCTTCATCGGTTCCCTTCTTAATCTCCTCGACAATGAATTCCTTAAGAAGTTTTCCACGCTTTGCCAACTCTTCTGCAAGAACAGAGACTTTTGCAATATCGATAGGTTTGCAACTAAAGAAAATTTCAAAAATTCGTTCGAGTTTCTCCACATTTTCGGGATTCAATTTGGCGCGTTTTTTCGATAGAACCTCAAAATCGAAAAGCGAAATCTTTTCAACATCCTTACCGTCTTTTATGAGAAGGAAATCGCGATAATTTGTAATAATCATGTTCGGCGATACTTTGAGGTATCTTTTTATCTGGTCGGTTTTGCGGATTTCGGAAATATCTTCATCCAGCTTTTTCGTCTCGATGTATCCAATAGTCAGACCTTTGGAAGTTATTTGAAAATCCGGCGCACCAAATTCCTTCTCTCGATGCGGTTCATGAGTAACTTTATATTTAATATCTTCCGGTTTTATTGCATTCAGAAGATTTTCCAATGGAGTTCGATAATCGACTTCCGTTCCATCCGGTCCCTTTTCCTGAATCGCTTTTAGATATATTTCAAAAACTTGGTTCATCTATACTCCTTTAAATTAAACCCCACCCCATTGGACGGAACTTAATATAATGCAATTATACTACTTCCACCACCCACACCTCCGAATATCCTCCATATCCTGCGCTATTCTTTGCGCGGATTCTGAACGCATAAGTAAAACCTTCGGTGAGCGCTTCGGTTTCAAAATATGGTTCGTCTGATGTCATGAAGATTTCCCATTCTGCGGGAGTCCAGCCGACGGGTGCGGGCGATTGCGTTCTGCCGGATTCGAGGATGTATTCGCTCGCGAGGATATCTTCTGTCCCGCGGATGATGACGATGTCGGTTTCGGGGTCGTAAGACTTACCCTCGATGCGCTGTTCTATGGGCTTGTGATGAACGATTTCATCCCACGGCTCGAATCCCCAGCCTATAAGCAGAGCATCACGCTTGCCATCGGGCAGGATTGAATAAAGGTATTCCCTACACGCTTTGAGCGCGGGCAGTCCTTTGTCCTTAATCGCCTTCTTGAGTTCCTGATACGAGTCTTTTTTCTCGCTCATCGCTTCTTCGGTATCGCTAATATTTTGCGATGTCTTATCATATAGATTTCCAATGGTCGTTCTTATTGGCGGGGGCAATTCGGCAAGAGTGCCGGCATTGTCATCCGACACAGTTGCGATATCCGCGAGCGCTTGAGACAGGCGGGTCTTTTTGCGCGGCGTGTTGTCGATACCTGCTGTGCGCTCATAAGTGT
>Ga0272442_10005683_pt1 | contig 16598 bp, 8 predicted proteins | sample SSMForm2O_FD_200262 | JGI IMG/M metagenome (GOLD analysis project Ga0272442, IMG submission 200262) | Marine sediment archaeal communities from Little Sippewissett salt marsh, Falmouth, MA, United States - SSM-Form-2O | ecosystem: Environmental > Aquatic > Marine > Wetlands > Sediment ...
CAGTTTTTTATACAGTTTAGACAGATGGAAATATCAATTATCAAAAGTATTTTCACATATTATGACCGAGAAAAAGAAATTAATTGAGTTAGAATGTTTTATCTATTACAGACTGGCTAATGTACTTAGATACTGCTTCAACAGAATTAGCTTATACAGAAAAATCACTTATCATAAATGTAAATCTGAGTTTCTACAATTGAGGGTGTCATGGTTTTAATATTTTTTCGGGGGATGACAGTGCTTTTTTATTTTTTGACAACTTTGAATAACTTCTAAGATTTTGCCGGAGGTAAAGTGAAGAAATTATTATTCTATTTTTTACTTATCATTTGGTTTAATCTATTTTCAAATCAAATAGCGGAGAGGTTATATTTTGAGAGTGACCCGATCCCGGTAGACAGCTTAATAAATAGAAATCCGCTTGATTTCAGCAGTGATTTTTTTGGTATTGAAATGAGGGATTTTAATCTACCTCGGGGTTACGAATCAAAATATCGATTCAATTGTCGTTTCCCTGTGATCGACCAGGTTGCCAACAATCCATTATATTTAGTTGAATGGCTCAAGACCAATTATTCCAACCTGCGTGATCTTCAGAAAAATAAAACTAAAACTTATCTTGAGTCGGTAATAACATTGCTTGATGGGGTAAAGCCGGATACTCCCGAATTTGAGATCGGAAAAGAGCTGGTTACAGAGTTACTTGCTTTTAAGGATAGTTTGGCAACCACTGGATTCAGCCCTGAATACAGAATCGCTCTTGAAAATCTTTTTGGTTCCTGCATGTTGATCTACAGTTTTCAATCCAAAGCTCTGGAAAAGCTTTCAGGGAATGATCTGGAATTCTTACAGGATAATCCTGGTTATTATCTACTTCCTGATGGTAAAAGTATTCCCTTTCTTACCGGTGATAATAGCTCACAGCAAAAATATATTAAGATTATCAGAAAAGTGAATTATGAGTATATTTTTGCTGCATCAATCTTACTCCAGAAGGCATCTGAGAAATACCTTTCCTCAATCCAAGAATTAGAGGAAAAAAGTTTCTATCCATCTGATACTATCCTGCCAACCAGATTTATTTACGAGGCTGAGTTCGGAAGATTCGTAATTGCGGATGAAGATAATGACATTCATAATACAGATGCGGCTGTACTTATAGATCTGGGTGGAAATGATATATACAAGAACAATGCTGGAAGCAATTATCCAGGTAACAATTTCTTTTCTTTGCAGATAGATCATCGTGGAAATGATATTTACTCAGCGCGGGAAACAGAATTTGTGCAGGGTTTTGGTTTTCTGGGAACGGGGATTCTCTATGACCTGGCTGGGAATGACAGATATAATGGTCTGCGATTTGCCCAGGGAAGTGGAATCTGCGGGATTGGTTTACTCTGGGATAGGCAGGGTGATGATGCCTATTACTGTAATGCTTTCTGCCAGGGAGCTGGGATGTTTGGAGCCGGTATCCTGCTAGATGATAAGGGACATGATAAATACGATTGTGCTACTCTTGGACAGGGAGCGGCAACAACTTTGGGGTTAGGGATTTTATCTGATTTGGATGGAAATGATCGCTATCTTCTTTCATCTGGGTTAATGAAGGAATCCTTGGGTATATTGCCCGGTTATGGTCAGGGGGGAGCTTTATCGTTTCGAGATTTTCCCTGGAACAAGAGTTTTACTGCCTATGGGGGAATAGGATTATTATTTGATGATTCGGGGAATGATTCCTATAAAACGGAAGGTTGGTGTGATCAGGGTGGAAGCTATATTATGTCCTTGGGGGCATTATATGATAATTCTGGAGACGATGAGTATTTCTGTAATACAGGGCAGGGAAGCGGTATCCACATTACCAATGCCATTCTGATCGATAGATCGGGAAATGATAAATATCATGGTAATTTCCGAGCTGGTGGCTCAGGTGGGGATCGATCTCCCGGGATCTTTTTGGAATATGGAGGTGATGACGAATATTATTCCAAAACTTCTTCTTACGGTACTGGTGTGAAACCTTTTTCCTATTCTTTGTTCGTTGATTTCAAGGGAAATGACCTCTACCAATGCTCCCAACCTGCTGCTGAAATCACATTTAATAACTGGGACAGCTATGGAGGAGTATGGCCGGAATCGGAAGCACATCTCTGGCCTTATTCCATGTGCTTTGATCTGGGGGGAGAAGATGATTACCAGGTAAGAAATAGAAAGAACAATTCCTATCGCCACAGTTTTGGTCATGGTATCCACATCGATATGACCTGGTCGGACACACTTGAATTGATCGGTAAGGTCGAACCACCTCTACCAGAATATGAAGAGTTCAACCCGAACTGGGGCTTGAGAGATTCGATATATTGCAATTTGATCGAAGCACTTGATACTAATAGCCTTTTCAGCAGGTTTCAATTGATCGGAGAGATCAGTGATCAAAAATCAGAGATCATTGGATTTATCTGTGAAGCTCTTAAGAAATCAGATAATAAGCAACTTAATCGAGATCTGATGGAAGCTCTGCATCACTTCTATATTGAAAACAGGATCCCCCAAAACAGTATTTCTCATTTAATATCGCTTTTAAATGCCAGAGATGAAGAAGTCCGACTGCTTACTGCTCAGGATCTTGGTAACTGGAAAATCCATCCAGCTGAACAAAATCTCTGGCAGGTTTTAGAGAAGGAAAAAGCTGCCCAGGTGCGCAGGTTTGCCTTGGGAGCGCTTAGAAAATTGGACTCCTGGCAGAAACCAGACCTAATTAAAGAGATATCTCTTAATGATGAATCTGCTGATGTCAGACGAAACGCTGTATATATGTTCTCTGAGAATGCAGTTGATTTTCAGGATTACTTTGAAAAGTCCGATCGGTTTATCAATGATGTTGATGCTTCAGTGCGAATTGCCTACATTCGTGGAATCGGTGAAATGAAAAAACGCGATCTGATCCCGTCCGAAATGAGTTCAGAAATCTTGCGTTTTTTGTATTATTATGCTGATCAATTATCCCATGATATCTATTTGCAAAGGGCTATCGGTGAGGTTTTAGCCTGGTTTGGTGAGATCAGGGGTGTTGAAATGCTGATCTCATCATTGTCGTTTCCGTCTATAGATGCCTTTGAGAATTACAATCATAACATTCCCAATACAATAGCAGGATTGGTCAATCATGATTTTTCCGAACCTGAACGCTATGATAAGCAGATCTGGCAAGATTGGTTTGCTGAAAATGGGGAAAAGGTTGATCTCAAGTATAATATCGGTATGTTGGAAGAACTCAAGAAACTCTCAGCAGACATTGATCAAAAAGATGCTGATAAAAAGATACGCAGATACGAGATTTTCCTGGAGCAGTACCCGGAAAGTGTACGGGTGAAAAAAGACCTGGCAAATCTTTTTAACCGGGAAGCCTGGGAAAAAGTTACTTCTGAGAGGGATTTGGAGTTTTATGATCCCGATCTGGGTTTGTATTATGCTCTCCGGGCTGTTGAACTTGATCCTTCGCTAAATCATCTTGATACATTGGCTGAGGCTTATCTTGCTTTTGGTCTGGAGATTGAAAGCAGAGAGCTTTGCGAAAGAGTTTTGGAGGATTATCCGGAGAATGAGATGTTCCTTAAGAGGATAGAAGCTCTCAGCGAGCAATAAATGAAGGAGATTTTATGAATAAGCATATATCAGCCGTAGCGGCTTTGCATGTTGGTTATGGAATATTCAGGATCCTGATCGTATTTTTGATTTTTTTTCTCTTTAATGCGATCGGCAGGATTGCAGACGAACCCCACGCAGCTTATATATTAGTTAACTTTAGTACAATAATAGGTTTGTTTATGCTGGTGATCACTATCCCCGGTATCATCGGTGGGATAGCCCTTTTCTGTAACAAATATTGGGCCAGGATATTACTTCTTATCGTTTCCGCCCTAAATTTACTCTGCATCCCTTTCGGAACAGCATTAGGTGCGTATTCGATCTGGGTTCTGGTTCAGGAGGAAACTCAAAAAATACTAAAAGCTAAAAAATAGGCATAGAATCCGGATTGACTCGATCAAATGGTTCTATGATCTCTCTTCTATTGTTGGGAATCTAACCCGGTAAGATCTACTCTGCTATATTAAAGCTTAGAACGGGTGCGATCACAGATCTCTTTGAGGAATACCTTCAGCGGTTTTTTTTCACCCTTGTAGAATTTAAGGTAATAAACCACTACTCTAGCTCGATCCCTAAAGGAGATTTTATCCAGATCCTTGAAATTGCGCCCAATCTCATCCAGATTCTTAACTCTCATTTCCCGGGAAATCCATCTTATCGTTTTAATAGCATCCAGATCGATTAGGTAAAGCGGATAATCTTTCTCCAGGGTGTTTTCAAGATAAATATTGTCCGCTCTGAAATCACCATGGTAAACTCCTGCCCTGTGGATGTTGGCTAAAAACCGAGCGAATGATCGGAAAAAATCCAATCTCTGTTTTCTTGAAAACCTACCGGAATATATGTTTTCATATACAAACTGACGAAGAGAAATTGCAGTGGGAATTTCTTGTGAAATATAGATTTCTTCAAGCTCAAATAAACGATAGTGCTTTGATAATATTAGCATAGGTTTGGGAGTATTTACACTGAATTTTGCTAAATATCCTGGTGTTTTAAAAGATAGGGAAGCTTTACTAATTCCCAGTTTATATTTTAGATATGATCTTAATCCTCTGGAGAGGTAGCGTTTAATAAAATAGCCTTTCCCTTCCCAGGTAAAATACATAACCTGTCGCTCAGGCCTTTCAGAGATCGGGGTAAGTTCGGTGAAGTTATTTTTAAAAGCAACTTTTAGGAAATCCAGGAAAGACTTATGATCTACTATTGGTGATATCAGCCCTCGATATCCTGCTACCTTAATTTTTTTCGGTTTAGGTGATGCTATCATATATTTACCTCAGCTGCAATATTCTTTGAAGGATTAAAGGGGGTGTTTAGGCAAGGATTTTTTTTCTATAAGAGGTTAATTTATAAAATTTATGAAATGATTATTAAAATACCAATCTTTTTTTTGTAAATGGTTGCTTTAGTAAGCTAAATAATGACGAGTTTTACGAAGATATTATTTGGAATAATTAATCGGGGATTGGTGTAAAGAGTACATTGAGATCGGAACTCAAAGTTCTTTGGGTTATTTAACACCTGATGAATTCTCAAAAAACTCTGGGCTTTCACTTGCTACGCTCAATGAAGCGAAGAGTTTCAATAAAGTTAATGAAAATACTAACTTATAAAACTGTACAGAAAATGGGGTGCGGTCAAGGGAAAATAGAGATTAAATATTTGATAAAATGCTATTTATGATCTAATTATCAAGAAACTATTGACAGAAAAAAAGAAATTAAACTTCATTCTTATTATATGATATAAGCATACAAAATGCTTTCTGAAATTTTGTATTCGAAAATTAGAGCAGAGATTTTCAGACTTCTCTGGGATAATAATAACTCTGTATTATATATGCGTGATATTGAAAGGAAATCAGGATTTTCCATTGGGACAGTGCAAAGAGAGTTGAGTAAACTTCTTAAACTCGACCTCATTAAAAAGACTAAAGAAGTTAACAGAACTTATTATAGAGCAAATAGGGAGAATCCTTTATATCAGGATATTGTAAATATTGTTCAAAAAACAGTTGGTATTGTTCATATTGTTAAACATGCTTTGTCGAATACATCTCAAATAAAATTTGCTTTTATATTTGGTTCAATTGCTTCAAAAAAGAAAAGTCCCATAGTGACATTGATTTAATGGTGATTGGACAGCTTGAATTAAGGAAAGTCGTTTCTCTTTTATCAGAAATTCCTGAAAAGACTGGTAGGGAAATTAATCCTCATTTATGGAGTTTAACAGAATTTAAAGAAAAGATCAGGTTAAAATACCATTTTTTAACACATGTTATTAATTCAAAATTATTGTTCGTTATTGGGAATGAGTATGAGTTTAGAAAATTACTTGAAAAATAATTGGATAACAGAACCACTACAAGCAAAGATGAAATTTCAGGGTTAATAGTAATTGTAGTCGCAGTTTAAATGATTGCAAATCAGATATCTCACCCGACAGCAAATTTGTCTTGGCCTACAATGCAGATCTAACTCTATGTACTATAATATTATATGCTGAAGGATATAAAGGTTCCAGAAATCAACATCATTTTTATACTATTCAAACTCTTCCATTGATTCTGGGGGAAGCAAAAAGGAATGATGCTGAATATTTAAATATTTGCCGTTCAAAAAGAAATATACTTGAATACGATTATTCAGGAGTAGTATCAAAACAAGAAGTAGTTGATTTAATAAACTTCATTAACTCATTGAAAAATGAAGTTATTAATTGGCTTTCTCACAATCATCCTGAATATAAGATATAAAAAGTAAATTCAACAACTTTATAGAAGGAGTTAATATTTGAAACTGATTATCCCGCAATTGAATGAATTGTCATACAGGAAAAAGATCCTGTCGGATCCAGATACGATGGCATATAACAAAGATTATGATTTGAATCTATATGGATACGATAAAAAAACTGGATGTATTAAATTCCCTGAAAGTCAATGGCAGCATTGGTACAGTTATTGGATCGGAAGAGAACCGGAAAGGTTTTATTCGTATATTTTTGTCGGTGAGATCGGGACATATATTGGAGAAGTAGCGTTGAGATACGTAGAAGCAGAGAAAGCCCACGTGATAAACGTAATTATTGAGGCTCAATATCGTGGAAGAGGTTATGGGAAAATAGCGTTAGAACTTCTTCTTCAGAAAGCATTTATTGACCTCAAACTGAAAAGAGTGATCGATGAAATACCTGTTACCAGGAAGGATTCTATCAAATTATTCGAAAGGATTGGTTTCAGGAAGAGATTAAAGGGAAATATGGTTAGATTTTCTTTGACTCTTGAGCAATACAGAGATAATTTAAATACAAAGTTCTGAATAGTGGATAAATAAAAAAACAGACCGAAAGTTGCCTTTTAAACTCTGGCACACCTGAGAATTATATATCAAACTTGGAGTTCCACCAAATTATATCTAATCTCATTGAATTCAGTAAATTAGAGCTAATGATCAAGGAAGAATTAGAGAGCCGTAAGCAAAAGCGATATTACCACAAATAAACAGTAAAATTCCCAGAGGTTAATCGAAAATGCCTTTTTTTGAATCTTTTCTCCGGAAAACCGGTATCATACTTAAAGGTATGACCTTTAAAAAGTTCCAAGCTAATCCTGAAAAGGGAAATGAGTTGTTTCCCAGGATTAGATTTTCAGTTAAATTATTGTAGATACGGAAATATTCAAGAACATGAAAAAATAATTTACTTGACTCAAAAATTAAAAAACAACTCATAATGAATGTTAAAAGGAAATTCTGATAAACCCTGATATTATAGAAATATTGATATATATAAGAAAAATATTCAATCTATTGGAGTAATCAGGATTTTTATATGTAGTTAACAAATTCATTCCTTTCACCTAAATCCTGATTAAGCCATTTTACAAGAGGTGTTTATGAAATATATTTTTCTGATTTTTGTAATTACTTTATTTTTTGCTTACCTTTCCTCAATACCTGCAGACCAACCAACCATTGTAGATTTTGCTGCAGCAAATGAAACTGATTCGGAAAGCTTGAATTCTGAGTTTGTCAACAGTAATAAAGAAAAACATTTCCGCCCTGTACCCAGCGGCAGCGGCACAGAAGGTGATCCCTACCAGATAGCAAATTTATCTGATCTGCAATGGATAAGCGACAACGATACCGAATGGGGTGCTTACTTTATCCAGACAGCTGACATCGATGCCAGTGATACTCAGACCTGGAACGGTGGTGCCGGTTTCAGCCCGATCGGAAATACAACCACTCTGTTCGCAGGATCATACGATGGCCAAGGTTATGAGATAGACAGCTTGTTCATCGATCGGCCAGCTACATCCTGGATAGGATTGTTCGGTTACACGAACGGCTCTGAGATCTCCAACCTGGGACTGACAGATGTAGATATTACGGGAGATACGCATACCGGTGGCCTGGTGGGAGAACAATATAATGTTTCTTCCATCGAAAACTGCTATGTCACCGGCAGTGTGAATGGTTCGAATCAGGTCGGCGGTCTGGTAGGAGTGAATTATTCTTCCTGCACGATCTCTAACAGCTACAACAGCAGCAGTGTGATTGGATCGAATTATGTAGGTGGTCTGGTGGGGGAAAATTCTACATCCTCTACTATTTCTGAATGTTACAATGCCGGTAGTGTAAGTGGATCAAGTTATGTCGGTGGACTGGTAGCTCTGAATTCTTCTTCATCCACCATCTCCAACTGCTACAGCACAGGTAGTGTGACTGAATCAAGAAGTGCAGGTGGTTTGGTGGGATGGAATAATGGAGGAAATATAAACAATAGTTTCTGGGATACAGAAACTTCAGGCAAGGATACAAGCGACGGTGGAACGGGTAAAACTACTAATGAGATGCAGGATGTAGCCACATTTACTGATACGACTAATGTAGGACTGGATATTCCCTGGGATTTTGTTGGAGATCCTTACAATGATACAGGGACAGATGATTATTGGATGATATTCACCGGAAACTATCCGATGCTGACCTGGCAGGAATCCCTGCCTGTTGTAACAACAAATCCAGCGACATCCATTACCCAGACCAGTGCGGTTTCCGGTGGGGATGTGATAGACGAAGGCGTGTCCCAAGTAACGGTAAGAGGTGTCTGCTGGAGTACATCTCCCCATCCAACTACAGCAGATGATCATACTACCAACGGATCGGGACCTGGAAGCTACACTTCAGATATAGAAGGATTGAATCCTTTCAGGATCTACTATTATCGAGCTTATGCCACAAATACTCTGGGTACAGGTTATGGAGAGGAGTATACTTTCACGACACTACCTCTTGGCTCAGGAACTGAATTAGTTCCCTACCAGATATCCACCTTAGAGGATTTAAGAACTCTGAGCCAAGATGATTCTTTTTGGGATGCCTGTTTCGAGCAGACCGCTGACATCGATGCCAGTGATACTCAGACCTGGGACAGAAGTGCCGGTTTCAGCCCGATCGGAAACATAGACACTTCTTTCACAGGAAAATACGATGGACTGGGATTTGAGATAGATAGTTTGTTCATCGATCGATCAAGTACAGATCGTATTGGTCTTTTTGGTCGTACAGAAGGTTCTGAGATTTCGAACCTGGGACTAACCAACGTAGATATTACAGGAGATGCTTGGACCGGTGGCCTGGTAGGAGTGAATACTTCTTCTACCATTACCAATTGCTACTGCACCGGCAGTGTGAGTGGAGTTCATGAAGTCGGTGGTTTGGTTGGATATAATAATAATTCTTTAATCACTAACAGCTACAGCAGCAGTGGTGTTAGTGGAACACAAAATTGGATCGGTGGTTTGGTTGGAAAGAACTTAGATTCTAATATCACCAATTGCTTCAGCGATGGTAGTGTGCTTGGATCAGGTTATGATGTTGGTGGCCTTGTAGGACAGAATAGTAATTTTTCCAACATCTCAAACTGCTATAGCACCAGTAGCGTGGATGGATTATATCGTGTCGGTGGTCTGGTAGGAGAGAATTTATCTTCCATCATCAATAACTGCTACAGTACCGGAGTTGTGGAGGGCTCATTTGATTTCGGTGGTCTGGTGGGTGATAATTCAGCCACTGTAACTAACAGCTTCTGGGATATAGAGACATCGGAGCAAGAAAACAGTGCCGGCGGAACAGGTAAAACTACTGCTGAGATGCAGGATGTAGCAACCTATACTATCACTTCACCTCCAGATTTAGTTATTCCCTGGGATTTTGTGGGAGATCCTAATCATGATACAGGAACGGATGATGATTGGAAGATATTTCCTGCAGATTATCCGATGCTGGAATGGCAAACATCCCGGCCTATTGTAACTACGACCGTGGCTACATCCATTACAAGTTCAGAAGCGGAATCCGGTGGTAACGTACTGTCGGAAGGGAGTCCAGTTACAGCCCGTGGTGTCTGCTGGAGTACATCTCCCCATCCAACTACAGCAGATGATCATACTACAAACGGATCAGGACCTGGCAGCTTTATTTCTGATATTGTCGGCTTAACACCTGTTACAACATATTATTATCGTGCCTATGCCTCTAACTCTGTGGGAACAGCTTATGGTGAGGAATACTCTTTTCTTACTTTACCGGAGGGCAGCGGTACCGAGGGTGATCCCTACCAGATCTCCAATTTAACAGCATTACGCTGGCTCAGTGAAAATCCCTCATATTGGGGTGATCATTTCATCCAGACCGCTGACATCGATGCCAGTGATACTCAGACCTGGGACAGAAGTGCCGGTTTCAGCCCGATCGGAAATACAACCACTCTGTTCATAGGATCATATGATGGACAGGGATTTGTGATAGATAGCTTGTTTATCAATCGCGCAAGTACAGATTGGATAGGATTGTTCGGTTACACAGAAGGTTCCGAGATCTCCAACCTGGGACTGACAAATGTAGATATAACTGGGGATACCCATACAGGTGGTCTGGTAGGAGAACAATATAATTTTTCTACTATCGAAAACTGCTATATCAGCGGTAGCGTGAACGGATCGAATCAGGTCGGAGGTCTGGCAGGAGTCAGTTATTCTTCCTGCAGTATCTCTAACAGTTACAACAGCAGCAGTGTGGATGGAACAAATTTCGTTGGTGGGTTGGTGGGAGAAAATTCTACGTCTTCTCCTATCTCCAATTGCTACAATACCGGCAGTGTAAGTGGATCAGATACTGTTGGTGGCCTGGTAGCATTGAATTCCATTTCATCCATCATCAATAACTGTTACAGTACCGGAGTTGTGGGGGGCTCATTTGATTTCGGTGGTCTGGTGGGAGATAATTCAGCAACTGTAACTAACAGTTTCTGGGATATAGAGACATCGGAGCAAGAAAACAGTGCCGGTGGAACAGGTAAAACTACCGCTGAAATGCAGGATGTGGTAACTTATACTCTCATATTACCTCCGGAGTTAATTACTCCCTGGGATTTTGTGGGAGATCCTTACGATGATACAGGAACAGATGATATTTGGAATATCGACTACAGCAGAACAAATGATGGATATCCATTTCTGTCCTGGCAGACTGCAGCACCACCTGCTGCCCCCACCAATGTCGTCATTACAATTGCAGGTGATGATGTGCTTTTAACCTGGGATGATATGGGAGTCTCATCATACAACATCTATCGTTCAAACGATCCCTATACCTTAGATTGGGGTACTCCTTATGATAATTCTACAGTTAATTCCTATAACGATACTGGAGCAGCAGCGGAAGGAATGTGTTTTTATTATATAAAAGCTGTTGATTAATTTAATAATATTAAAACTAAAAATATTTGACAAAAATAAATAGTTTTTGTCTTATATTTTTTAATAAATAGAATTCTTTCCTAGTTTATGATCCTTCTCTTTATATCTTTTGGAGGTTATTATGAAGAACTTCTTTACCTTTATTATATGTTTTTTTCCAATATTTCTGGTATCAACCATCATCAACGTTCCGGATGACCAATTAACCATCCAGGCTGGTATTAATGCTGCAACAAACACAGACACAGTACTCGTGGAGCCTGGAACATATGTCGAGAATATTAACTACAACGGCAAGAACATAACTGTTGGATCTTTATTCTTAACAACCCATGATACATCTTATATTTCTTCAACTATTATCGATGGGAACAGTAGTGGGCTTGTTGTAACCTTTAATAATGGAGAGAATTCAACCGCTGTATTATGCGGAGTTACACTTATAAATGGATCTGCAAATTATGGTGGTGGGATTTGCTGCGATAATTATTCGAATCCGGATATACGGAATGTAACTATATCAGGTAATTCTGCTATAGAATGTGGTGGTGGTATTTATTGTTATAATTCCAGTCCGAGTTTGCAGAATGTAACGATTACACGGAATTTAGCTACAGAATATGGTGGCGGGATCAGTTGTTTCGCTAATTCCAGTCCGAGTCTACAGAATGTAACAATTGCAGATAATTCTGCTGAATTGGGTGGTAACGCGATTTATTGTGATAATTCCAGTCCAAGTTTATTGAATTCCATTTTGTGGAATGATTTTCCGGATGAGATCTATATTTTTTCCGGTTCTGTTACAGCAACATATTCTGATATTCAAGGTGGTTGGACTGGAACAGGAAATATTGACAGTGATCCGCTGTTTGTGGATCCCGGCATTGGAGATTACCACCTGCATGTAACTTCCCCCTGTATAGATGCAGGAGATCCGGCATCACCATTAGACTTGGATGGTACAATTGCAGATATGGGAGCTTATTATTTTCATCAACATTTTGGTCCTGTTTGGTATGTTTCTACAACCGGCTCAGATATAACAGGGAATGGATCTGAAGAATATCCGTTTGCTACAATCCAACGTGGAATTAATTTTTCTGCAGATACAGACACTGTGCTTGTAGAACCCGGAACGTATTTGGAAAACATTAACTATAATGGAAAAAACATCAATGTTGGTTCTTTATTTTTAACAACGCAGGATACAACTTATACTGCTTCAACTATTATCGATGGGAACAGTAGTGGTAGTGTTGTAACCTTTAGTAATGGAGAGGATTCTACTGCTGTATTATGTGGATTTACACTTATAAATGGTTATGCAAATGATGGCGGTGGGATTTTGTGTGATGAATATTCGAATCCGGATATACGGAATGTAATTATATCAGGGAATTCTGCTATGGACAATGGTGGAGGGATTGCATGTATAAGTTATTCCAGTCCGAATCTTAAGAATGTAATAATATCAAACAATTCTGTTAATCATTATGGTGGTGGGATTATCTGTGGAATTAATTCCAGTCCGAGTTTGCAGAATGTAACGATTACAGGTAATTCTGCAGGTTTCCGTGGTGGTGGGCTTGACATTGTGGGTGCCAGTCCGAGTCTACAGAATGTAATAATATCAAACAATTCTTCTGGTGAACGTGGTGGTGGGATTCACTTTAGCAGTTCCAGCTCAAGTTTAATAAATGTAACCATATCAGGTAATTCTGCTATAGAAAATGGTGGTGGGATTTACTGTTCAAGCGATCCCGTTCCGAATCTACAGAATGTAACAATTGCAGATAATTCTGCTGGGGATAATGGTGGCGCGATTTATTGTATTAATTTCGTTTCCAGTCTAAGTTTATTGAATTCCATTTTGTGGAATGATTCACCACAAGAGATCTATATTGCTTCCGGTTCTGTTACAGCAACATATTCTGATATTCAAGGTGGTTGGACTGGAACAGGTAATATTGATAGCGATCCTTTATTCAATGATGCTCCCAATAATGATTATTCTCTTTCTTCCTTATCTGCATGTATCAACGGGGGAGATCCAACCACAACGATAGGGGATGTAGGAGAATATGATCTTGCCGGAAATGACAGGTTCTTTGACAGTTCTATCGGTGCGGGTGATTTGAATGATGTCCTGAACAGGATAGATATGGGAGCTTATGAATATTCCTCTGAAAGCGGCACTATTCCCGATGGTACAATGCTCTCCGAAAACCAGGTGATCAATTCTGATTTATATATTCCCAAGCATCTTACTTGTACTATCTCTGCCGGTATAACTTATGAATTTGAACAAGATCACGGTATGAATATTGGCGGTGATCTTGATGCTATCGGAGTGTTTGAGAGTTTGATCACTTTCACAGCTTCTGATACTTTATCAGGCTGGAGTGGTTTGAATTTCATTTCTTCCCGTAGTGCGTTATCTTCTTCTAATCTTGAATTTTGTGTTATCGAATACGGAGATGAAACCGGAAACGGTGGAAATATCTACCTGGATGAGTATGATGAGTTAAATATAACAAATTGTCGGATAACAAATGGAGAAGCAATATTTGGAGGTGGTGTTTACAGTCACAATTCCAAGCTGAATATAATAAACTGTGTTTTGAATAATAACCAGTCGACACTATCTGGAGGAGCGATTTTTGCACATCATTCCGAGTCTTCATTGATCAACCTGACTATAGCAGATAATATTGCCGGAACAGAGGGAGGAGGTCTAGCTTTCTCCGATGAATCATATTCACAACCGGAGATCATGAATTGTATTATCTGGGATAATGGCGTTGCTCCAATAATTCCCGGAAGCGGTGCTTTAACTAACATAAGCTATTGTGATCTTGAGTTTACTTATCCCGGCAGTAATAATGTGTCTTTTGATCCTGCTTTTACCGGAGAAATGGACCATCCCTATAACATTGAGAATTATTCATTTTGTTTGAATTCAGGTATACCGGATACTACAGGTTTGAATTTACCGGTAATAGATATTTTAGGGAATCTCCGTGTATTCGGTCATACTAACGCATTTTATGATAGAATTGACATTGGTGCTTATGAATATCAGGGATTGCACGCTCCTTCAAATTTTACAGCATCTGATGGTGATAATAACTATCCCGGCTATGTACAACTGTTCTGGGATTATAACCCGAATTATGAACCTGAAACGGAAAATTTCAGGATCTTTCGAGATTCGATCATCATTGATATAACAGATCCACAAATTTATTCCTATTCTGATTATACTGCTCTACCGGGTCAGGTTTATTCCTATTATGTCCAGGTTTATTCCGGTGATCAAACCATGAATTCACAGGAAGATAGCGGTTATCTGAAACCTAATGGAATTATCACGGGAACTGTTCTTTCTGCCAATAACAATCCGGTTCAAGGTGTTAAGATCTCACTGGATCCCTCACCCGGATACTGCCTTGAATTCGATAGTTCCAATCCGTCTTCTTTAACCATAGAAGATCCGGAAGTGAATATGGATTATAATTTCACTATTGAATTCTGGGTAAAAACAGCTTTGAGTGATGTTGTCCTGCTAAATAAGGGCGATCATAATTTTAGCGTAAATGCTTCCGGTAAAGTGGAATATACTGATGGTACAAATACTATAACTCAAGATTCGTTGAGCTTAAGTGATAATGAATGGCATCATCTTGCTGTGGTGAATGATTACACCAATTCGAGAACTTTTTTATATTTTGATGAATATATAGTTGCTTCAGATACCAGCTATACCTTCAGCGGATCTTCTGATGCCGGTTTTTCGACATCTGCATCTTTTTCTGGATTTCTTGATGAGATCAAGATCTGGAATACTGCCCGTGATTCCACTGATATTGTAGAAGGAATGAATATTATTACTGCCTGGGATGAAGCAGGACTTGCCGGTTACTGGACTCTTAACGAAGGCACCGGAAATACTGTTTTTGATGCTACCAATTTTGCTCATAACGGAACATTTACAGATTGTACCTGGTCGACTGATGAACCCGGAGTTTTGTTGGGAGCCTTCACGAATGAATGGGGAGAATATCTCGTCAGCCAGATCTATTATGGTGCATCGACAACTTTTACAGTTACACCCAGTAAACCAGGTCATGTTTTTCAACCGGAACAAAGGCAGGTTACCTTGAGCGCCAGTAATATCGCTCAAAACGATATAGATTTTACAGATAATTCTCTTATTCCGATCAGTGGATATGTCAAATACCAAAGCACTGAATGTCCGGTGGTAGGAGCAACGATTTTGCTGAATGGTTCTCCATCTTTACCAATATCGCTTACGGATGAAGACGGATATTATGTGATGGAAGTGGAACACGGAACAGAATGCACTATTTCAGTGGATTATTCCGATCATATTTTCAACCGGGAATGGGATCTGGGTGAGGTTACCTCTCCCCAGGTTGATATCAATTTTGAAGACACCTTTAAAACCCAGTTCAGATGTGAAGTTGTGGGCGGTGACGATTCATATCCGATCGGGGAATTCGATGTTACTTTGCAATCGGTAAATGGATGTTATCTTGATGAAATTACAGGAGAAAACTGGTCTTCAGGTGGAATAATGATAAATAATATTCCACCATTAGATTACAATGTTACCGTAGATCCAACAGAATTTGATCCTTTTAATCTGGCAATAGATGAACAGTTTCAGAATATGAATACTGATTTGATCTCATTGACTAACCCTGATTCATTACTGGATACTTTACGTTTTGTCTGGAAAGCTGATCTGGAAATCGGAGTTACTTGGCCAGATACACTTGCTTTACAACATTTTCTGGAGTACCCTTCAAGCGAATTTTATGTTCTTCCCCAAAATGAATGGTGTGAAATTGAAATCCAGGCTTTTGAAGATTACAGTTATGATGGTCATCCTAACCAGATAACTTATCTAGATGATTGTGATTTAGTGATCACTGACGAAGTGGGAACTCAAGGGATAACTGAAACGGCTTTTCAAGACACGAACGTTTATGTATATACATTTGCTCCTTATTTACCAAACATGCTTTCAGGATATGACAGGCAATATCAAAACATGCTGGAAGTCACAGTCCAGGATACGGATTTGAATAGATTTGCTACTCAAACAGACTGGGTACTTACTGAAGGAGTAAGACCTCTGGAAAGCACTTATGCA
>Ga0272442_10005684_pt1 | contig 16597 bp, 16 predicted proteins | sample SSMForm2O_FD_200262 | JGI IMG/M metagenome (GOLD analysis project Ga0272442, IMG submission 200262) | Marine sediment archaeal communities from Little Sippewissett salt marsh, Falmouth, MA, United States - SSM-Form-2O | ecosystem: Environmental > Aquatic > Marine > Wetlands > Sediment ...
CGCCGTAGCAGTGCGGGGGACAGTCCCCATCCGGGGACAGTTTCCATAGCAGGCAGTCCCCTTAGGCAGAGGGTGAAGGCGCATTTTTCACTGGATGCCTGCTATGGGAAGTACAAAGAAGTGTATAGTGAAGTATTAAATGGGATTGCTTCGCCTCGAAGTCTCGGGGCTCGCAATGACGAGGGAAAAAGGCGAAATGACGCGGAGAAGAACATCCTCACAATAGACGTGGAGGAGTATTTTCAGGTGGAGAACTTTAAGGGTGTGATAGCGCGGGATGAGTGGGATAAGTGCGAGTCAAGGGTGGTCTGCGCTACGGAGAAGATATTGGATTTACTGGCCAAATATAAGACAAAGGCCACATTCTTTGTCTTAGGCTGGATAGCCGAAAGACACCCCGAGCTTGTAAAGAAGATACGCGATGCCGGCCACGAGATAGCGAGCCATGGCTATGAGCATAAGCTTATATACAGCCAGTCTCCGCATGAATATAGGGATGATTTAAGAAAGGCAAATTCTATTTTAGAGGGAATAACGGGTGAAAAGGTGCTTGGTTATAGGGCACCCAGCTATTCGGTGACGGAGAGATCCCGATGGGCGCTTGATGTCTTGGCAGAGGAAGGGTTTAGGTATGATTCGAGCGTCTTTCCCATAGCGCATGATAGAGGCGGGTTGCCGGGGGCGGGGAGATACCCTTATGTTAGGGGAAGCCGTGTTAGGGACAGCCTCCGTAGCAGTGCGGGGGACAGTCCCCATCCGGGGACAGTTTCCATAGCAGGCAGTCCCCTTTGGGAAATTCCCCTATCTACCAGGAGGATTGCGGGAAAGAACGTGCCGTTTTCGGGAGGCGGATATTTTAGGTTGCTGCCTTATGCGTTTATAAAAAAGTCTATTGAGCTTTGTAATAGAGACGGAGCGCCCGCCGTTATGTATTTACATCCCTGGGAATTTGACCCGGAACAGCCAAAGGTAAAAGCGAGCCTTTTAGGCAGGTTCAGGCATTACGTAAATCTGGATAAGACGGAGGCAAAGCTTGAAAGGCTTTTAAGGGATTTCAGGTTTACGACGGTAAAGGGGTATTTGAATGAAAAGTATGGGATTGCTTCGTCGCAAAGCCGTGCAAATAGCAAAGCTCCTCGCAATGACGCGGGGCAAAAGATTGCTTCGTCGCAAAGCCGTGCAAATAGCAGGTCTCCTCGCAATGACGCGGGGCAAAAGATTGCTTCGTCGCAAAGCCGTGCAAATAGCAGGTCTCCTCGCAATGACGCGGGGCAAAAGATTGCTTCGTCGTCAAACCTTGCAAACAGCAGGTCTCCTCGCAATGACGCGGGGCAAAAGATTGCTTCGTCGCAAAGCCGTGCAAATAGCAAAGCTCCTCGCAATGACGCGGGGCAAAAGATTGCTTCGTCGTCAAACCTTGCAAACAGCAGGTCTCCTCGCAATGACGCGGGGAAAGGGAAGTTATGCTTAAAAGGATAACGGTATTGAGGTACCACTCAATAGAATATGAAGACTCCGTAAGGCTTTGGGAGGATGAAAGGTTCTATAACGTGGCGCCCGATGTCTTCAGGGACCAGATGCGTTATTTAAAGGATAACGGCTTTACTGCCATATCCTTGGATGATCTTCTGTCCATTGAAAACGAGGAGAAGCTGCCCGAGAAACCCGTACTTTTAACCTTCGACGACGGCCACATAAGCCATTACGATACGGCTCTGCCGGAGCTTAAGAAACGCGGCTTTAAAGGGGTGTTCTTCCTTGTGGTGAACGACATCGCGAAGGATAACAGGCTCACCTGGGAGCATGCCGCAAGGCTTAAGGATGCCGGCATGGAGATAGGCTCACACGGCGTAAACCACGTGGGGATGAAGAACTATTCTTACCAAAACCTGATTATAGAGCTTAAGGCATCCAAGCTCGAGCTTGAGGAGAGGCTGGGGGCCCATATTAAGGCTTTTGCCATCCCGCGCGGCTTATATTCCGCCAAGATAAGTAATGTGGCGAGGGGCATGGGGTATAAGCTTGTCTTTACCTCTTTTGCCGGAAACATCACTTTACTGTCTAACCCGTATTGCTTAAGGAGGATGGGCATAAGAAGCACATATGGGATGGATGAGTTCAAGGCTATAGTAGAGAAGAAAGCGCGTTTTATATTAAAACGTAGGATAGCCCAGTTCTTTAAAGACCATATCAAGGTTATAATAGGTTTAACGTTGTATGACCGCATTAAGAGACTTTTTCTAAAACGGAAAAATGAAAAAGAAACAAAATGTACCCTCGGGGGGAGTACTGTATGAGAGATAAGAGAGGGAATATTAAATTATTTATATTATCGCTTGGCCTTGTTTTGATAAGCTATATTCCTACATTCCGCTGGATGGTAGACAGATGGCTTGCTCCGGAATCTTACTACGGCCATGGGTTTCTTATACCTTTTGTATCCGGATATGTGCTTTGGCAGAGAAGGGAGCTTCTTAAAAGGACGGAACTCTCAAGCGATTGGCTGGGGTTAATACTTGTAGTATCCGGGCTTCTGGTCCACCTGGGCTGCGCGCTCTTCAGGGTATATTTTCTTTCGGGGTTCTCGTTTATATTTGTGCTCTTTGGATTGATACTATATTTCCTTGGGAGAAGGATAGCGAAGTCGGTTCTCTTTCCGGTGTTCTTTCTTGTCGCGATGGTGCCGCTTCCTCTGGTGTTAATAGGGAACCTCACGGTGAAGCTGAAGCTCTTCGCCGCCGAATGGTCCACCGTTATATTAAATAAAATAGGTTTTCCCTCGATAAGAGAGGGAAGCATCATAAGGATGCCGAACTCATACATCGCCGTAGAGGCTCCCTGCAGCGGGCTGCGTTCGTTGATAGCGCTTCTCACGCTGGGACTTCTCTTTGCTTATGCGGCCAAGAACTCATTTTTAAAGAAGGGCTTGCTTTTTATATCCGCGGTACCCATCGCGTTGGCCGGCAATATGCTGAGGATTATAATGCTTGCCACCGTGAACGACCTTTACGGCGAGGAAGTGGCCATGGGGTTCTTCCACGACTTTCTCGGGTTTTTTGTCTTTGCCTTTGCCTTCGCCGGATTGTGGGGCGTCTCACGCGTGCTTGAGAGGGAGAGATGAACAAGGTTGTAAATGCGGTATTGATATTCATGCTTCTTGTGGTGAGCGCCATATCCGTCAGCCTTTATTTTCGGCAGATGAAGGCGGGGGATGAGCTTGACATATCCGGCTTCCCCATGGAAATAGACGGATGGCGCGGTAAGGATATTAAGCTGGAGGAGTATAACTATGAGATACTCGAGACGAGAAACCTCGTAAACAGGGTGTACACCAATGAAGAGGAGGGGAATTTATACCTTTTTATCATCTACTCGGAGACAAACAGAAGCGTTTTTCATCCGCCCGAGGTCTGCATTATGGGCAGCGGGGTCGAGATAATAGACAAAGATATAGATACGATATCTTATAACGGAGAAGAGATCAGCCTGAACAGACTGTTGGTAAAGAGTACGAAGTCCGCCTGGGTTGATTTTTACTGTTATAAAGCGGATGATTTTCACACGGATAACTATCTTATGCAGCAGGCCATCTTTTCACTGAAGCAGCCTTTCAAAAAACGCGTGAAAGGTGCCACCATAAGGGTGTCTGTCCCAATAGAAGGGGACAAGGACGCTGCCCTCCAAAGAGGCAAAGCCTTCTTTAAGAAAGCGCTCCGGATTATTGACGGGATGTAAAGGACGGGCCCGCCGGAGGCTTTCCCCAACAAATCTGAGGTTGTCCCCACCATTCAACACACCCAAAGGTTGTGTATAAATTATTACTCTCGCCTTTCTTAGACTGTCATAGTACGTCTTATTAATTTCGTAAATCTAAAAATCTTCATCTGTAACTCATTTCAATACAATAAGTTACATTTCATTATCTAAAAAAATAAATTCCCCAAAAATAGAGATTGGCATAATTGATGCTTCTATTATTAGTATCTTGCAGGATTTTTTTGTCTATACATATTTAACCACCAAAGAAAGGATGCTTTCACAAGCAGTATAGTAGCATGAGATATAGAAGAAGAAAAAGCGATAAACACTTAGACGTAGCAAAGAACCTGGGCCTTATCTTAAGCATGACGGTATGCCTCCTTTTGGTAGCAACCCTCGCCGACGCCCAAAATTATGATACCCGCCCCATAGCGCCTGAACCCGGAAGTTTAGCCATAATATCAACGGGTTTCTGCGGATGGCTTATCAGATTTGCCAGGAAACGGTTCAAAGAATTCAAGAGGTTCTTCGATATGTTCGTGGGTTCATTCGGCCTTGTGGTGGCGGCACCCGTAATGGGGATGACGGCCCTCATAATAAAACTGGTATCGCCCGGCCCCGCTTTCTTCAAACAGGAAAGAGTGGGAAAGGACGGGGAGATATTCGAGATATATAAGCTGCGCACTATGCGGCTTGATGCCGAAAAAGAGACCGGCCCTGTGTGGGCCAAGGAAGACGACCCCAGGTATATAAAGTATGGAAAACTTATAAGGAAGCTTCACCTTGACGAGCTGCCTCAGTTATTTAATGTGCTTAAAGGTGATATGAGTATAGTGGGGCCCAGGCCCGAGAGGCCGGTCTTCGTTGATAGGTTGAGCGGTGAGATAAAAGAATACCAGAAGAGATTAAGAGTGAAGCCCGGTATTACCGGCCTTGCTCAGGTAGCCCACAAGTACGACGAGACCATAAGAGACGTGAAGAAGAAGGTGAAGTTTGACCTTCTATATATAAGGGAGATGTGCCTTACGGTGGACATGAGGATACTCTTCAGGACCGTAGTAGTGGCATTTACGGGAAAGGGCGCAAGGTAAGTTCGGTTGACGGTTCTTGGTTAACGTTTGAAGAATCAAAGAGGAGCAAGTAATGAATGGAATAAAAGTAGCCGCATTTTCGTTAGTTTTTATATTTGCGGGGATCATTACAGGCGCTGAGGCATCCATAGTGGATTTAAGTACAGTTGGCGCCGCCGGCGGACCGGTAAACGGGGCTTATTTTTCGCAAGGTGTCTCCGGCGCTTCCGGCACAGGGAGGATAAACGCCTTTGTGAGACTGAACACTAATAATTCCTGGGAACATGGTTACAACACCGACGGACGGCCTCCCGCATATTCCGAGGTGGACACTTCCCCCCATACGCATTCCATACTTCTGAACCAAGTGCCTACCGTTTACAAAAGCTCAGTAAAATATTATGAGTTCCTGCTCGATATAAACGAACCGAACGGGAAAAGTAAAGAGCTTATCTCTTTGGATGATATAAAGGTATACATGGGGTCTTCGGGTTCCTTCACAACCACTACCTTGAGCTCTTTGGGCGCGCTTGTCTATGACCTCGATTTCGGAAGCGACAGCTACATTATATTAAACGGCGGAACAGGCGTGGATGCCGGAAGCGGCAAGGCCGATATGGTGGCTCATTTGCCGGCCGTTCCGTTTGATGACGCAGTACGCAAGGGTTCCGGCCAGTATGTATATTTATATTCCAAGTTCGGCACGGCGGGAAGCGCCTACATAAATGACGCCAGCTTCGAGGAATGGGGCGTGGACGCCGGTCCTGCGCCCGAACCCGCAAGTCTGTTCCTGTTTAGCATAGGGGCTCTCGGCTTTGGTTTCTTAAAAAGAAGGAGATAATAATGAAGGTAAAGGCGTTATTATTAACGGCTTTTTTGATCTTAGGGCTTTCAGCGCCCGTCCACGCATATATCGTACTGGACCAGGATTTCGATCTTGATACCACCGGCAACACACCTTCCGGCTGGACGGTTACGAGTCCTTCCCACGGAAGTCTTGCTATAGACGCTTCCACGTATTACGGCGCAAGCGGAAAATCGGCCAGGTTTTATGATAATTCAGCCAGCGGATATCCGCTCCCGTACCGAAATTTTACACCTCAAAGCGGCCTTCTGGATGTGGAATTCGCTTTGATGAAAGAAGACCTGCCCAATGTCACAGACGGTGCCTTCATGCTTTATATTGACGATGGAAGCGCTAACTTCAATGGCGCTAATGTATATCTAAAGCTTTGGCAGGAAGGTGTCTATTACTACGACGGTACCGATCATAATATAGCGGACTATTCTTACGACACCTGGTATAACTTCAGGTTTGCCATAGACATACCCAGCAACACTTACGATATATATAGGAACAACGGCCTTCTTGTTTCAGATGCGCCATTCAATGGAAGCGCGACATCGCTTAATAGAGTAGTTTTCCGGGGCACTACATATGGTAAAGCCAAAGGTTATCTTGATAACTTAAAGATAGAGGCAGTACCGGAGCCCGTGAGCATGTTCCTCTTCGGCATGGGGTTATTTGGGTTTGGGTTCTTTAGAAAGAAAAAGTGATATTTAGCGCGGCGCGTGCATGGTGAATGGCGTTTGGTTTTACTAGACGCTAGACGCTAGTCGCTATCCGCTAAACGCTTAATATAAATATATAAAAGGAAAGGAGGTGAAAGAATGAAAAAAGCATTATTGACGTTTGCCTTGGTTCTTGGAATGGCTATGTTGCCGCAGGTTGCTTCAGCAACTACATTTACAATGAATCAGACACAGTTGCTTTCTCTGTATGAGATCTATGAAACGCCCGATCATCCTGGTACATCCCTAAATTCAGTTACCTCTGTTCCCGGCGGCGCTAAATACGTCGGTGACATAGGTGCTGGAACGGGAAGTACAAGCTCCCTAACTAGCTGGGGTGACATTATGATAGGCGCGAACTTCTGGGGGAAACCTTATGGAGGAAGTGCCGGTGATGAGCCGTCAAATGTTGCTTTAGGCATGGGTGATGCTACAGGGTATGACGCTTATTCGTTAGTTTTTACGAATAGAGATGAAAATCCCTGGGACTATGTTCTCTATATGAACGTCGGGTATACTGATTGGAGTGAACCCGATTATTATATGGAGAGCGCATGGACTCAGCTCGCCTACAACGAGACAAAGACACTTACGCTTGACCCGACCAACACAAGGGTGTGGAAAAACGGCACTCTCTTAGGCTGGCAGGATGTAACAAGCTATGGTGATTTGGATTGGAGCCATGTATCAAACATCGGTTTTCACGTCGGAGCCAATGTACCGCTTGGAGCAAGCAGTGACGACTGGACTTTCGAGACAATCGTAAAGCCAGTACCGGAACCAAGCAGCATGTTGCTGTTGGGCATAGGCCTCTTTGGCTTTGCCGGGCGCATGTTCAGAAGGAAGCAGGTTTAAGCAACGCCTTTACTTTGTCATGATGCCTGTGGCCGCTTAGGTGGTGACGGGCGGATGAGTGTAGTAGAGGCTTGCTCAAACCTTGTAAGCATGCTTATGTGGTGAGAGCACAAAGCCTCCACAGTTTTGTGCTCTCTCACTGCATTTTGGTCGATGGACGGTGGTCAATTGTCTATGGATTCAAAATACAGCGAAGGGCACCACGCAAGCCAGGGGAAAATTTTTTAGGCACTTTGTTTTAAGGATTGAATAATAACAAGAGAAAGTTAGTTTTTTTGGGATTGCTTCGTCGCTCTTTTGATAAGGCAGGCTCCTCGCAATGACGAGCGGGGATGAGATTGGTCGCGTCCGGATGGCCGCGACTCTTCCTCGCACATTGCGTGTTCGGTCGGCCGAAACGCGGATGGTTTCGGCACTTCCTCGCACATTGCGTGTTCGGTCGCTTCGTCTTCTCGCAATGACGAGCGGGGCAGCAGAAATAAGCTTGCGGATTGAAGGGAGTATTGGTATAATGCTCTCGTTCATAATAGCTTATAATTATATAAATATAACCCCATAATATGGCGGGTGTGAATGAAAAAGATAAGCGTTAAGCAGGTCTGGCTGGACGCATTCGAAGTTATCACGCGACACCCCATAGTGCTGCTTCCTTTTTTTATAGTGGCATTTTTGGAGCTCCTGGCTCTTGAGTTTATTGTCTTTATCCCCAGAAAACCCCTCTCGCTTCTTTTCGAACCCATCATAAAGAAGTTTTTCGGGGAGATGTTCATGCACTATCCCTTTTTTATGGAGAAGGTGCCGAAGATCTTCTACGCCGCGCAGATACTCCTCTACGTGGTATTGGGGGTGGCGCTTTCTGGGATAGCCGTTAATATCGTGAGGAACCTTAAGGCTAAACTCCCCCTCAAGACGAATGCCCTCATCGGTAATGCCCTGCGCAAATATATCTCTTTCATAATCTATGGTGTCATTATAGTCACGCTTGTGCATCTTGTGCGCCGGGCCGATACCTGGGCGTTCGGGCTCCTCATGAGAAAGGCGGTGCAGGCCCTGCCGGGCTTAAGGACCGAGATAGTTTCGCTTGCGTTTGCGCTTTTCTTCTTTATAACCAACGTCGTCCTTCAGATCTTCTTTATATTGACGGTGCCGGTTATAGTGATAAGGAATAAGTTTGTCGTGAAAGCGCTATGGGAAAGCATTGTGCTGGGTCTTAAGAATTTCTTCGGCATAGGCGTGATGATAGGCGTGCCGTATCTTTTGTACCTGCCTGTTTCGGTATTGAAGGCGTATTCGAGCCAGCTTGGGGCGAAGACGTTGCCCGAAATAACGATCTTCATCATAGCGGGCGGCGTGGTCCTTGCGGCGTTCGTGGACTGCTTTATCACGGTGAGCGCCGCGCGTTTTCTTCTGGAGAAGGAGGGTGCCCGATGAAAAGAATAGTCCTCATATTTACGGCGGTGCTCGTGGTGGTCCTTGCGGCTCTCTTTCTTTATAACAGGGGAGACGACTACTCCGCCGAAAAGCTCTATTACAGGGCCCTCAAGGCCAATAACAGGATAATGGAGAACCCGGATGTGGCACCTCCCAAGATGGTGGAGTACGTCAAGGAGAGCCTCAACAGGGTAATAGAGAGGTATCCAGACACGGTCGCCGCCTCCAGCGCCCGCATGACACTGGCCGAGTTCTACATGAACCGCGATGAGTACGATGAGGCCCAGGAGGCGCTTGCCGCCATATTGGAGGCCGATAAGGAAAAGAGGGGCATTCTAAGCAAGGCCCGTTTCTTTAAAGGCGTCCTCTATGAAAGGCAGGGAGACTGGGAAAGCGCGCTTAAAGAGTATGAGATATTGAAGGATGAGTTTGCTGATACCACGCTGGGGCTTCAGATGCCTCTATATATAGGAAGGCATTATCTGGCCGAGGAGATGGTGGAGAAGGCCGCCCAGTCCTTCGCCGAAGCCCGTTTTTTCTATGAAAATCTGTCCAGGGAGAACGAAGGCACAGTGATGGGGTATGCGGCTCGCACGCTTTTAACGGAAACGTATATGGTGCTGGAAGATTACGAGAAGGCCGGCATGCAGCTTGAGAAGATCTTAGACGAGTATCCCGGCGATCAGACATATCTACAGGTACTTCCGAAGGTCGAAATAGTATATATGCAGAAGATAAGCCGCCCGGAAAAGATGCGGCTTATATACCGCAAGGTGATTGAAAAGACGAATTCGGACGAAATAAAAGACATCCTTGAGAAGAAACTGGAGGAGCTGGAGGAGGTGGAGTGAGATTGCTTTGTCGCTCCCTTGACATAGCGGGCTCCTCGCAATGACGCGGGGACGGAGTGAGATTGGTCGCGTCCGGATGGTTTTGACACTTCCTCACACATTGCATGTTCGGTCGCTTCGATTCAGGCGCAATGACGGATGTAGAATGAGTGGATGCCTGTCATAGTTTGTCATAAATTGACATGAATCGCCATATTTTGTTAAAAAAAATAAAACTTAAATTTATCTTGACTTAATAGTAGGTTATATGGTAAAATCCAGAATAACGTTTGAAGCTTCCCAGGACGAAGAGAAGAAACTCAGGAAAGGGAAGCAAGAGACAAAAAAGATAAAGAAACTCGCTTCTATGGGTAAGGTAACTGCCGGTCTCCTGAACCGGCTGGACAGCCCTATTGATAGCATAAATCGCTTCATCAATTTAGCGCTTCTTACCTTAGACGAAGGTTCTCAGTCACGCCAGTTCCTGCTTGAGTCTAAACAGGGAATCCGCGAGACAACAAAGATCCTCAGGCGCCTGAACGGTTACGCCAGACGCCTCGAGCAAGAATTACGAAAGATAACCGATTAGATCTTTATGCCGAAGAGACGCATCTTAATAGCGAATAGCGATCGGTTGACGCAGAGGTCTCTCTATGAGCTTCTGTGCCGCCACGACTATCAGGTGGACATAGCCTCTACCTCAGATGAGGTAAGTTCCTCCCTTGATGAAAACGGCTATTCCGTGATACTCACCGACATAAGCGAGAAGTGCGGCACCGAAATTATCAGTAAAGTAAGCGCACAAAAGCTATCCTCCAAAGTAATCATCCTTTCCTCGATAGGTACTGCGGAAACCGCTGTTAACAGTATAAAAATGGGGGCTTTCGACTATTTGGTAAAACCCGTTGAGGACAGAAAGATTATAAATTCTATAGAGAAGGCCATTGCGTCTTTTGTTATGGAAGACCGGCATTCTTATCAGCCTGCCGGGAAGAAGGTTCGCGCTAAGGAAGATACCTATTATGGCCTGGTGGGCAAGAGCCAGGCAATGATCGACATATATTCCATACTTGAGCGCATTGCCAATTCCAAAGCCACGGTGCTCCTGCGCGGTGAAAGCGGAACGGGCAAGAGGATGGTTGCCCGCGCACTTCATATGGCCGACAGCAAAAGGAGAAAGAAGCCGTTTGTGGAGATGTCCTGCGGTGCCCTCCCCAGAGAGATAATAGAAAGCGAACTTTTCGGTCACACCAAAGGCGCCTTTACCGGCGCAATAAGCGAGCGCAAGGGCCGTTTTGAAACCGCGAACGGAGGCACCATACTTCTGGACGATATAGACTCGCTTGCCCCCGACCTTCAGGTGAAGCTATTAAGGGTTCTCCAGCACAAAGAATTCGAGAAGGTGGGCGACAACAATACCATAAAGGTGGATGTGCGCATAGTGGTCTCCACGAACCAGGATATCGAAAAACTGGTGAGGGAGAAGAAATTCAGGGAAGACCTGTATTACCGGCTTAATGTGATATCAATAAGCATTCCTCCTTTAAACAAGAGGTTCGAAGACCTGCCTGATTTGCTGGACCACTTCACCGGGATATACTCCGGGGAGAACCACAAAAAGATAAAGGGCATCACGGCCGAGGCCCTTTCGGTGCTTAAAAACCACAGGTGGCCCGGCAACATAAGGGAGCTTGAGAATATAATAGAGAGGGCCGTCATATTGGATGTGGACGGCACCATCGACACCGACGACCTTCCCGAGATGATACAGAACGGGGTAAACTGCGTGGATGGCGATACGGACGGCAAGGTGATGAAGGTCTTTTCATCGCTGAGGCAGGCCATGCAGGAGCCTGAGAAAGTGCACATATTGCGCGTTTTAAGCGAGACAGGCTGGAACAAGAAGAAGGCCGCAAGGAAACTCGGAGTGAACCGCACCACGCTCTACAACAAGATGCGCAAGTATAATATAACCTCTAACGCCAAAAGTTAGGCAACGAAACTCTTTATTCTATGACCCCGGAAAAACTCAACCTCCTTGAGCTTGTAAACCTGGAGGAGTGGCAGAACATACAGAACCTCATATCCGAAGTGCTTGAGGTTACCCTTACCACCGTCACTAAAGACGGAATCGTCCTCACCAAGACAAGCCGGCCCAACCGGCTTTGCTCAGAACTGATCCCCGAAGACCGCATAAATCATTACGCCTTCTGCGGCAGGTGCCTGCTTCAGAATGAACTCAAAAAACCTATAAAGATTAAAAAGACAAAGTCCTTTAAATGCCCCTTTGGCCTGGAGGTCTTCGTAGTGCCTATAGAGGCGGTAAGCAGGGAGGTAATGGCTTATGTCATGGTGGGGCCTGTCATACTTACCGAAAGGAAGGACCCCAGGACCTTCGCTGACCTGGCGAAGAGAACAGGCGTGGACCTTGATGAACTGGTAGACGCCCTTATAGAGATAAACGTCTTTACCTACAGCAAGATATACTCCATAACCCAGCTTGTGGGTTCTTTCTTCACGCATATGGCGCAGTCGGGTTACCACAAAAGAAGGCTTGGCGAGATAGCTCCTCAGATCGTGGCCATGGATCCGCTCTTCTCAAGGTATTATGAGGAGAAGATCTTAAGTGCTCTCCTTAATTCCTGCTCCATTGCCCTTGACGTGGATTCGGGTTCTGTGATGACGCTTGATAAGAAGACAGACAGCCTGCACGTGAAGGTGTCGCAGAAGCTTGATGACTCCGTAGTGGAAAACGCCCAGACCAAAGTGGGCGAAGGCATAGCAGGCATCGTGGCCCAGACGGCTCAGCCTTTGATACTGCCGAAAGATAAAGACGTGAAAGGCATAAAGGAGAAGATGAAAAGGGGCGAAATCAAAAGCAGCATGATAATCCCCTTCAGCAAACTCACCGCAGAGAACGCAAAGGAGCTTTACGGCGTCATAAACCTGAACGTCGTAAGGAAAGAGAAAGACTTCTCCGAAAGGGACATAACGCTCGTTAAGGAGCTCACCAACCTTGCGAGCATCGCCTTAGCCGGCATACAATATTCCAGCTCGGACGAGGACGAGGAAAACGAAGAATAAAGGACCGGTTATTGGTTTCCGGTTGAAGGTGGACGGTAGCCTGCAGCCATAAGCCGATAGCCGTTTTTTTATCCATAGACCATAGACCGGGTTAGTCAAGCGTGCTATCTATATCTTTAATGCGCCAGCCTTTTTCGGTCTTTAATAGCTCGAAGACCACGGGCTTATCCTTAGGCCGCTTTATCAGATTCCCTATTTTACCCAGGCCCTCTGTAGGCATATCCTTTGAGTCGAATGTTACATCCACAAAGGCGCTGTCGCCGTCTGCCTTGACATCCTCAACCTTATAATTCGAATACTGCATCAGCATAAGCGGGGCAAGCATCAGGGTGTTCTTGCGCGCGGTCTCATTCGAGGATTGCGTATATACGAGTTCATCGGTGGTCTTGAGGGCCTTTGCGTATCTGTTCACCTTCTCTTGGTCTCTGTCCTTTTCTTCGGCCTGGAAGGTCTTATAGTACCTGGGGTCTTTTATTATCTCAAGCTCATCAAGATATAGTGATACCGTCTCCTTAGGACTTAGCTTTGGCTGGCGCGAACATGAAACCAAAGATACCGCCAACATCAATATGAGGCCACAGGTAAGATACCTTCGCATTCCCTCAGTTTCCTTTTGATTTCTTGAGATATTTCATATAGTCGGAATCGGTGGTGAGTATTACAGTGGTGTCTTTGTCTATTGTGTCCTGATACGTCTCAAGCGTCTTTAGGAATGAGTAGAACTCGGGGTCTTTGTTATAGGCTTCGGCGTATATCGTTGTGGCTTCGGCGTCGGCTTCGCCCTTTATGATCTCGGCTTTCTTATAGGCCTCGGAACGTATCTCGTTGAGCTCTTTTGAGACGCGGCCTTCTATTTCGGCCTTTTTACCCTGGCCCTCCGAACGGTACTGCTCGGCCGCCCTCTTGCGTTCCGATATCATCCTGTCGAAGACCTTCGTCTGCACCTCGGATACGTAGTTGATGCGCTTTATGCGCACGTCCACAAGCTCTATGCCGAACTCTAACAGGTCTTTGGAGGCTGCCTCGAGAATACGCCTGGTTAGGTTTTCGCGCCCCTTCGATATTCTCTCTATGCCTTCATCCGAGTGGCTCATGCTGTCTTCGTCTTCGTCCATAATGTCGCGGTCTAAGATCCTGTTGGTATTCCGCACGGCCTCTACGAGGTTGTTGCTTGTTATGAGGTCTCTCGTTACGGAGTCTATTATGTCGTCAAGTTTCTTGTGGGCCTCTCTTTCGTTACCCAGGGACTGGAGGAATTTTAGGGAGTTCACTATCTTCCAGCGCGCCGTTGTGTCCACCCATATGTATTTTTTGTCCTTCGTGGGTATCTGGTTGGCGTCGCCGTCCCATTCGAGAATTCTCTCCTCGAAGAAATTGGCTTTCTGTATGAAAGGCATCTTAAAATGGAAACCGGCTTCCGTAATAGGGTCTCCTATGGGCTTTCCGAACTGGGTTATCACCACCTGCTGCGTCTCGTCGATGGTGTATAGCGCCCCGCTTACTGCAAGGAGGGCCGCTATGAAGATTATGCCCGTAAGTATCGAAATAAACTGTCTCATTCGGCACCTCCCTGGCGGTTGTTAAGGTCTAGAAGGGGCAATATGCCTTTCTGGCTGGGGTCCATGACGAATTTGTCTCCGGCCTTTGCCAGTATCTTTTGCATGCTTTCAAGGTAGAGTCTTTTTCTTGTGACTTCTGTGGCGTTCTTGTATTCGCTCCAGATGGAGACGAACCTTGAGGCATCGCCCTTTGCGGTGTTTACCCTGTTAAGGGCGTAGCCTTCGGATTCCTTGATGGTCTTCTCGGCTTCTCCGCGTGCTCTGGGTATCACTTTGTTATACGCCTCCCAGGCCTGGTTTATCATCTTCTCTTTTTCCTGCTTGGCCTCGTTAACCTCATTAAAGGAAGGTTTAACCGCATCGGGAGGATTTACGTCCTGAAGCTTCACCAAGTGTATCTCTATACCGCTTTCATAGGAATTGAGCACTTCCTGCAGTTTCTCTTGGACCTTGTTGTTGATCTCCACCCTTCTTGTGGTGAGGACATCGTTCACGGTATAGTTGCCCACTATCTGCCGCATTACGGCCTCGGAGATGTTTCTCACCGTCTCCCTGGGTTCCCTTATGTTAAAGAGCATATTCACCGGATCCTTTACCTGGAACTGGACTATCCACTCCACCACAAGGACGTTCAAATCACCTGTCAGCATGAGGGATTCGTCAAAAAAATCCCTGGAGGAATAGCGCGATTTTATGCCGGCTCTCGTCGTGCGGAAGCCGAATTCCTCGGTGAACCTGTAGCGCACCTTAACGTTGTTGAGCTTCTCTATATTGAAGGGCATCTTTATATGGAGCCCCGGCATGGTGGTGCGCACGTATCTGCCGAAACGCCTTATTACCCCAACTTCATCAGGGCCCGTGGAATATATGCCGGTCATGAGGATACCCGCCACAGCCAATATGGCTATTATGGGTATGATAGACTTAGGGACCTTGAAATTGGGTATTTTGAAGTTTGTGTTCTTGAATAGATCTTCAGGCTTATTGATCTTATCGAAGTCCATATAGCACCTCCTTAGGGTGTGCGATGCTTGTTACCTATTAAGTGTAGGGATATCTTATAACCGTGCCCTGCGGATGTCAAGGGAAATGCAACTTGTGGCAGCCTAGGCCGAGGCTGTAACAAAAAACAGGTTTCCGGCTACCACATGGGCACTTTTTTCATATATTCCAGGTATTCATCGCCAAAACGCTCTACGAGTTTTCTTTCTTCTATGCGCGAGAGGCGGTAATAAGCGGTTGTGAGGAATATGAAGAGCAGGAAAAGCAAGGGGGTAGGGAAGAAGAAGAGCCCGCCTGCCAATATTAGGATAAACCCCAGATACTGGGGATGGCGCATGTATCTGTATATCCCCAGTGTAGCGAGATTGCCCTTAGCCTGCCAGACCCGTTTCCATCCCTTTGATATGAGGAAAAGTCCAGCCGTCCAGGTGAGAACAAGCACGGGCAGGCGGATAGTGTGATGGAAAAAGGTGTGGGGATTTGGATAATGGATGTATGGCTCCAGCACTTTTGTCTTGCCCAGCAATATGTAAAGAAAATAGAGGCTGAACCCGAAGCCGTACATCTCCACGAGCAGGCTTATAAAGAAGGCCGCGAGCATAGATTTCTTTGCGAGGTTCGCCTCTTTCCTGAAAAGGAAGCTTAAAAGAAACGCCATTATGAGCGAAGCGTAAATGAAGAGGTTATAGGGGGCCTTGTAGTATTTGCTGTCCAGGTGAAAAAGCTCGATATGCAGCTCTTTAAAGATGATGCCCATGAATTTAAGGCTGTATACCGAAAGGAGTGCGGCTATTAGGAGTATCGAGATACGTATTATGTTTTGCTCTTTCCTCATTAGGGATTTATTATACATGTATCTTTGCTCTTATCAAGGTTAAAGTCTTCCGGACTCATAATGCAAGATATTGTGTGCACTTTTAGAGCGTTATTGTGAACCCCGAAGGGGCGAAGCGACCGGGGGCGCAATGTCTTTAAGGGGGTGCCGAACACAACTGGGTTCGGTCAATCTCAATAGTTCTTCATGAAAGTACGCAGTATTCTTGGCATTACTGCCCGGCCTTTCATATTGACAAATGCACCCTTATAAAGTATAATCTAAACACTTTGAGGCAAAAAACCGACAACCGATCATCATTGTGCTTGTTCGCCGAAGCCAAACACAATAAGTATTTGGCGAAGGGCGGAAGCCTTGAAAGCTTCGGGGCGAAGCAGTTTTAAGTATCTTTCTTTGTGTTATATCTGCCATGGCTTTTTTGTTCTTTTTATGTCTTTATTCTATCGACCATTGACTATAGACTATTGACCAATATATATTCCCCCCTAGCTCAGCCGGTAGTTCAATGAGACTACGGCTTACGGAGCGAAGCGAGGTAAGTCGTAAGTCGAATTAATCCACCGAAGCCAAACACAATAAGTGCTTGGCGAAGGCGGAAGC
>Ga0272442_10005685_pt1 | contig 16595 bp, 11 predicted proteins | sample SSMForm2O_FD_200262 | JGI IMG/M metagenome (GOLD analysis project Ga0272442, IMG submission 200262) | Marine sediment archaeal communities from Little Sippewissett salt marsh, Falmouth, MA, United States - SSM-Form-2O | ecosystem: Environmental > Aquatic > Marine > Wetlands > Sediment ...
TATTGGAACTTGCATTATTTCTTCAGCTTTATTTCCTGCTTTATCTATTGATACGCAGTGAATATGACATTGTTCTGTTACTTCAAATGGACCTGTGTAATCCATAAATTGAGTTTTTCCCATTATCTGGTACGTAAATTTATCAATTCCTGATAGTCCATCTTCACCTGTAATAGTTACTGTTACTGGTGTTATGTATTGTCCTTGTACCATATCTCCTTGTAGATTTACGTTTATTGTTGGTTTTGTTTTATCAATTCCAAAGGTTTCAGATACAGGTGTTTCCTCGTTGTGATAATAATCTATTGAGTAAGCCTCTACTGTATGCATGCCTTCAGAGCCGACTGGGATAAGCGATTGTTCTTCAGGGATGTATCGGATCCATTCTCCTCCATCTATACGATAATAAGTATACAATACTCTTGTCCAATCTGTAGCTGAAAAAGATAAACGTTGTGTTTCACTATACCATTCAGACCCATCGCTTCCATAACCATGATGTATCGATGTTTCTGGTGGAACATTTTGATCAATTTTTACAATACATGTTCCACTGCTTTCTCCTCCATCATTGTCTATTAATGTTAATGTTACTTCATAGATTTCATCAGGTTCCGGGAATTCATGTTCTAAATGTCTTCCAGTACCTGTTGTTCCATCTCCAAAATCCCAATTATACTCTACTATAGTTCCTTTGTCTGGATCATAGGAGTACCTTCCATCAAAATGAATTATGAGATCATTATCAGGTCTATCTGGATCAGGGTATTCTTCTGGTGTAATTTTAACAATTGGTGGCCATACTTCATATACACCAATAATTCTTGTAATATTGCTTGATAATCCCCATTGATTTGTAACAGTTAAGGTAACTTCATAATTTCCTTCCTGAGTATATACATATGTGGGTCGGTCGTCATCATCATCTATTATTCCATCACCGTTAAAGTCCCATTCTCGTGTAGCTACATTTCCTTGTGAAGTATCATAAAATTCTATTTCTTCTCCTAGATGTGGAAATTGTAATCCTTCATCTGTTTGAAAATGAAAATCTGCAAATATTGCCATGTCAATATCAATTGGGCCTCCATTATTACCACCTGTCTCCCATGGTGGTGTTGTTACCCACACGCAATCTCTTGTTGCAACTCCATTACATCCATATGCAATGTTTCCAAAGCCTCCATAACCCCAGCCAGATCCCCAGCTGTTTTTAATTATCCAATAACCACCATTTAGAATCTGTGAGTCATCTACCCATCCAACAAGTAATACACCATGGTTTGTCCATCCGTTATTATCATTTTGATAAACATCAGTAGAGCTATGATGTGAATTTCCCCAGCTTCCAAAACCATCAGCTACAATGTCAACTGATAAAGGCCCATATGTTATAATCCATGTTTTAAGTAGATTCCAATCACTTGGATTATCTTCAGATGTTGTTGTTACACCATAATCCAGTATCTGAAATAGTTTATCACTTGTTGTTGGTTTTTCAGAATAAGTATCCCAATCAGTACATTTAGATGAGCAAGGAACACTATCAGTTGCGGTATAAGGCATACAACCTTCAACACAAACTCCGTTTATTCCATTACCAGTACTACCTGGTGTTTCACTTTGTATGTATTCTATTGCTGTACTCATCCATCCGCCGCTACAACTACCAGCACCGCTTAAACACGATAGTACGTATTGCTCAGAAAGGTCAATATCAGTACTTGCTGAACCTGAGGCTATATTTATAGCAGCTTCCATAGCAGCAAGTGCAGAAAAATCCCAGCAGCTACCACAATTACCTTGGTCACGTGCTCCAGTAGTCCAATCGCCTCCATAATTCTTCCAGCTAAATTGAGGTGGTAAATCACTAAAACTCATAGTTGGTTGAGGGTTTGGATCAATTAAAGCAAGTTCCTCTTTTGTTTTTGGAGGGAAGGCTTTAACAGGATACCCTGCTATATATTTATCATATTTACATTCACAATCCTCGTTATCATAAGTTTTATAATTTATCTGATCACATTCTTCACAATTATTTGCTTCATTTTTTTCTTCTTTTTCTGTATTTGTAGTAATAGCTGTAACACTAGTTGCTAATAATACAAACATTAGAAAAATCACTAATATTTTTTTCATCTCTAATTTACCTCCACCTAGATTAACAATGGTTAATTTATATATAACATATTGTAATATAAATGTTTCGTTAGGTATCTATATAGGTAGGATATTTTTATAGAAAAAATTAAAAAAAATTTAAAGAAAATGAAAAATAGAAAAAGAGAATGAGTTTATTGTTAATGTTTATACAAATTCAAATGGGGTGAAGGTTTGAATAGTATTTTAAACACCAGTTTCTCTTTTTCTATTTAATTTCTCATTCTCTATTTAAAATATTTATTTTTTAGTATTTAATGTTTATAGACCAATAATCCTCATTTAAAATAATAAAAAAAAAAAAGTTTTATGTAGTTCTTGCGTTCCAAACTTAATCATTTAGTTGATCATAAATAGAGCTAATATTTTTCTCTTTAGTTGAAATATTTGTTTTTATCTTGTTAGATTTTGCATATTTTATTACTGTTTCTTTTTTGATTATCCAATAATGTATTCTCCATTTTCTACCATTACAAAGGTTTGCTACTTCTCTTTCTGAGGAGAGCAATCCAGCTCGTTCTAATCTATAGAAGAATTGTCTTTCTTTTGGTTTTAATACATTATCTACGATTCTATCTTGAAATCCAAAAAAATCCATAATATATTCAGCATCTTTTTTTGCTTGTTCTTTTTCTATCCCCATTTTGTTTTGCATTGCTTTTGATAAAATTTTTAGTGTTATTAAATCCATAATAATTCAACCATCAAGTGCATCTTTTTTTTTACATTATATTATTTTTATTTTATTATGTTTATAATTTTGGTAACAAAATTTTTTGTTTTTGTTAATTATACTGTATTTAGACTAATAAAGTTATAAAAATAACACATTGTAGTATTTTATAACAAAATTAAATTTTATTAAAAAAATTTATTTTTTAATTCTTTTTTCTTCAACTTTTTTACGTAATTTTAACCAATCATCTTGGTTTTGATTTTTCCATTCTTCAAGATCGAGTTTATTTTTTGAGTCATCTGATTCTTCAATATTATTTTCATATTTTGCAGAGTTGCCATAGTAATTATCTTTTTTGTACTTATTTTTGTAATCATTATATTTTCTTTTGAATTTTTCATCTTTTTGTTTTGATGGTATTACTAGTTTTCCATCTTTGAACCTAGCATTGCCTATTGTTTTTCCTTTTTTCATTTTTTTTCCTATAAATTTTATTTTATGTGTAGTTCTGTTGTAAGTTTAAATTTTTCTAAAAAAATGATTGTATAAAGGTTAAAAGATGGGGAGAAAGACTTTAATATCCAATGGAAAAAAATTAATATAAATATTAATAAGGTGACTAGATAAATACTATATTTAATTTCGTCTTTTTATTTCCCATTTTTTAACCTATAATTGTTTTTATATTATTAAAGGAATATAAACTTTATAGAACACTATTCCTCATATAAAGTTAAAAAAAAAATTGAGATATTTTTCAGAATTCAAATATAATGCTAATTAGTTTGTGTAAAATTGTGTATTTTTCTAGTGTTTTTAATAATTGATGGTAAAAGTTGTTTGCTTTGTTTTTTGGTATACTAACGTCTAAGCTTGCCCATTGACTTTGGGCTCCGTGTTCATCTTTTGCTTTGACTTTTACTTGAAAGTTTCCTGCTTGTAACCACATGTGTTCTACTTCACAGTTTTCATCTGATTCATATGGGCCTAACCAATCAGAGTAGGTATCATCTCCCCAAGAAAATTGATAATATATTTGATCATTGTCTTGATCATTTGTCTTTGCTGTGTATATGTAGTTTCTTATTATTTTTCCATCTTCTTCGCCTGTTAATATTGGTTTGTTGGGTGCATTTGTGGTTTCACATGGCCATTGGTAACTTTCTGGGTCGTATTCCACCCATATTATGCTTGATTTGTCTATGTTTAAAGCACCATATTCTATGTTGAATAATCCATTGTATCCCCATTGTGTTCCCCAGCTGTTTTTACAAATCCAGTATCCTCCATTTGTTATTGTTGGGTCGTCTTTCCATCCTAGAATTACTACTACATGGTTTATCCATTCTTCGGGACCTGTGTATGGGTAATAACCTTCAGGGTTGTGAAATATTCCTCCCCATTTTTTAAATGAGTCGGTGGCTTTTATTCCTGCACATACTGGTCCTTTTTGTATTATCTCAGTTTTTATTGCTTCTCTGTCTTGTTCAGTTCCATCTGATTCCCAGAAACCAAAATCTGTTATTGGTATCAGTTGATCTTGCCATGTTTGGCATTTTTCTGAACATTCTGGTGTGTAATCATAGTTGGATTGGTATGAAAAACATGATTCAGGTATTATACCATTGCAGTTATTTCCAGCACTAGTTGTATCCTTTATAAGCATAAAGGCTCTAAAACTGCTTCCTCCTCTGCAGCTTCCTGATTCTGGTAGACATGATAGTATATATTGTTCTGATAAATCAGGGTTTAACTCTGAAAAACCTTCTTTTATGTTTATTACGCTTTCAAGTACTGCTACTGCTGCAAAAGCCCAGCAGCTACCACATTCACCTTGGTTTTTAACATATGTTGTCCAATCGTTTTCATTATATTTTTTCCAGCTGAATTCACTTGGTGTGTCAATGATTTCTGGTTTTGGTGAAGCTTTTTTTGGATCTAAAGGTATAGGATCTATCATTACTTTATAATCATTAATTGGTTTTTCTAAAACGTATTTGTTTATTTTACTTGATATAATTTTATTATTTTGACTGTTTGCTATTGGTAAAAATGATAATATTAAAAATATTATTACTATACTTATGGTAAGTATTTTTTTGTTTAACATTATTTGCTCCCCAATTTTTTTATAATATTAAACTGGTTTATAAAGACTACTAACAAAGGAAAAGAGGGTGAAATTTGTTTTATTATGTATTAATATTTTATTTCTTTTTATAGTTGATTATTAGGTATATGATGATTATTGATATCATAAATAATATTATTTCATATCCTGGTGTGCTTTTTTTATCTTTATTGTTTTTTTGTTTGTTGTCTTCTAATATTTCATCTTCTGTTTGTTCAGTTTCGTGATTATTAAAAGATACCGCGTGTTTTAACATTTTATCTTCACTATCATAATAGCTTATATGTGGGTTTCCAATCATATCTAATGCAATTGAGTTAAATGATCCACCTGGTGTTCCTTCAGTGTCTACTGTTTCAATATTCCAAGTGCTTCCATCATAGTATGCATATTTTAATTCATAATTTGTGCTATCTCTATAACAGATATGTGGGTTATCATTTTTATCTAAAACAAGTGAGGAATAGGTTCCTATGTTGCCTTCGGTTTGAATTTTTTCAATAGTCCAGTTTGTTCCATTGTAATATGCGTATTTAAGGTCAGTATTGGAGCTATCATAGTAGCTGATATGAGGATTGTTTTTTGAGTCGAGTGCAAGTGATGTATATGATCCAACTCGTTCTTCATCGTCTACTGTTTCTATATTCCAAGTGCTTCCATCGTAGTATGCATATTTTAGATTTGTATTTGTTCCATCATAGTAACTTATATGAGGGTTGTTATTTGAGTCGAGTGCAAGTGAGGTATATGATCCAACGCTGCCTTCGCTGTCTACTGTTACTATATCCCAATTGCTACCTGTGTCATATGCGTATTTTAAATCAGAGTTAGTGAAATCATGATAACTTATATGCTCTTTATTATTTGAGTCGATTTTTATTGAGCTAAATGATCCTACGTTTGCTGAGCTGTCTACTGTTTCTAATCCCCAGTGATCTCCATTAAAAAAGGTTTGTTTTAATTTGTTATAGCTTCCACCCATGTAGTAGCTGATATGTGGATAGTTGTTATTATCTAGTGCTATACAGCTAAAAGCTCCTGCTTCAGGTCCATTGTCTATTATTGTTGTATCCCAGCTTGTTCCATTATGGTGTGCATATCTTAGATAACCATTTGCACTATCATAATAGCTGATATGTGGATGATTGTCTGTACCTATTGCTATTGAATTGTATGAGCCTGAGTCACCGTTTCCATCTACTATTTCAATTGACCAGTTTGATTCAGCAGATACTGTAAAAAAACTGCATATGCAAAATAATGCTAAAATATATAATACTATAATTTTTGTTTTCATATTTTTTTTCCTCCCCTTGATAATTTTATTATTTTTCATAATCTTTTTTTTCTTATATAAAATGATAGTTTTTTGAAAAAAAAAATTGAAAAAAGAAGGATTTTTTTTAGTTTGGTAGTCTTTGTTGTATAATTCTGTTGATTAACTGGTTTAAAATATTTAGTTTTTCTAGTATTATTTGTTTGAAACTAGTTATCTTTGATTTTGTTTTTGAGTAGGTAAATTGTGTTGTAATTAGTTCATTGTCTTGCATGTCTGTGGTCCATCCTGCATCGTTTTTAATTCTTAACGCTATTGTATATGTTCCACTTTTTTTGTTTTTTCCTTTATAATAGAGATCAGGGTACGCTTTTTTACCTTCGGCATCAGTTGTGAAAGTTTGTCCATCATAATCAAAATCCCAATAATACTGGAATGGTTCTGGTCCGCCTTTTGTATCCTCTGCAGATAGAGTATTTACACCTGTTATCGAGGTTTTTTTATTTATATTTGCAAATGGGAAAATCTTTCTTATTATCCACATTCTTATATCCCATAATATTAGGTCTATTACTTCTCTAATTAATTCTCTTGCAAATGTTCCAATCCATAATGGCCATGTTACTGATCCAAGTAATACCATGAGCTCCCATGCTACCCATTTAAAGAATAAATCATCTGTATATATTTTACCGTAATGTATTATATGGTATATTGAATGATAAAGTATGTATATTGGTGAGATAGTTGTTCCTATCATAAATATTCCAAGTGCGGCTGTTAAATATAAAACTCCGCCTATTCCAAATTTAAGTATTTTTTGACAGTGTTCATAGTATGTTTCTGATTTGAACTCTGGTTTTTCATATTCTTTTCCTATGTAATTATAATAGTTTTCTAGATATGTTTGAAATCCGTTTTCTTCATCGTATATGTAATTATAGAATTCTTCGTTGTTGAATAATTCATATTTTTTGTTTAGATAGAATTGCGTATAAAATATGTTGTTTTCTGATTCTATGTAGTTGACTATATCATTGAATTCATCGCTATGCATATATTTTATAAAATTATCATCTGATTGTAGGTCTGTGTTTAAGATTTCTTGGAATTCTTCAAAGTTGCTGAGTTCATCAAATATTTTTTGATGTTCTTGTTCTGTTTTTTCAAAAAGTCCTTCTGCATTATTTTTTAGATAGTTCCATAGGTCTTCATAGCTTTCTATAAATCCTGTGTTTTTTGTTTCTATGTTTCGGTTTTTGTTTGTATTTTGAATTGTTGTGTTGTTTGTTAAGGGTATTGCTGTTGTACTAGATACCATTATTAGTGCCATTATTACTGCTCCAAAAATTATCCAGGTTTTTTTGGTTTTTAAAATAATATTTATCACCTTTATTAATATATAATTTGATAGATATAATAGTATGATGGTATTTAAACTTTATAGATGGTTTTTACTATTTATTTTAAGTATAAAAAAAAGAAAAAAAAAATTTAGATTTTTAGAAAAATTTGTAGTATTTTATAAAGTAACGGATAGTTTTCTATTAATTCTATAAACAATGGTGTTTTAATTGTTGCTTTGTTTTTTGGTATGCTTACTGATAGTGTTGCATAGTCGCTTTCTTCGTCGAATACATCTTTTACTTTTACTTTTATTTGGAATGTTTCTTGGCTGTACCATGTATGATTCATTGATATTTTCATACCCGGTTCTCTTGGTCCTATCCATTCTTCTATGTAATCATCGCCCCAGTCTATTGAGTACCAGATTTCGTTTCCATTAGGATCTGTTGCATTGAAGGAATACCAATATTCTACTTCCTTATTACCGCTTGGTGGTCCATCTATTGTTGGAGTATTCGGTGGTTGGTTTCCAGTGTCATCTCCATAGCAAAATACTTGATGACCTCCATTGTAGATTCTATTATTTACTACTGCGGGTGATCCTGATACTCCATCCCCTTGCCATATTAGACTGCCGTCATCTATGTCTAAACAATACAGTTTACCATCCCATACGTTTATGTATAAATTGTTTTCTACAATTGCTGGTGCTGAATCCATACCTACCTCTGTGGGGTGTTCCCAGATCTTGCTTCCATCATCTGCATCTAAGCATTGAATAGAACCTATTTCAAAGGTGGAATTATGTGATCCGAAATAGATTTTTTCATCAACTATTGCAGGGCAAGCATACTCGCCTATACCTCCTTTTTTTCCGCTTATTTTTATTTGATGGTTCCATATCTCGCTGCCTGTATTTGCATTTAAACAGTACAAGATATTACTTCCAACATAGACTTTCCCATCAACAACTACTGGGGAGCTATGCATTGATGTATCTGCTGTAAATGTCCATATTATATTTCCATTGTTTGCATTTAGACAAAAAAACTCATCTTGTAACCATGACCCTGCATAAACCTTATCATTATATATCGCAGGTGCACCAAGTATACAATCTCCTATTCGGACAACCCAAATCTGATTGCCAGTATTTGCATCTAGACAGTACAGCTTACCGATTTCTGAGCCTATGTAGACTTTTTCATCATATACTTTAGGAGAAGAAGAAAATTCAAATCCTGTTTGAAAACTCCATATTAAACTTCCATCATAGGCATCCAAACAAAAAACTCCACCACCATTTGAACCAAAATAGACTTTCCCATCAGAAACTGCAGGGGTTGATATCACAGTATCCCATGTTACATAATTCCATATCTCTGTTCCATCATCGGCATCCAGACAGTACAATCTCCAATCATCTGATCCAACGTATACCTTTCCATCAGAAACTACTGGTGATGAGAATCTAGATCCTTGTTTTTCATAATGCCATATTAACATATGTTCTTCTGGTGCAGTTGATGTTGAATACCCAGTGTTTACTAAATCATGATGATACATTGGCCAATCATCAGCAACCGCGATTGAGGATAAACCAGTTATAATCAACAGCATAATTACATATATTGTTAATGTTTTTTTATTCATTTTTTTTCCTCCCCGAAAAAAAATTTTTTATAAAATAGTAATATAATTGTTTTTTATAAAATTTATTGTTTTTTATGAAACTTATGTTTTATAAAATAATATATTTGTAACTTTTTTAAAAAAAATAGAAAAAAAATTTAAAGATTTAGTATCTTTATGATTATTGGAAATAAAAGTTGATATCTTTGTAATATTCTTTCAATTAATTGTAAAAACGGGATGTTGTATTGTTTATATTTTGGTGTGCTAAGAGTCACTGGTATTATTATGTAGTCTTCTGCGTTTTCAGTGTTTATTATTTTTACGGTTCCTTCGAATTCTTCATCTTTTTCATCTGGTGCTTCTACTTCTACTTCTACTTGTACTGGTCCGTCTTCTGGTTTAAGATTATAACCTTCTGATGGATCAAAATTCCAGGTCCCCCATTCTGGATATTCACTAATACTCCAATTAAGACTTGATCCTTCTTCTCCTGCATTTATTAATTCTAGTTCTGCTTCGGCAGTTTCTCCTGGTTGTAGATTTATCCAAAAAAGGTCCCCAAATACTTCTAAATCAGGGTCAGCTTCTGGATATTTAACTGTTACATCTAAGTCGTCATTATCATATTTTTCAACAAAACAACCAATGTAAGCCATATCAGCATCATTCTGATAAACTGTCGGATCAATTACTATACAATTTATTTTAACCTCATATGTTAAATAAATGGTTTCACATGGTTCAATATCAATCGTGTACAACCAATGAATAATGTTTTTATCTGGATATGATCCTTCATCGTAATCACTTATTGGTACATTAGCAGATCCTTGCTCATAATCAAAACATTTAGGTAATATGGCATCAACTCCTGCCGCAAGGATATCATCGTTTCCTTGGTTATAAAGCGAGATATTAAAAAGTAAGGTATCTCCCATTTCAGCTGTTATACTATCCGCCCATTGATTACTATTAGGATTCCAGACTTTCAAATCAATAAAAGCTGTTTGATCACATTCAGTGCTTATAGTTGCGCAATCTTTGTCAGTAAGTCCTTCAGGAGGTCCACAGTCTTCACCTATAGCATGATATATTTCCACGCAATTTGCACAAGTCAAGTAGTTGAGTATATTTACATCAAACTCTATTTCAAATGATTGATCAGGCTGCAATACATTTGGAATACCTGGGTTTGTATAAAACCATTTCAAGGTGTTTCCATTTTGAATATCTGGTGTTACCGATGCACTACCATCTATGTATCCAAGGCAACCAGATACATCATCAAAAACAGTAAATTCTGAGATTGGTGTTGTACCAGTGTTTGTTACAATAATTTTATAAGACACCGGTGTACAAGCTGGGATATTTGCATTTAGTAGATCATCAACCCAGCTTTGACTAACTGGATCATATATTTTTTTGTCAATTTCTACATCTGCTATACATGGTTCACAACAAACAGCTAAGCACCATATAGCTCCAGCATAATTATTACTTCCTGATCCTGTGTTTCCAACTCTTATTTTTAATGTGTTTGTCCCCTGGTGTAAAAATGGGTCACATGGTATTTCTATTTCATCTACATATAACCATAACAAAGTTGTATCCCAAGTATTTGATGATAAAGGAATATCATTAATCCAGATTTTTGCTCTATTATCTGTTGCAATATATAGTGTTACATGTGAACAATCGCAATCAAGAGTAAAATCCTGGCAGAAATCAAGAGCTTCATTACTACCAAATGTTTTTCCACCTGTGTTGTTCCAAATCCATTGAGCTCCTATTGTTTGTTCAAGTATTTGTAAAGCATTACTATTCTCCCAGACAGTACTAGGCGTCGGGTCTGCGTGTACGGCAGGACCACCATTACATTGAGTAACCTGATTTTCATTGCTTATAACAAGTATATCTGCATCATCAATTTCACATCCGCAAATTCCAAAATCCTCTTCTAAATATGGACCCATTTGACCATATACTTCTACGTTGTCAACTGAGAAAAAACCACAGTTAGTATTACCATTTGTTGTATAATAAAACTCAAATAAAACATCACTAGGATCAGTAAGAATACCGACATCCAAAATGCCATTAAAAGGAAATTGTCCCATCGTACTAGTCCATGGTCCAAATCCATATTCAAGTGAACCAGATGAATATACATTAATCTGAGCACTAGAAGAACACGAACCCGTATCAAATGAAAGACCACATTCAAGAGTAACACTATTTTCAGCGGACAAATCTAGAGATGGCGAAAATAAACCGACATTAAAAGCATTTATATTATCATCACTTTTGGCGATAGCATAACAATCCTCAGCGTTATAAGGATCCATATTTGAGTTATCCACTGATTTAGGATTCCAATGGCCTCCTCCACTATAAACTGTTTCACTCCAGCCAGATGGTGGCCAAGTGCTTACACAGTTACAATAATCATCTTGGTTTTCCTGGTTTGTTTGTTCAAGTATTTTTGTTGCATTTTCAGTTTTACTATATGATAAAAAAGCAGTTGTAAAAAACAGCATTATTACAAATATTGTTAATATTTTTTTATTCATTTTTTTTTCCTCCCTACATTAAAAAAAAAGGTTTTTCGTATATCTAATAAAATTTTTATATAAAAATTTGTTGATTATTTTAAATTTTTTACGTAACATTTGTTGTTAAAAATCAAAATATGGTATAAATATTAATATTACTTTTAATATCTAAAATATAACATATGTTAAATAATAAGTTTTTTATATCACTACTTAGTTAAATTTACATTATTATTATACCAATAATAAATAAAAGTATATTATATATAGAACAATGTTTCATTAATTTTATAAGTAATTAAATTATTTTTCTTTTAATAAAATGTAAAAAATATATTGTGGCCTATTAAAATAAAATTTTTTTTTAGGCCATAAATTAGGGGAGAAACTCGGCTTTGCACTCCTCTAAAAATTTTAAAGCAGAAGTAAATAAAAGGGAGGTAAAACGGAAAATGAAAAAACAAATACTAATTAGTCTGCTTATAATTGGATTAGTTGGAGCATTCATGGGAGCAGGTAGCTTTTCAGCTTTTAATGACACAGAAACAAGTGAAGGAAACACATTTTCTGCAGGAACACTTGATTTGAAAGTTAAGTATGATGGAGAATGGATTGATAATCCAAATTTATTTCATATAGATGTAACAAACATTGCGCCAGGTTGGGGCACAGAGATATATAAATGGGAATTAAAAAATGATGGATCAATGGATGGAGTAGTAAAGGTTTGTTTTAGTGAAATCATTGAAAATGAAAATGGTATAAATGAACCTGAAGAAGAAGCTGAAGCATCTACATTTACCCCAGCTGGATGTGCAGAACAAACGGTCGGTATTTCTGATTCCGGAGAACTAGGTTATCTGCTAAGAGCAGTACCATCTAAAGAACATATATATCCTTCTGTTGAAAAATCACCGGGGGTTCCATGTCCAAATTCTTGGATGCCTCATGGTGGAGGTCTTCATCATTTAGGTGAAATAGGATGTTTTGAATTAGGTAGAACTACAGATGAAGCAACATTAGGACCCGGTGAAACAATGGAATTCTGGTTAAGACTTTCATTAGATGAAGATCTCAAAGTATGGGATGGCTGTGGATGGCATGATATTGATGACAATGTCATACAAAGTGATGGTGTTGAATTTGATATAACCTTTGAGTTAGAACAGAAATAACGAAATAATTAAAAATATATCAGAGGAGAACTAAATTCTTCTCTCTCTATTTCTTTATTTAGGGTTAAAATATAATAAGCAAAATAGTAATAAGAGAATAATAAGATTGAAAAAGGAATATGATTAAAATTAATAAAAAAATGAGAAGAAGAAATGCAATAGGTTTAACAAAAAAAGAGTTTATAGGTTATTTTTCAATAATAATCATTTTCATAATGATCCTATTTATAATTATCATTCCCATTTTTCAAGGAAATTTATTTTTTTTAACTGTTTTATCTGGTTCAATGCAACCGGATATCAATGCTGGAGATGTAGTTATAGTAAAATCAGCAGATCCCTACGAAATAAAAATTAATGACATCATAACTTATAAACAAATAAATTCAGATAAACAAAACCAATATGTAACACATAGAGTAATAAATATTTCAGTAAAAAACAATTCTTTTTTCTATAAAACTAAAGGTGATGCCAATGACTATCCAGATCTTTATCAGGTAAATGAAAATGATATTATTGGAAAAAAAATTTTTACTATACCTCAGCTTGGTTTTTTAATTAATTTTATTCATCAGCCAATTGGATTTTTTATTTTTTTGATTATACCTGGTTTTTTGATAATTGGAAATGAAGTAAAGAAAATTATAAAAGAGTTGAGAATCAATATTCGTAGAAAAAAGAGTTAATAATTATATTTTTTTGTGTAACCCTGTAATCGATTTATTTATATAAGCTTACTTTTATAAAGATAAGTGATAATCTGTTATGAAGAGAGCAATTGTAATCGGTGCTTCATCTGGTATAGGTAAAGAACTTTCAAGAGTTTTGGTTAAAAATAATTATATTGTGGGAGTTACTGGTAGAAGAGGAAAATTATTAGAGGATTTAAAAAAAGAAAATACAGATAGTTTTATTGTTCAGGTTTTTGATGTTAAGGATACTGATAATGTTTCAAGTAATCTTGATTGTCTTGTGAAGAAACTGGGTGGTCTTGATCTTTTTGTTGTTTGCGCTGGTTCAATTGAGGTTAATAATAATTTAGATTTTGAGCTTGAAAAAAGTGTAATTGATGTGAATGTTTCTGGTTTTACGTCTCTTGTTGATTGGGGTTTTAATTTTTTTAAGAGTCAAAAAAGTGGTCATATTGTAGCTCTTAGTTCTATTTCTGGTCTTCGTGGTAACAGGCTTGTTCCTTGTTATAGTGCTAGTAAGGCTTATCAGATTAATTATCTTGAGGGTTTAAGGCTTCGTGTGGGAGTTGATGAAAATATTTTTATTACTGATGTTTGCCCTGGTCTTGTTGATACTCCTATGCAAAAATCTGGTGATACTTTTTGGATGGTAAGTGCTGAGAAAGCAGCAGGGCAGATTTTTAAAGCTATTGATCAAAAAAAAGAGTTTGTGTATGTTTCTAAGCGTTGGCGTTTTATTGCTTGGTTTTTTAATTTGGTTCCTTGGTGGTTGTATAAAAGGATGTAAAAAATTTTTTTTTTATCATTTTTCTTTTAAATATTTGTTTTTTTTTATAAAATAAGTGCGTGTTTTCTTTATATACTATTTTTTTTTTAACAGAGATGGTGAAAATGTTAATTGTTGTTAATTATTTTTTTGAAAAAAATTTATTATAAAATTGGTTTGTTTTTGTTGTATTGTAATTTGTTTCATAAAATTTTTAAAAAAATCCTGGTATTAAAAAGATTTATCCTGGTGTTTTAATCTATTATTATATAATATATGATATGTACAATTATGATTAGTAACTATTATTATAATAATGATTAATAGAATTATAAAAAAGCTTGTTAACTATTGTCTAACAAGTCTAGTTTTTTTGGCCATAAGATAAGGCATAGAACATTATTCTAGAAAAATCTTTCTACACTTTTTATATGGTCATTATTATTTATCAAAACTACGCGAACAGTTAATTAAAAATTATTAACTGAAGAACGTAAAAATTTAAGTTTCGCGGTAAATTCGGAGGAGAGACTCGGCTTTGCACTCTTTCGAGGAAGTGGTGATACCCAGCTTAGGGGGGTAAAAAGGTTTAATTTGGATGGATGATGCAATATTATTCAGACAATACTATAGTAGTTAACCCCTGGTTTTTAAGGTATTATCATAAAAAAAAAGTAAAGCAGAAGTAAATGAAAAGGAGGAAATGAGATAGGATGAAACAAGCAAAATTAGGAATAGTGTTTGTTGTAGCTATAATGGCTCTAGCAGCAGCTGGTGCAGGTTATGCATTATGGTCACAGACTCTAACAATTGAAGGTACTATAAATACCGGAGAATTTGTAATTGGTGTCCGTGATGATGGAACAGGAGATCCTGGACCATATTGGACCTCTGATGGCAATGGAGGAGAATTATACCCTGATGGCCCATTTCCAGGAACAACAAGAACCTTTGATAATCCAGAAGGACAAGGAACTTGGGATTGGAACTATGAAGAAGATAATGCAAATAACGATGAGGGTAAAAACATTGCTCAAACAGAGAGTCTAAACAATGGAAATATTGTATGTGTTCATGAAGATATCAACTACTATGATAGCATTGAAGAAAAAGTCTATAATGCTTATCCTTACTACATGAGCTACATTGCAATAACATTTGCAAATGATGGAACAGTACCTGGAAAAATACACGATGGAAGATGGAATATTATAAGTGACCCATTTGGACTTATGCCTTTCTTAAAAGTCTATGAGATATATCTTGTAGAGAATTTACATGAAGAAGGTAATGAAGAATGGTATGACCTAACAAGCATTGGTTTGGACGGATTCCAATATCAACTAGATCCATGTGATACAGTAACCTTTGTAATAATGTTTTACTTCGATGAATATATACCAAACCCTGCTGGTGATGGTGATGGAGATGGCGATGGAGACAGTGATTTATTAATGCCTGAGCTAGCAACAGCAACTTTTACATATGATATCACTTGGGCTCAATGGAATGAAGAAAGCACCGCAACAGACATATCTTCATTAATTAGTTCTGAACCATCGTGGTTTAACTATGTTGCACCACAGATAACACCACCATAAGAATAAAATAAAACTTGAGTTGATTGGTAAAAAACCAATCTTCTCTCATATATTTTTTATCCAAAAAAAAGGATAAAAAGGCCAAATCTTAGGATTAAACAAAATCACTGGTGAGGAATAATATGCTTTGCACTTCACCGTAAAAAAAAATGCAAAAGCTAAAACATGAAGGAAAAATTATGAGAAAAAAACATATTAGTAAAAGAAATAAGTTTGATGCTGGAAAAATTGCTACAATATTTTTAGTTGCAATGTTAGCACTAGCTGGTGCAGGTATTGCATATTCAATGTGGACTCAGAATTTATCAATAATTGGAACTGTAAGCTCGGGTGAAGTAAAAATCGGACTTTATGATTATGGAACTAGAGATGAAGGTCCTAGTGTAAGTGAAGGAGGAGCATTATATCCAAATGATATAGATCCTGGAGTATATGATGTAACACTTCATGGAACCCCCGATCAGAATCATTTACCTGGACAAAACCTTGATGGAAAAAATATAGCTTCCCATAATAGTTACACTGAAGGAGAATACCAATTTACAAAAGTAATAAATGATGTTAGCTATGATTTTAAAGAC
>Ga0272442_10005689_pt1 | contig 16594 bp, 15 predicted proteins | sample SSMForm2O_FD_200262 | JGI IMG/M metagenome (GOLD analysis project Ga0272442, IMG submission 200262) | Marine sediment archaeal communities from Little Sippewissett salt marsh, Falmouth, MA, United States - SSM-Form-2O | ecosystem: Environmental > Aquatic > Marine > Wetlands > Sediment ...
GGAATCCTGGTTGTAGAGCATTTTTCTAAATACCATAGCCTCAAAACACCGTCCGTTCGCCCTGAGCCTGTCGAAGGGCTGAACGAAATACAGGTATATCCCGTTCATGGTTCGACAGGCTCACCACAAACGGAAAAACAAATTCACCACGGATGTTTTTTAAGCGGCTACAGTAAAAAAGAAAATGCTCTAAGATTGCTCAGACGCTTTTCATCCTGCGCAGCACGCTACTGCGAAGGACGAAAAACGCGAGCCGAAATGCGCAGGTATTTTGATGGAGCCCGGATCATATCCGGATTAAGGACGAATATTTTTCCCGCAGCCTTTCCTCGTATTACTCAACAAGGCGCAGTTTTATTTCCTTGGCGATGTGGTTGAAAATGCTCAGCAGTTCGCCGGAGCTTGGCGCATAGTAGGCAAAATCATCACCGCTCGCGAGCTGCCCGAGAAAATCCCGGTCGACATTGCCAAGGCCGATGGTATAAATCTTGATATATCCGTCCTTGAGTTCCTCGGCATGGTCCAAAGCCATCTGGCGGGCCGTATCGCATACATAGGTCGACAGCGGAGCGGTTACCGATCTAATACTATACGTATAGTTTGGCCGGCGCCCGCCACGTTCCAGGTTCACCCTCGGGATATAGCATTCCAGCGGACCGTGGCCCTCAACGGGATAGTCTTCGAAAACATACCACCGGGTCGTCAGTAAAGGAGGATAGTCATTACAGCTCGACGTTGCAAAGGTATTGCCGTCGCCGGTCAGTCTCGGGTCGATATAATTCCCACTCATTCTGAGCCAGGTCTCGGAATCGGGGTCCCCCAGGCGCTGGTATACCGTATCGCATGTGTTGCCGGTCCCGCAGACTACGGCATCGATATTGTCCTCGCCGTTGTACCTGAATGTTCCCCTGAAGGCCGTGGGGTTGCCATCGGAGAAGAAAATGACATACTGCTGAAGGTACTCGTCACCCGAAAACCCGCTCTGATCGGTAAGTCCGTACGGGCCGTCAGACTGGTCGAGCGCGTCTTCGGCATTGGTGGCTCCGGATGCGTCCATGTCATTGATAGCGCTTTGCATCGCCGAAACGAAGTTGTTCTGCCTGGGTACATCGATGGTCACGCTTGTGGCAAAGCTGATGAGCCCCACCTGGTCCTGCTCCTGGGTGTCCTCGAAGAACGAAACGAAGCTCCTTGCGGCGGCTTTCAGGTCGCGCATGGGACTGCCGTCCATCGACCCGGAGCGGTCGAGCACCAGCATGATTTCGACCGCATTCTTTCTTGCCACCGCGCCGCTTGTCGCGACAACCGTATCAATGTCGAAAATACGGGCAAAATAGGACTCGGTATTGACCGAGCCGCTAACCCGGACCCGGTTCTGCTCCTCCCACGAAGCGTTGATGGTCGGAGTTCCCACGGTCCAGGAGGACTCGTCGCGAAAATTCTCCCGGGCGAACTGCTTGGCCAGCAGCAGCGGGTCGACAAACGGGTTCGATATGTTTTTCGCGGCCGCCAGCGCGGCCGCATCGAGGCTTTTCGAGAGTTCCGCGCGCGCCACGAACCAGGCCCCCACGTCAACCGCCCCGGCGGCAAATGCGAAGATAATGACCAGCATGATGGCAAAAAGCACCGCCACGGCCCCTTTTTGGTTATTGAGGATTATTGTCGTTCGCATGTCTAGCCTCCAGACTGCACACGTTTTGCCTTCCATCAAAACACCGCCCTGCTGCGCATGATTATGCCGCCATCGTCGCGCGTCATCAAATTGGGGATAAAATTCGACAAAGGGGTGATGGGAATGTACTTGTAGAAAACCTCAACAACGGTCACCTCGCCGATGTCGGCCGTCATCTGGTCCTCGCTGTCGTTAAACACGAGATGGTTATACAAGGCCGTGGATAAACCAAATTGCGGGCCCGAAACCGAACTTGACACATCGAGGTCTCCGTCCTGCGCGCTGTTGGAATAGTCGACCTCGGGAAACGGGTCGCCGCTTGTCGCCCCGGCGCTGATCCGCCTGACATAGATTCTTCCGAATTCTTCAAGGTCAAGCGGAGCTGCCGCGGCCTGCATCAAATTGATAATTTCATTGGCGGATTGAATGTCGCGTGAGCACAGGTTTGCGCCTTCCCGCGCGACATTGATAATTATGAAACGTGCGGTGAAAAACTGGCCGAACTCAATGATGCCCAGGACTATAATGACTATCAGCGGAAGGAGCAGCGCCAGCTCGACGGCCGCGGCTCCGCGCGCACCGGCACACCCGCGGCGGCTATACTGTTGCCGGATCATGCGTCGCAAAAATTTCATATGACATCCCTCACCACAGGCAGCGGATGATACGCGCGCTGCTTCGCCCCTGTTTTAGAACAACTCGTTCCTGAACAGGGTTGACGCCCGGATTACCCTCCCGCCTTCGGGGAAAAACGCTCCGATAAGCGGGGTGATGAACGTGAATGTATAGCGGGTCCGCACGCGCATGTAGTCGCCGCCCGAGCCGGCGTCCACCTCGGTTTCCCAGTCTTCAGGGTCTTCATAGCCTGCGCCGACCGGGTATATGCTGATCATCAGGTCATCCGGATCGACGGCAAAGGCGGCGTTTTCCTGGATGGTCCTGACAATCGAGTCTTCCCGTGTCATCAGGTTGCCCTCATTGTCTTCGAGCTGTGTGCCCACAAGGGCAAGCCTGGTTCCCTCCCTGGTGGCATACTGAATTGTGTGCTCGACGAAAAAATACCACCCGAATTCAATGATTCCCAGAACCAGCAGAAAAAAAAGAGGCGCCACCAGCGCAAACTCGACAGCAGTCGCACCGCGCTCTCCGCGCATATGGCCGCGCCCGGGACTCCTGTATAAAGCAAGCAGTGGTTTCATGTGCTACCTACCGTTCCCTGTTAGAAAGGGATCAAAAATTCGAACACGTACCTGCAAAACAGCCTGTTCCTGTGTATATAATTATAGCATAAAAAAAAGGAATTTTTCTCGGTCCGGCCCGGGCGTTAGAGCGTGTTCCTCGATAGCATGCAGCCCCGGGGACACCGACCGTTCGCCCTGAGCCTGTCGAGAAACCGAAGGGTTCATATATCAACCCGCAGACGCGCTCATGGTTCTACGGGCACGCCACGAACGGGTGAGCCGTTCTTTAAAAAGGCTCTAATACGAACCGATCGGGTAGCGAAACGTATACAAGGCCGGCCGAACGACAAACACCTCGGCCGAACGATCGATATTACGACTGAGAAGCGTGAACGGGGAAGTGACGGCAAAGAAACCTGCCCCCACGACCATAGCAGTAAAGGTTGCAGGCCGTATGATGAGAAAATCACCTGCGATCTCGCCGGCACTGGCATACTGTGACCTCTCGGGGTCAGGATTGAGCAAATCGGCGTAGACAGGAGAAGCCGTTGTAAACACCAACGCAAGCACTGCCGCCACTGCTGCCCGGAAAAAATTTTTTTTCATACCTTGCTCCTTCTGCTGTCAATAGTGATGACGAACCTTCCCGCAGCACGCTGCGGGGTATCCTCGAGATCGCCGCGCTTCGCCCGCGATGGCACCACATACTATGTCATTGCGAGGAGCATAAACGACGAAGCAATCTCAACCCTGCATGAGCAGCCAGCTGCCTCGAACAAACCCGATAAAATCAACGTCCGCTGCGCAGGGACTGCAAAAATCAGTTCATCTCCCTGCGGCATTTTTCCAGGTTTTTTTCAGCCGCAGTGTCTTCAGGCGAAATGCTCACGGCTTTTTTAAACGACTTCTCGGCATTCTCATAGTCCCCCTGAAACAAATACACGCAGCCGAGATTATTGTAGGCCAGGGCCTCGCCACCGGCCTCCACGAACACCTCCCGGGCCTCCCCAACACGGCCCATGGTCGCCAGGACGATCCCGATATTGTTCAGCGTCTTCACGCGGGGCGCGCCCAGTTCATAGGCCCGCCGGTAGGCGGCAAGCGCCTCCTCATAGCGCCCGGCACTGCTGTAGGCCATGCCGAGATTATTGTAGAGAATGCCGGAATCCGGCTTTACGGCAAGCGCGGCCGTAAATTCATCGATCGCACGTCCGGGCTCGTTCTCATGGTTATACATGATGCCGAGGAAATTATGCGCACGCCAGCGACCAGGGTCAATGGCAAGTGCTTTTTCAAACTGCTCCCGCGCCTGATCATAATCTTTCATCCGGAACCGGGCCTGCCCGAGGCCTTCGCGGGCCGAAGCACTTTGTTCATTCTTCTCCAGAACGGCCTTGAATTCCCGCGCCGCCTCCTTGTTGAAATCACCTGCCAGCAGCACCCAGGCGCGCTTGCAGCGCAGGTTCAGGCTTTCGGGCTCATGTTTCAGGGCTTTCTTGTAATTAAAAAACGCGAATTCCAGGTCGCCGCGCCTGAAAGCGGCATCGCCCATCTGTTCGTACTCATCGACCGTATATTCCCTTGTTTCCACAGGCACTTCTTCAGCAACGGTTTCAAAATCCGGGCGGTATATGACACCCTTGGGCTCCACAACCCGGGTGCAGCCGGCAGCGAGCATGCATCCGGCCGTACAGACAAGCAGCATAAAAAATCCGATGTTGCGCATCCCGAAAAATCCGCCGTTCATGTACTCTCCCTGTTTCGCGTTGAAAGCATTTTTGAGCATGTATCTAAATACTCTATAGCCTGCGATACAACACCGTCCGTTCGCCCTGAACCTGTCGAAAGTAAACGAATCATATGTCGGGCGAGGACCCGTTCATGGTTCGACAGGCTCACCACGAACGGATAAACATTTTCTTTTATCTCATACCCGTTCGCTCATTCTGCTCAATACGTCAAGGCGCAATAAACGCATTGTAAATACGCATGGCAGCCGGAAGCGCGATCACAACGAACAGCGCCGGAAAAATAAACAGCAGCAGCGGTATCATCAATTTTGTCGGAAGGGTGGCGGCCCGCTCTTCCGCCAGCATGAACCGCTTCGACCTGAAAGAGTCGGAGTATACCCGCAGGCCCTGCGACAGGCTGGTGCCGAACCTGTCGGTCTGCATCAGCAGGCTCGCCAGGCTCTGTATTTCATCGAGGTCGGTTCTGCGGCTCAGGTTGTCCAAAGCCTCCTGGCGGGCCGTTCCGGCGCGCATTTCAAGCGTATAAAACCGCAGCTCATCGCTGAGATCCGGGCATGTCAGGCGTATTTCATCGGCAACCCTGTGAATGGCGGCATCAAGCCCGAGCCCGGCCTCAACGCACACAACCAGCATGTCGAGCGCGTCGGGCAGGCTGCGGCTGATGCGCTTCTTGCGGCCGGAAATACGAAACCGCAGCCATACATCGGGAATATAGGAGCCGGCAAGCGCCAACGCGCAGCAGATGGCCAGCACAGCCACATTGCCGCGCACGCCGATGATGGAAGCCACCTTGAGGGTGAAAAAAACCAGCGGCAATGCGGCCATCAGGGCAATCTTGACGCCCCAGAAGGCCGGAATCGCCATACGGTTGCGTATGCCGGCCTGCAGAAACTGCAGCCGTAAAATGGAATATTTAGGGGTTTTTTCACCGGAATAACGGCTGCCGATTTTGCCGAACAGGGCCATGAGGCGCTCGCCCTTTCCGGGCCGCGCACCGGTATCATGCAGCCGAAAATCGAACGCGGTTTCACTCTTGACCTTTTCCAGCACAGCCCTGTGCCTGCTAAAATCGCTGTACAGGGCCATGCCCAGCCACACCACGCAAAAAATCACGACAAATGCGCTGATCGAAATAATAAACGGGGCAAACTCCGGTCCAAACATGTCTACCTCTCTCCCGGCACAAGCATTAACTGTAACTAAATTTGTAAAAAAATCCTTGCAATGTCATTGCGAGGAGTCCCGCCCCCGTGGGGACGACGTGGCAATCTTGTTTTTTCAGGCATACAGGAACATAGAGATTGCTTTGATTCTCTCGCAATGACAATTTTCTTTCATTCCGGTCCCGACGTGTCGGGATAAACTCCAACCGGAATCCATACGGTTTTTGGTGGCCCCCGCATCAAGTGCGGGGTGACATTCCCCGTATCAAGTACGGCATGACAACTTCTTGTCATTCTAAGAAGCCGCAGGCGCCGAAGAATCTCTTCTCTTGTCTATACACTGACAGCACATGCTCAAGCCGCGATCCTTCGCGGAGTTTATCCTGAATGAAGTGAAGGACCGAGGATGACATGCTTTTTTTTAAATGCCATACCGGTTCTCAACGGTGTGACGCTTTTTGTATACCTTTTCAATAACCCTCTAAATTTTAATCCTGATCATTTTCATTATTATTATGATGCCCACTATCATCATCACTATTGCCGCGGCGCCTGCCTTGCGCCCGAGCGGATCAGCAATCAGCACATTCATATATTCAGGGCTCATCTTCAAAAGATAAAAAAACATGCACACCGGCAGCGCGATCAGAATCACAGCCGATATTTTCCCTTCGGCGGACAGCACGCGAACCTTGTCCTCGAACTTGAAACGCTCACGGATCAGGGTCGCGATGGTCTGGGTTATCTCGGCCAGATTTCCGCCGGTCTCGCGCTGCAAAATAGTCGCGATAATGAAAAAGTTCAAATCAGGGGAATCAACCCGTTTGCCGAGATTTTTCAGGGCCTCAGCCACGGGCAGGCCGAAATTTATTTCATTAATCGTCATCTGAAACTCTAAACCGAGCGGATCCGGAAAATTCTCGGCAGCAAGGCCGAGCCCGCTTGAAAATGAATGGCCCGCCTTGAGGGAACGGGCGATCAGGTCAAGCGCATCGGGCAGCTGCGCGGTGAATTTTTTCAGGCGCAGGCTCTTTTTGATTTTCAAAAAAACAAAGGGCAGCAGGCAGCAGGCAACGCCGACGAGCAACCTGAAAACCAGACTCGTTGACTGTGTGCCTCCGGCGATGAAACCCATCACCCCGCACAGCGCTGAAAGCAGTATATACACCGTGGGCGTATAGGGTGCTTTTGCCTGTTTGACCAGGATTTCAAGACGCCCCATAAGGTCGATTTTCATCAGCAAGGCATTCAAAAACGGTATCGAACTTATTGTCCTGGTTTTCAGGATATTGCCCGCGCCGGTCCCTGCCGCGTCGCGCAGTGCATGCCCCTCAAGGCGTGAAACAACCTTTTTAGATCTGCGCAAATCGCGTGCGGCGCGCCAGGAGTACAGCAGCAACTCTATAATAATGATCGAAAAAATAAAAACAACGGCCGCAAAAACGTACATATTCATGTGCTGAGGCCCTCCCCCTACACCTGCTCGACCTTTGACGGATCCAGCAGGGCGGCCGGTATCCTGATGCCCGCCACCTGGAACTTTTCCATGAAACGCGGCCTGATGCCGCTGAACACAAAGCTTCCGTGCACATTTCCGGCTTCATCAACGCCGGTCTGGTGAAACGAAAAAATCTCCTGCATGGTCACCACATTGCCCTCCATGCCGGTTATCTCCTGCAGGCTGACCAGCTTGCGCGTACCGTCTGTCAGGCGATCGAGCTGCAGCACCACATCGAGGGCCGAGCTGATGTAACGCCTGATAAAATCGCTGGGGATATCGAAATTGGCCATGGCAACCATGGTCTCGAGCCGCAGCAGCGCATCGCGGGGCGAGTTCGCGTGAATGGTGGTAAGCGAGCCCTCATGTCCTGTGTTCATGGCCTGCAGCATATCAAGGGATTCCTGACCGCGCACTTCGCCCACGATGATGCGGTCAGGGCGCATGCGCAAACTGTTTTTCACGAGGTCGCGCTGGGTTACCTCGCCCTTGCCCTCGATGTTGGGCGGCCGCGTCTCCAGCCGCACAACGTGATCCTGCTTGAGCTGCAGCTCGGCCGCATCCTCGATCACAACGATGCGTTCGTTTTCGGGGATAAAGCGCGACATAACATTGAGCGTCGTGGTCTTGCCTGTGCCCGTGCCGCCCGATATCAGCACATTGAGCTTGGCCTGCACGATGCCCTGCAGCAGAGCGCCTACTCCCGGCACAATCGTCTTGAGCTCGATCAGGTCCTCCAGCTCCAGCGGATCGACTGCGAACCGGCGAATGGAAAGCACGGGGCCGTCGAGCGCCAGCGGCGGGATGATGGCGTTGACGCGCGAACCGTCCTTGAGACGCGCGTCCACCATGGGCGAGGATTCGTCGATACGCCGGCCCACCAGCGAAACGATTTTGTCGATGATGCGCCGCAAATGCGCATCGTCCTTGAAACGCGCGTCGGTAAGCTCGAGCTTGCCGAAACGCTCTACGTATATTTTCCTGTAATTGTTGACCAGTATGTCCGACACAGTCGGGTCTTTTAAAAACGGCTCTATCGGGCCCAGGCCAAGCACCTCGTCCTGGATTTCGGAAACCAGCAGCCTCTTTTCAATCGAGTTCAGCGGAAAGCCCGACTCCTCGGTGCGCAGAATATTTTCAACCATCGCGCCGATCCTGTGGCGCAGCACGTCATGCTCCATAGTGTCCAGCAGCGACAGGTCAAGCAGATCGAGCAGGCGGGTGTGGATATTCTTCTTCAGCTGAAAATATTCCTCGGCCATGGCTGCCTTGGCCGGCCGGGAAAAATCCTGCACCGTGCCGGAGAGTTCTTCCTGCGACGCCTGGTTCATTATCTCGGACCCCCGAAAATGGATTTAAGCTTGGACAACTTTCTGGAGAAACTCCCCTGTTGGGTCTCGGATACGGGCTCAGTCTGCAAAAGCGCCTGGGCAAACATGTTAAAACTCTTCGTTACCGCGGCTTTTGCATCGACTTCGCACAAGGGCAGTCCCTGATTGATCGCCGACATAGTCAGGGCATAGTCATTGGGAATTTTCCAGAGGATTTTTTTACTGATACTCTTTTCGCAATCCTCGATGGAGATCTCGGAATTGTGTATATAGCGGTTGATGATCACTTGCGTATGTTGCGGCGAGGGATATCCCCACGTATCAAAGGAGCCCAGCAGCTTGCTGGTGTTGGACAGGCACGGCAGGCTCAGAAGCGATACAAGCAGCACGCGGTTTGAATTCTCGAGCGTTTTCATGCCCATGTCGCTGACCGTATGCCCGGCGTCAATAATGATAAAGTCGAACAGCCGGCGCATATGACTCAAAATACGCATGAGCACCTGCGGAGTGGCGCCGTCCGTGCCCTGGAACATGCTGGGAGAGGGCAGCACGTAAATGCCGGTTGGATGCTCGAAAAGATTGTCCGTCAGGAACACATCATCCATCCGGTTGATGTGTTTTGCGATTTCGGCCCATGTGTATTTGGGCTTGAAATTGAGAAACAGCGGTATTTCGCCGAAGACCATGTTCAGGTCAACCAGCGCCACCGAGGCTGAACGCTGGAGGCGTTTAAGGGTCACCGCGAGGTTTACGGCAACGCAGGTGGTGCCCACCCCCCCCTTGCACCCCATGACCGTCAGCACCTCGCCCACTCGCCTCGATGTCGTAATGTTCTGCCGCTTCAGGGCCTCCCGCACCTCGTCAACATTAAGCGGCTGTGCGAAAAACTCTTTCGCCCCGATGCGGATAGCCTGCATCAGCAGGGCCGGGTCCGCACTGGCCGAGGTAAGATAGACCACGGCATTCTTGTTCCTGCTCATGAGGAACTGGATGCGCGCGAAATCATTCTCGACGTCAGCGCCGATATCATAGATAAGCAGATCAATGTTGTCATCAGCCCATGACAGCTCGACCTTGAAGCCCTCGATGCTGTGCAGGATCTTTTCAAACAATTTGCTCAGGTTCGAATTTGTCGTTTCTATTCTGGCGTTAATTGTAGCTGACACGTGAGTCCTCCGGCATACTGAACATGCCTATTAATTGTTTCGTCATGCCGCGCTCGATGCGGCACCATTAAAGCCTGTATTTTTTTCTATAGCCTCTTTAAAAAGAAAATGTGGACCCGTTCGTGGTGAGCCTGCTTTTCGGTTCGTGGTGTGCCTGTCGAACCATGAACGGATTCCAGCAGTAATACCTTTTCCGCTCACCCTTCGACAGGCTTAGGGCGAACGGACGGTGTTGTGTCGCTGGCTAGAGCATACATGCCATTAAAGCCCTCTAAAACAACAGGCGTTCATGTCCCACGTATCACCTGTCTCCACCCATGACAACGCCGACCGTGTCCAGCCTGTAGCCGCGCTTGGCGGCTTTTTCTGTAAAACTTTTATGATAGGCGTCCATGGTCTTTTCGGCGGCCACGCCGTCAAACCCCTCAACAGGCCCTCGTACTGCGCCCGCCTGAGGATTTGCGATCTGAATCTCGCGTGCCTGCTGCACTGAACGTCCCCAGGTTGTATCAACCACCGGGTATTCCTTGTTTTCAAACGCCATCGCGGCTGAAGCGCACAGCAGCAGGGCGGCAACGCACACCAGCAGTATCAGTCGAATGCTCATATCATGTTCTCCTATAAAATAACCTGCCGATTATTAAGGCTACATTTGTAACAAACCGTCACACCGGCGAAAGCCGGTGTCCAGTCCTCAAGGGATACGTTAAAACCTGGATTCCGGCTATCCGCTTCGCTGCTGCCGGAATGACAGGCGTGATGGATTCCGGCTGGAGTTTATCCCGCCTTCGGCGGTGCCGGAGACTGAAAATTTCATATTCCAACATTTGAACCGTCATCAATTATTCTTCTATGACCTCTATTTCTTCGATCTCCATGGTCTCCACCATGGGCACGGCATGGCCGTACTCGCCGTCAAGTTCTCCCGCGGCCAGGGCAGCGCCGCTCAGGCGCGCTTCGGCTTTGCCCCACAGAAAAAACTCCAGATCCGTGGGCTCACTGTATGAATCGGTCGGCAGGTCGAGCTGATGCTCCTTCTGATTAAAGGGCTTCACGAGATGCGGTGTGACCACGATGACCAACTCGGTCTCGTTGCGCTGGTATGCGCGGCTGCTGAACAGCTGGCCCAGTATCGGGATATCGCCCAGGAACGGGTATTTGGCAACGGAACTGCGTGACTGGTTGCCGAGCAGTCCTGCAATCGCGAAGCTCTGGCCGTCCTCCAGCTCCACCACGGTCTGGGCCGTACGGGTTTTGAGCGCCGGAATAAATGAGCCGTTAAGCACCACCTGCAGGGTGGAGTCGGGCTCAGAAACTGTCGGTTCAACGGACATGTGAATTTTGCCGTTTCCCAGAACGACGGGCTTGAAATTCAAAAGCACCCCGTAGGTTTTCCATTCAATGGCTGCGGTACCAAGGCCCTGGGGAACCGGCACGGGAAACTCACCGCCCGCGAGAAAGCTTGCCGACTGGCCGGAGAGCGCGATCAGGTTCGGCTCAGCCAAAACTTTTATGAACCCGTCTTCACTGAGCGCGTCGATAAAGCTGGTCCAGGTGGCGCTTCCCTTGTTAAACCGGAACAGGGCGTTGATCCGGTCCGACACCAAAAAGCCCAGCGGCCCGCCGGTAATGACGCCGTCGTCGGTATCAACCAGCGTGGTCAGCTGGTCGAGCAGGCCCACGCCGAAGCTGTTGCCGTCGTTCGTGTAATGGATGTTGATGCCCAGCTCGCGGCCCAGGGAGCGCGCAATTTCAGACACACGTACCTCCAGCATGACTTGGTGGTTGCCGGAAACCTCCAGCAGATTGGTAACCTTCCCCTCGGGCGCGCACGCTTCAGCAAGGGCCACGATCCTTGACATGCCGGCGGTATTTGAAACCCTGCCGAACAGGGTAATCGTGTCGCCGGAGGCGATTACCTGCACGTCGTCTTCTTCGGGCAGCACAGCCCCGATTGCTGCCCGAAGCTGATCGACGTCATGGGAAACCGAAATATTATAGACAGCGGCCACGGTCTTGCCGCTCCACATGGTCAGCGTGGTCATACCGATTTTTTTGCCGGTTACGTAGATCTCCCTGGGAGATATAAGAACAAAATCGGCCGTGTCCGGATCGGCAATCGAAACACGGCTCACCGATTGTGTGCTGTTCACCACAATGGACTTGCCGACGCTGATTACAAGATACTGCGGCGTGCAACCTGCGGAATCCGTCCCTGACCGGGCCGGCGCCGGAAAAATAAATAACGTCCCCGCAAACACAAAGAACAGTGCCGCCATACATGCCCTTATCGCGCGTGATTTGGAGTAGTCCATTCTTATCCCCTGTTCAATGAATGAATGTTTAGCTCCTGTTAAAACTGATTTCGCGTACGTGACGTGCCGCGTATGACATCCACCGACACCTTTCTGCGCGATGCCCGGGGCCTGTGCGGTTCAGGCGTGGCTGAACGCCCCCTGTAGGAATCGAGCGTTTCGTTGACCGTAGCGCCCTTTGTCAGCACAATGTCGGTGTCGGTTGCGTTGCGCAGGGCAAAATGCAGCTTGCCCTCGTTGGATGCAAGCGCGAGCCTTTCGGCGTCCTCTGGCGTGACCTCGAGCGTATACACGTCGACCGGAGACTCGCCCTTGTCTCCCTTCTGCATCTGCGGACCCGCGGCCAAAACAAGTATGTTTTCGAGCACGACCTTGGTGATCGCCCCCTTCTTCTTTCTGCCTTTTCTGTCGTTGATGGTCACCAGCACGTCCACGCGGTCGCCGGGCTTGATCAGCCCCGCAAGGCCCACGACCTTGTCGCCCCTGACCGCGATGGCCCGGTTGCCGGGTGTTACGACTGCTGCCACCCCGCCGGCCTTGACATCCGTGGCCGCAAGAAACGATTTAAGGATGATGTCGCCGGTTTCCAGGGGCACTGTCACCACACGGCCCGCGAGCGCTGCCGGATCGGTAAAACACCCCGCGGGAAGGCTTTTGCTGAGAAAGGCCTTCATCTGTATGTTCTCCGAGCTAAGTTTCGTGCCCCAGGGAATGGCCGCGGCGGCAACGGCAACGTTCACGATATCGCCTGACGCGGATGCCCGGGTAGCCTGATGCGGCTTTTGTGTCTGCGCCCATTTGTAGGCTATGACCGCGCCCACGACGGCAAAAACCAGTGCGATTAAAAGCGGCAAAAATACGCGTGTCCGTGCCATGCTGCCCTCCCCGATATGTGTGGTATGTTAGGCCCGGCCATGACCGGCCGGGTGTTGCGTTCAAAATAATTGATGGTCCCTTAAAAGCCTGCCATGTCATTCCGGCACGAACCATACCATAAGTCACGAAGTGTCATTCTGAGAAGCCGAAGGCGCCGAAGAATCTCTGCCGGCTTATACACACTGACTGAGCATGATAAAAGTAATAGATCCTTCGCTTCGCTCAGGATGACATACATGCACTGTACACCGGCCGGGGTTTCTCCCGCTCCTGCGTGGCCGGCGTGACGTCTTTTTAAACCCCGTCAAATAATATAGCTGCCCTGGACCAAACGCCAGGCTACGGCAGCAGCCGTTCCCAGGGCTATCGGGACAGCGTAACAGAGTTTCGGGGCCTGTTCGTCCTGCGCTCCGGGTAAAAACACGAAACGCCGCGTATAAACAAAGAGCTTCATCATCAGGGCCGAGCGCTCCGCAAGGCCCCGCATGTACTTACGGCGGCACAGTATCACCATAACAGCGTACATCCCGCCGATGAAGGCCGTGCATACAAAAACGTTTAGTATGCCCCCCGCTCCAAGGGCCGCTCCTGCTGCGCCCATCAGCTTGGCATCGCCCGCGCCCATGCCGCCGATAAAATACACAGGCAGCAAAAGCCCGGTGCCCAGCAGCAGCCCCTTAGCGCTGAACCACACACCCTCAAGCCCGCCTGTTGCGCAGTTATATGCAAGGAAAAGCGCCATTGCGCAATACGTCAGGCGATTGGGTATTTTCCTGCTGCGCACATCCGTGCAAACCGCCATGGCCATAATGCAGCCAAGGGCTACAACAGTAAAAGCATCCGGTGAAGTATGCACAGCAATCGGTCAGATCAACACGGTTCTCAGCCAGTGCAGGCAATGCTGCCCGGAGAACAATCGTCTCCGGGCGCATACCCTTTACATCGCTTTCAGCAGACTCAGTCGGCTACACCTTCAATCTTGCCTGCAACATCATCGAATACATCCGAGGCCTTCTCGCCGATCGCCTGCACCGCGATGATGATAACGGCGGCGATCAGGGCGACCATCAGGGCGTACTCGACAGCCGTGGCACCGTCTTCTTCCTTGAAAAACTGGATCAGCTTCTTCATACCTACTTCCTCCTTCTGGTGTTATTGGTTGTACGGGCGATTCCCTGTCAAAAACCGCCCTGTGTGCCGCTTGAACATTCATGCCCCTCGCATGCTTCAAGCATCACTCTTCACGGCCGCCCCACGCGGCCGACACATCCTCAGTATCCTCCTGTTTTTCACCCCGCACGTGATGCGGGAGCCATCAAAAAAACCACCTGGATCCCGGCTATCCGCTATCGCTTCTGCCGGAATGACAACAGGGTGTCATGCCGCACTTGATGCGGCATCCATTTTCCATGCGCCGGAGAAACAGCCATCCGGCATGTGCATGATACCTGCAACCAGAAAATGAATCCCCCGGCGGTCTGCGATTCACAGCCGCTATCGGTTCTTATTATTGAAATGGACGATTGTTATGTGTATATTAAACTAAAATTAATCCCAGCACAATGTCAATAAAAAAAAATAATCTCCGAAAAAAATTGTACGCTAAAATGATAATTTTGCGTTAAATGTTTGAATTTTATCGATTACAACACAAAAGCCCGTTACGCACCCGAAACAGCCCCTTTCTGTAACCTGAACCACCCCGCGTCACCCTGCCCCGGTATCGGTCAAAATCCGCAATCAGCCCCCCATCATTGCTAAAAACACATGCGAAAGCCGGCGGGCGGAACCGGCCTTTCTTTTCGCCGCACAGGGGCATAGAACAAAAGCCGGTCACCCGTCAGCAGGCGAAAAATATATAGTTTCGACAAAAAATGTCCTATGTACATCCTTTCATAGCACTAAAAAAAATCATTTCAAGTGGTTTTTACTTTATTTTCAGATGGCAAGCAAGCAAAAAGTTTGCATTTAAAACAAATGGAGACTGTCATCCCGCACTTGATGCGGGGTCCATCAAAAACCCCCTGGATTCCGGGTCGCGCTGTTTAGCCTCCGTAGCAGTGCTACTGCGGAGGACGGACGCTTGCCCGGAATGACAGATAGAGTTGATTCCGGCTTGAGTTTATCCGCCTTTGGCGGACCGGAATAAAAAAACTTCTTACAGCTTTGAAAAGTCGAAATCCGGCCGTGCCAGCTGGTCCCGGCAGGCGGAAACGTCTTTTTTGTCCCTGATGGCGGCCATGACCGCGTCGCTTCCGCGCGTGTCGCCAAACAGGATCGCGCCCGCAAGCCTTCCCTGGTCGATCACGAACTTGCGATACAGGCCTTGTTCCGCATCGCGGTTCACGACCGCTTCGAGCTTGTTGTCCGCATCGATATCGCCTGCAGCGGCCAGGTCGATGCCCACGACCTTGAGCGTATTGGCCGGCACCGTTCCCGCATAGGTCTCGGAGCCGCCCGCCATGTTGCAGCCCGCGATCCGGCCCTGTTCCATGGACGCGGGCCAGATACCGTAGAATCTCCCGTTGTGCTCGATGACATCACCGGCCGCGTACACGCCGGGGGCAGCCGTCTCCATGCTGTCGTTCACCTTCACGGCCTTGTCGACCTCGAGACCCGCCTGCTTAGCAAGGTCGACAACCGGCCTGACGCCCGCTGACACAAGCACCATGTCGGCCGGGATCTTTTCACCGCTTTCAAGGCTGACCGCAAGTCCGCTGCCGTCACGCGCTATTTCCTTTGTTTTCGCGCCGAGATAAAAACTGAAGCCCATGGCCTCCAGCTGCTTCTGCAAAATGGCGGCACCGTCCACGTCCATCTGGCGCGGCAGCAGGCGCGGAAAAAATTCCACCACGGTCACCTCGAGCCCGGCTTTCCTGAGACCGTTGCCGGCCTCGAGTCCCAGAAGGCCCCCGCCGATAAGGACAAGCTTTTTCGCCTTGGCTGCCTGCGCTTTTATCGTCCCGGCATCGGCCAGGGTCCTGAGCGCATACACTCCTGAGATGTCCGACCCCTGTATGGGCGGCACAAAAGAAAAGCCGCCCGTGGCAATCAGCAGCTTTTCATAGCCGTGGCTGTCGCCCCCGGCAGTAACGGTTTGTGCCGCAGTATCGATACCGGTTACCGGGGTATCGAGGCGCAGGTCGATCTTTCGGTCTGCATACCACTTCGCATCATGGATGGTCATGCCCGTGATGTCTTTTTCCCCGGAGAGGAACTCGGGCAGCGCAGGCGTGTAGTAGAAATGATGCTTCTCCCGGGAGAACATGAGAATCGAACCTGCTGGATCGATCCTGCGGATGTTCTCAGCGGCGGTATTCGCCGCAATACCGTTTCCGATGATTACATACCGTGCCATGGCCCGCTCCTTTCACGTTGTTTGAATTCCAGTAGTACGTATGAGTATTGCTCTTTTACAATTTTTTTTCAACACCAGTAAATTAATACGAGAATCTTCCGATTTTGTGTACCGTTCAGAGGCTTCTCAAAGCCCTTTTTTTTAATTCCCCTTTGAAAAAGGAGCTTCCGGGTTTTCAGTGGGTAGTCCCCTTGTCTTGTGGCCATGCCCGTCGATACGTAACCGAGGTTGAGCCGGCCAAAATGGGAAAATATCGTGATCGCCACGATGCGAACAAAGAGAG
>Ga0272442_10005690_pt1 | contig 16591 bp, 16 predicted proteins | sample SSMForm2O_FD_200262 | JGI IMG/M metagenome (GOLD analysis project Ga0272442, IMG submission 200262) | Marine sediment archaeal communities from Little Sippewissett salt marsh, Falmouth, MA, United States - SSM-Form-2O | ecosystem: Environmental > Aquatic > Marine > Wetlands > Sediment ...
GCGATCGAGCCTGGAGATCTGCTGAGTACAGCATCGCGTCCTGGATACGCCAAACGATCTACCCCGGAAGCGTGTACATACTTCATCGGAAAGGCTCTTGAGCCACTCGACGAAGGCGAAGGATTGATCCTAGCTCTGTTGATGAGATGAGGATGCTTCAGTGATACGTGATCGGTAAGAGGTAATCCGCAATGAGCCATGTTGGAGAAGCAAGGACGCACAAGGACCTGGAGGTATGGAAACAAGCAATGGATCTTGTTGATGCAATCTATCGGATTACGCAACGCTTTCCACGTGACGAGCTGTATGGCCTAGTGACCCAGATGAGAAGGGCTGCTGTGTCTATTCCGTCGAATGTCGCGGAAGGCGCTGCGCGAAGCGGGAAGAAGGAATTCAAGCAGTTCCTGCGCGTGTCGCTGGGCTCACTGGCGGAACTTGAAACACAGGTGTTGATTTCCAGGAAATTGAATTACATGGATCGGGAAGAAGCACTGCTGGAACGAATCGAGACTGTTCGGAGGCTTCTACTTGGCCTTGTCAGGCATCTGAAGAAGGAGGCTCCATGAGCCCATCACTGACTACTGGTTCGCCGTCACTCTTCACTCTTTACTCATCATTTGCCACTCACTACCCATCACCCATCACGCATTACTGATGACTGGTTCGAACAAGGAGGCACCGAAATGAAACGGAAACAACGAATGAGAGCAATTTGGATAGCTGCAGGCGCAGCGCTTGCGATGGCTGCGATTGTCGTTCCTCTTTTGGTGTTTGCTGGCTCCGAGAAACCGGCTTTCACTGCGACCCTATACTCGGACGCGATCCGGTTTGAAGCCGACGGCGTTGCCAGCTTGCGGGTGACGATCTATGATCTTTCGGAGAACGAGCTGTGGAGTTCAGGTCAAGTCATGGGCGGGTTCGTCGATTGGGATCGGACCAATGCACGCGGCGAACGCCTGGCGAACGGGTACTATATGTATCTTGCACAGGGATGGGACGCTGGTGATGCACTCATTCTCAACAAGACCGGGAAGGTCGTGCTGCTGCCTGGAGACCATGTTCAGCTGCAATCTGCCCCGGGAGCCGTGGGATCGTCAACTGATCCAGGCTTGGATCAAGAACTGACGTACCGCCCTATGGCAGGATATGATGCTGTCGATTTCGCCATTAGTGGATCTATGGGTATAGGGACAGATACTCCAGTTGGAAGGCTCCATGTTGCCGATGGAGCATTGACTGTTTCTCATTCAGCTGCATATCTTCGTTTCCAGAACACTAACTCCAATGATGGCGTTAGTGGCGGAGCACTCCTATCGTTCATTGCAGCTGATGGAACTCAGTACGGATGGATCGGAGATGGAAGTCATGCAAACAACCACATCCAGCTGTACTCCATACTAGGTAATGTGGCAGTCAGAAGTTTCTCTGCAGGCAAGAAGGTAATCCTTGGGGACTCCACCGGAGATGTACTCAGCGTTGTCTCCGGCAAGGTCGGCGTCGGCACAAGCAGTACTACGGCCAAGCTTACTGTCGAAGCCACAAGTGGAGATCTGATAGCATGCTACCCTAGTGGAAGCCGCACGGTGGGTGCCGCCGTCTTTCGTGTGGAGTCTGATGGCGACGTCTATGCTGATGGAACGGTCTACTCCGACAAGTGGGAAGTTGGTGCGGCCGATGTCGCCGAGAGGATCAATGTGAGCGAGTGGGTCGAAGCGGGAGATGTTGTAGAGATTGATCCAGATCACACAGGCTTCTTCCGTAAGGCAAGAGGTCTCTACAGCCGACGCGTTGCGGGGATCATCTCGACATCGCCTGGAGTGGTCCTTGGAAACGACGTCGATGAAGCGACGGACGAATGGGATGATGGTCGTCCGGTTCTTGCGGTTGCGGGGCGTGTTCCGGTCAAGGTGTCTGCTGAGAATGGGCCAATTGCAGTGGGGGATCTCCTTGTCACTTCCTCTGTCTCCGGCGTTGCCATGAGAGGAGATCCAAGAGATTCGATTGGATCTGTTGTCGGGAAGGCCATGCAACCGTTTGCCAAGGGGGTAGGGGAGATCATGGCACAGGTGATGCTCAGATAGAGTCCTTGAACTGCTCCACGTAGCGTGCCCTGACCTTGGAATTCCGTCCATATGTGTTCCGCCGCGGCCAAGCAAGCGGACAGAGTGGTTGCTGGACCAGCAGGAGTCCCATATAGTACGTAGCGAGGTGAATTAGCACTCTGGAAGGCTGGGAGGAGGGATGTCTGACACACGAATCTTGGGCATTATCCCCGCACGAGGAGGGTCAAAGGGGATCCCTGCGAAGAATCGCAGAATGCTAGTGGGTAAGCCATTGGTAGCACATACGATTGAAGCGGCACTCCGATGTGCGCATCATCTTCGAGTTGTTGTGTCAACTGACTGCAAGGAGATCGCAGAGATCTCTAGATCTTCTGGGGCAGAGATTCCCTTCATGCGCCCGAAGGAATTAGCAAGAGATGATACGCCAACATATCCTGTTGTGAGACATGTTCTTCGAGATCTGAAGGAGCTCGATGGATACGTGCCAGATCTAGTAGTGCTGCTTCAGCCCACTTCACCCTTGCGTGGATCAGAACTCATCGATCAAGGGATTCGATTGCTGTTAGAGGAGAACGCTGACTCGGTAGTCAGTGTCTGTGAAGCTGAGCATTCCCCTTATTGGATGTATACCACAACTGGTGACAGAAGAATAGTGCCACTGATTGAATCAGCGCCAGCTTGCCTTCACCGACAAGACCTTCCGAGCGTCTATCGTTTGAACGGGGCTCTCTACGTGTTGCGCGCTGATTCGCTAGGGACGAGGGAAAGCCTTCTGGGGATCGATACATGTGCGCTTGTGATGTCCCAGGAGGAATCGGTTGACATCGATGACGAGATTGACTTCCTTTTGGCCGAGACGCTGCTCACCAGAAGATTGAAGGAAAGGGGGAACTAGCATTGACTGCCAGCATCGCTATTGGCGGGCGAGAGATAGGATCTCTTGAGCCGGTGTTCATCATCGCAGAGGCTGGGGTTAATCATAACGGCAGCCTAGAAACCGCATTGCAGCTTGTGGATCAAGCATGTAATGCCGGGGCGGATGCGATCAAGTTTCAGCTCTATCGCGTCGAAGAGCAGGTCTCACACGTGGCTCCGTCAGCAGATTACCAGCGTGATCGTGGTGGATCAGACAACATGTTGGAGATGGCAAGGGCATACGACCTTCCCTGGGAAGATCACTACGCAATCGTTGAACGATGCCAGCGGCTAGGGATTGCCTACATGTCTTCTTGCTTTGACTCGGAAGCTGTAGACTTGCTGCTCGACCTAGGAGCCGATTGCATAAAGGTTGCCTCTGGCGAGATCACCAATTACCCCTTGCTTTCTCACATAGCAGCAACAGGCAAACCGATTGTGCTCAGCACGGGCATGAGCACGCTTCAGGATGTCGCGGGGAGCGTAGATCTGATACAGGGTGCAGGTGAGAGTCCTATCGTCCTACTTCAATGTGTATCCGAGTACCCTGCAAGGCCCGAGACGATTAACCTTCGATCAATGGTCACGATGGGAGCCGCTTTTGGCGTGCCGGTTGGATACAGTGACCATACACTGGGTTCGACAGTCGCCGTTGCAGCAGTTGCCTTGGGTGCATGCGTGATTGAGAAGCATTTCACACTTGATAAGACTCTTCCAGGACCGGATCATGCGATGTCCTTGGAGCCACAGGGATTGCGCGAATTCGTGTGTGCAATCCGAACGGCGGAGGCGGCTTTCGGAGACGGGATCAAACGGCCACATCCCAGCGAGCAGACGAATAGGGTAATCTCCCGACGAGGCCTTGTTTCCGTAGGGTCCATAGGCGCGGGAGAACGGATTGATGACTCGAATACGACGCTGAAACGGCCAGCACTCGGAATCGACCCTAGGCTGCTACATGCAGTTCGAGGACGAAAGGCTGCAGTTGACATCCCCGCTGACGTCCCTATCACATGGGAGATGCTGTCATGAGGAAGGTTCTGTACATCAGCGGATCACGAGCGGACTACGGCCCCGCGCGCCGAGTGCTGCAAGTGATCCAATCGGATCCGACACTCGATCTCAGTATTCTAGCTACAGCAATGCATCTGGATCCTGTTCACGGGGAGACGTGGCATGAGATCGAGGCCGACGGATTCGTGATATCTGAACGGGTATTCGGTCATCTTTCAGAGGATTCCTTGGCTGCAATGAGTGCGTCTCTTGGGCTATATCTCTACGGCATGAGCTGCGCAGTGGAGCGGATACAACCGGATATCGTCCTTGTGTTGGGGGACCGAGGTGAGCAACTTGCTGGGGCGATGGCGGCTGCCTTCCAGAACATAGCCGTTGCTCATCTCTGCGGCGGAAGCGTTTCCGGCTCGATTGATGACTCGATCCGGCATGCGATTACCAAATTCGCACACCTTCACTTGCCCGCACTTGATGAGCATGCGAGACGCATCATTCAAATGGGCGAGGACCCGGAATTCGTGCGCGTCGTTGGCCTACCAGGTTCTGACATTCGCGTGGATGCCATATACTCTCGTTCTGAGATTTGTAGTCAATTTCGACTGGATCCAGAGCGTCCCTATTTGCTAGTGATCCAGCATTCAGTTACCCATTCACAAGCAGATGCAAGAAGGCAAATTACTGAAACTCTGGAAGCGTTGGTCTCTCTTGGTATCCCATCTCTCCTAGCCAATCCAAACAACGATGCCGGTGGCCGGGAAATCCTTGCCACCATGACCGAATATGCTGATCAGTACAGCTTTTTGCAGATTCTGCCTCCACTTCAAAGCCGAGAGCTCTTCGCGAGTATCATGGCGCATGCAAGTGTACAGATCGGCAATTCCAGCTCTGGGATTCTCGAAGCGATGAGCGTTGAGCTCCCCGTGGTGAATGTTGGCGATCGGCAGCGGGGACGGGAACAGATGCCTCATCTGCTGAATGTTCAACATGATCGATCAAGAATAGCGCAGGCAATCAATACGGCATTGAAGGACGAGGACTACCGCCGGGTGGTTGCGGAGTGCTTCCAGGAGCTAGCTGCACACGACACAGCTGCGGAAGTAGCCCACATCCTTGGTGGGCTTGACCTGAACGTGGGGCGCAATGCCAAGGTGTTCAAGGATATCGCGCACTAGGAACGGATGGAGCAATCGTGAACATAGAAGGCAAACGTATCATCCTGCGGGCTCTTGAGCAAGAGGATCTATCTCTTCTGCACGGGTGGGCCAATAGCCGTGACCTGTGCATGGGCTTGGGAGATATCCACTTCCCCTCATCTCGCCGACAGCAAGAGACCTGGTTCGAGCGCATCCAAGCAGATCGGCGGACAATCCGCTTGGCGATTCAACACACTGATGGGGCACTCATTGGTCATACCGGTTTCTGGGATCTCCACTGGAGGGATCGACGAGCTGAACATGCCCTAGTGATTGGGGATCCGGCATACAGGCGTCAAGGGTATGGACGGGAAGTGATTCTGACGTGCGCAAGATACGCGTTTGAGGAGATGGGACTGTATCGCCTAGATGCTACGATTCTGGAGACGAACGTTGCTTCTCTTAATACGTACAAGTCCTGCGGATTTCAGATTGAGGGGAAGCTGCGTGGACATGTGCAGCGTGGAGGGAAGCGCGTGGATCGAATGATTCTGGGGCTTCTGGTAGCTGAGTACTCTGCTTGGCAAGAAGAGAGCGGGTATTGGGATGAACTAGGTGGCAGTGCGTGAGTGCAACGCAATCTCGATACGCCATAGGCGGCAGCTTCGAGTTGGACAGCATCTCGCTTGGCCCCCCTGAACAGCTATCTGTTTTGGTTGGCGAGCGCAAGGGGAGCTGGACAGTGAGCGGCCGGGCAGCGTTTGAGCTTCTTCTTCGTCACCTGCAATCGAAAGGTGCCCGGCATGTGCATTTGCCATCTTATCTGTGCGAGAGCGTGCTACTGCCCATACGAGCATTGGGAATGGACATGTCGTTCTATCCAGTTGACAAACACCTGAACGGCTATCCAGATCCACCGTCCGATGCCGTGGTCGTAGTCATCCACTATTTCGGATGGGAGAACCGTTGTATCGATGCTCTCCGTGCAAATGCGGGACAAGGATACTACCTGGTTGAGGATCTAAGTCACGGCCTGATGAGCGCGTGGAGTAGTTCCGCAGATGTCTCAGAGTTGGTGTTCTTCAGCGCTCGCAAACTTGGGCCTGTGTCTCTTGGCGGCTGGTGCAGCATCGAGGTCGAATTGGATAGGCCTTCCGTCGAAATCGAAGGATTGGCCTGGCGTTCTTTGGCCGCGCGACTTGCCCGAGCTCAATATCTATCCAAGCTAGATGCACAAGTGGATCCTGCGATTGAGGCATTCTACCTTGAAGCATTTGCGGCGGTGGAAGAGCACCTTGATTCGCATCCCTTGATCTCGGCGTTGCCGCAAGTTGTCCTCGATATCCTATCTGGTTTCGATTGGCATGATATTTCAGCACGACGTCGCAGTAACTGGCTGCAGCTGCATGACCTTCTCTCAAGACACGTCGAACTACCTATCGAAGAGCTCCCTGCGGATGTCGTTCCTCTTGGGTATCTTGTGCGCCTGCAGGATCGAGATCGAATTCGGAAGGCATTGGCAGCTCAAAGGTTTTTCTGTCCGGTACATTGGCCTCTGGCGAGTGAGGTTTCGAAGAAGGGGTTTCCAGATGCTGGACTACTGGCAAGAAGCTGCTTGACGCTTCCGATAGACCAACGGTATGGTCCAAAGGACATGATGCGGATGTCAAGCGCATTGAGAGGCGAACTACAGCGACATGCCTGTTGAAGTCCTAGATGCATCGCATAGCGCAGCGGCATGGTATCGTATTCTGGGCAAGCTTCCTCCACAGATGAGGGATGTCTATTGGCTCCCACAGTGGACGGATTTGCATCGATTCGAGGCCGGTTCTCTGGCGAAGATGTTCACCTACCGGCGACGCGATAGCATCTGGGCTTATCCATTTCTGCTGCAACCCATCTTGCATGTGGGAAGAAGGGCTCTTGATCGTACGTGGTTTGATATCACTACGGCCTACGGATATGGAGGTCCTCTTACCAACGACCGAAGTGAGGACTTCCTCTCGGAAGCGTATACGTCCTTCGATGAATGGTGTGAAAACCAGGGTGTTGTAGCGGAATTCGTGCGTTTCCATCCTCTTCTTCGAAACGAGTCGTGGATCGATCCGCGCGTGGATCTTGTGATGGATAGGGAGACAGTCTCCATCCAGTTGACTAGGCTTGGAAGCGATGATTTACCGTACGGGAGCACCGCATGCAACATGCTGCGTCGTGCTGCGAGGACAGGAATGACGGCTCAAGTAATGAGGATCTCAGAGAGCTACGATCAATTCGTTGAGTTCTATCTGCGTGCGATGGATCGCCTACATGCAGATAGCTTCTACTACTTCAGTGACGCGTATTTCCGAGATCTCAAGAATCTGATTCGAGAAAGAGGATATCTGTTGGTTGCGGAGTGTGAGTGCGAATGGATTGCCGCGGCCGTATTCCTGAAGGGAGATCAATGGTTGCACTACCACCTCTCCGCCTCAAACGCAGAAACGCGAGTGCCAGGAGCAACAAACCTGCTTCTGCATGAAGCAGCACAAGCTGGGTTCAAGGAAGGTCTGTCAATGCTACACCTAGGTGGAGGACGCAGTGGGCGCTCCGATGACTCTCTGTTGAAGTTCAAGAAATCCATGGGGACAGCCACACATCCCTTCTTTGTAGGAAGGAGGATTCACAACCAAGAGGCATACACTGTGTTGAGAGCCATCTGGGAACAGGAGTGCCCGTCTCTCGTTTCCAGGTACGATCAACAAGTACTTGCGTATCGACACACGGTGGCGGATCACTGAGTTACTCAGACGTGTGCCGGTTGATGCAGGAGGCCGATAGCAGGTATTGAGCGTGGAACAGCCTTGTCCGCAACTGAATGGCACTCGAGATGTTGCAGATCCGCTACTCGAAGAGGCTATCACGCCAAACACAGAAGCGATCGGCTATAGTATTCCATGTCGCCAATCTAGCAACCCAGAGAACGAGCGAACGCCTGTTGACGTACACCTGTGAGAATGCGATGAGTTCGATAGGATTTGGCGGACGGATGTGGTGTGCTATCATGTGTGTTATGGAGCTTGTTGGTGTTTGACATTCAAGGCGCGCAGTTACGTAGCGCTGAGCAATCGGGAAGTCTCGGCTACGTAATTCGTGGATTCGAGGGGATGGAACAAATGGAGAAGCAGGAGTTTCAAGAGCTGTGCATCACTCCTGCCGAGGTACTTCGTGACACGATGCGGAGTATGGATGCATCAGGGCGAGGAATCGCCCTTGTTGTGAGCACGGAAGGTGTCTTGCTGGGAACGATTACGGATGGCGATGTTCGCCGCGCGATCCTCGATAATCTCGGGCTCGATAGCCCAGTCCAACTGCTTCTTGATCGCAAGAAGGGGACAACGGCAAGTTGCCCCGTAACAGCAACGATTGGGACCGATGCAGAGGAACTCCGGCAGCTTATGACAACGCGCCGATTGCGACACATTCCAATCGTCGACGAAAACGGCAAGGTTGTCGATCTAGTTCTGCTGGATGATCTTGTTCCAGGGATAACCCTCCCAGTGCGAGCATTGATCATGGCTGGCGGATTCGGGAAGCGTCTGCTTCCCCTTACAGAAGACAATCCGAAACCGATGCTCCCTGTGGGAGGGAAACCACTACTTGCACGTACGATCGAGCACTTGCGACACGCGGGTATCCGCAGAATCAGTTTGGCTACACACTACCGTTCTGAGAAAATCAGGGAGCACTTTGGAGATGGTGAGTCATTTGGAGTGGAACTTGACTATCTGTATGAGCAGGAGCCGCTGGGTACAGGTGGCGCACTGGGTCTTCTGCCCGAATCGAGAGATCGTCTTCTTGTGATGAACGGTGATGTGCTCACCCGAGTTGACTTCCGCGCTTTCCTGGAGTACCACGAGTCTCATGGAGCCGATGCTACACTCGCGGTGCGCGAGTATGGCGTGAAGGTGGCGTACGGGGTCGTTGAATGTGATGGTCCTCGGGTTTGTGCCTTGAGAGAGAAGCCGGAGCTTCGCTTCTTTGTTAATGCGGGCATTTACGTTCTGGAGCCATCTGCTCTTGAGGTGATCCCCCGAGGTGAGAAGTTCGACATGACGGATCTTATCCGATGGCTAATGGCTGCTGATCGCGTGGTTGCTAGCTTCCCCATAATCGAGTACTGGATGGATATCGGTCAGCCTGCAGACTACGAACAAGCGCTTCATGATGCGGCACTGGGAGGGCTGGAGTTGTGAATTGGAGAGGTAAACGAGTCCTCGTTACAGGAGCTTGCGGATTCATTGGTAGCCATTTGGTTGAAGCGCTTGTCGAGCGCGACGCTTCGGTTCGTGCCTTTGGGCACTACAATGCACTGGGGCGTTGTGGATGGCTCGACCGATCCAACGTGCGATCTGACATCGAGCTGGTCATGGGCGATGTCCAAGATCGGGACCGAGTTCGAAGTGCTTGTGAACGCATCGAGATTGTGTTCCATCTTGCGGCGCTGATCGGGATTCCATACTCGTATCATGCGCCGGTCTCCTACTTGCGGACAAACGTTGAAGGAACCATGAACATGCTTCTCGCAGCGCGTGAGTTGGGTGTTGAGCGCCTGGTCCAGACGTCAACGAGCGAGGTGTACGGGACAGCCCAGTACGTGCCGATGGATGAATCCCATCCATTGCAGGGCCAGTCTCCGTATTCCGCTAGCAAGATCGCAGCCGACAAGATGACAGAGGCCTTTCATCGATCCTTCAATGTGCCAGTTGTAACGGTTCGCCCCTTCAACACATATGGGCCGAGGCAATCGACGCGCGCGCTGATTCCGACCATCATCACGCAGCTTCTTGACGGCGAAACGGTTCGCCTTGGCAACACGCACCCCACGCGGGATCTGCTCTTCGTTGCGGATACGGTCGATGGTTTCATCAGAGCCGCAGGCTGCCCAGGCACGCTTGGTGAGACGGTCAATCTCGGAACCGAGATGGAGACCTCTGTCGGCGGAGTTGCCAAGCTAATCTCTGAGTTGATGGGCAAGGAAGCGATGATCGAGATCGAGGACGAACGTGTGCGTCCAGAAGCGAGCGAAGTCGATCGTCTCTTCTCTTCGACAACTCGGGCGAAGACGCTGATGGGATGGCAGGCGAAGCACAGCCTCAGCGAGGGGTTGGAGCGGACTATCACTTGGCTCAAGGAGAATCGTGATCGATATCGAACCACAGGGTATGCAATCTGAACCGGGCACCCCGGCGACCGATGGCCGCATCCCGCTCTGCGTTCCGAAGATTGCAGGTCGTGAGTGGGAGTACATCAAGGAATGCCTCGACACCAATTGGGTGTCGTCCGCAGGCTCGTTTGTGGACCGATTCGAGCGAGAGATCGCCAAGAGGATAGGGACACGACATGCTGTAGCTGCCGTCAACGGAACGGCTGCCCTTCATATTGCACTTCTAGTTGCCGGCGTTGAAGCCGACGATGAAGTCCTCATGCCCGCGCTTACGTTTGTCGCGCCAGCCAATGCGGTTCGCTACGTAGGGGCATGGCCTGTCTTCATCGATGTTGATCCGCAGTATTGGCAGATGGATCCTGAGGGCACAGCTGGTTTCCTGCGCTCGGGATGCTCCGTCAAGAACGGCAGTTTGCGCAATGTTGCTACAGGAAGACGGATCAAGGCGATCTTGCCCGTCCATCTGTTGGGGCATCCAGTAGATATGGACCCCATTCTGGACTTGGCAAGAGAATTCGGTCTTGTGGTGATTGAAGATGCCACCGAAAGCCTGGGTGCGCTATACAAGCGCAGGGAAGTAGGGCATCTTGGCCATATGGCTTGCTTCAGCTTCAACGGCAACAAGATCATCACAACCGGTGGTGGGGGCATGGTGGTGACGGATAATGGAGCGTGGGCGGAACGAGCCAAGTACCTTACCACTCAAGCCAAAGACAACCCAGTCGAATACATCCATCATGCGGTCGGCTTCAACTACAGGCTGCCCAATACTCAAGCGGCAATGGGGGTCGCTCAACTGGAACTGCTCGACGAATTCGTTGATGCCAAAAGAAGAACAGCGGCTGTCTATGCCGAGATGTTTGCCGATACGCCTGGAGTGTCTGTCCAACAAGAAGCCGAATGGGCGGAGTCAACGCATTGGCTCAGTGCTATCCGAGTCGATCCCGCGAGATTTGGGATGGATAGCCGCCGACTCATGTCAGTTCTAGCGACTGAAGGAATTCAGAGTCGCCCGCTCTGGCATCCCCTCCACCGCCTGACACCGTATCAGACTTGCCACGCTCATGATGTTGTCGTTGCCGATAGGCTGTATCAGGAGTGTCTTTGTATCCCTTCGTCTGTTGGCCTTTCGAGCACTGAACGAACGATAGTCGGGAATGCAGTGAATCGCGCTTCCTGCGGCGATGAGGGAGTCATTGGATGATGACATCGGAAGATCTCCCGGACCAGGAGTCGTTCCGGGCGCTACTCTTCTTCTCCCATCCATCACAATCCTGGGCGGTCGAGCAGTGCATTGCGCGAAGTTCTGCATGCGGAATCGAGCTAGCAGTTCTTGCAGTATCCGAAACTTCAGCACGTGCTGAGCGCATGTCGAGACCATCTTGGCGATTGACCGAGTTCATTGAGGGTGATGCCGAAGCAATAGACAGGCTTGGTCGAATGACAATGAAAACCCAGGAGATGATTTCCGAATCGCTTCGGGCAGGCTGCGGAGAGCGGGCGTTCTTCCGTAGGGTTTCTCTCTGGGAGTGCCTGTTGCCCGATATCTCACAGAGGTTCACGGAGCCAATGGTGCAAGCTGTGTATGCTTTTGATCGGGCGACTCAAGCACTTGCACCGCAGGAAGTGCAAGTTAGCTCAAGTGCGAGATGGCCAAGCATCGGAATTGTGTTCGATGGTGCCGGTCCTACCTGGATGAATTACACTAACTTATTGCCGATTCTATTGTCTCGAGTAGCGGATCGGCATGGAATCAAGATTCGCTACTTCAGAGCGACCCTATCGGAGAGATTGCAGTACCTTTCCTGCCGGCTGCTGCGGAAGCCGGCATTCTTGCTCTATCGGATGGTTCGATGGATGCTGAAGCCAACTGCGACGATGCCAATATCGCAGCCTGAAGGCGAAATCAATGAATCGAAAACAGTATTCCTCATTCGCTCGGAAGTTGGCGTTGAGAGATTTGGTCCCGTCATGGATTCAATCGGAGAAGAGTCGTCGATTTGCTTTCTTGACATTCCATTGAGTGCCGGTATGACCCAGACGGCATACAAGAATTCGTCGCACATGCTGGCCGGTCGCTGGCGTTTCCTTTGCTCGCTGGCCGAAACGTTGTCTCTGCGAATAAGAATGAGGCGTCATATCTCTCGACTTGCTTTCAGCGATGCTCTCTGCCTTGGGATCTCATATCGGGATTGCCTTGTTGCCGTTCTTGGAGCCTACACGTGCGAACTCACTGAAGCGCATGCATACGTCGCGGCATTTTCAGAGGCCCTTGCTCAGATTGGGCGCTCTGTCTGGGTCGTAGCAAACGATCAGTCGATCGCGGGCTATGCCTGCGTTCGCACTTGTCAGGCTCATAGCATGCCCTCTCTGCTGATTCAGCATGGTCTGCTTTCCGATCCTCCCGTGAAGATGCCCATCGCAACCCATGTTGCGGTTCCATGCCTACGCGACGCGGATATCTTGCTGAGATGGGGTTTTCCGAAGGAGCGCACTACTGTTGTTGGATTTCCGGAGGCGAAGCATATCCAACAGCAGAAAGACACTACAGACGACGCAGAGCAATCAGCTGCCGATCATGCAGTGCATCCCCATCTTGGCATTACGGTGATCACCGGTCCCATTCCGGAACGGAGAATCCTCGCAAAGCTTGCGGAACGATTGGCCATAGAGCTAGATGTGGAAGTTGTGGTGAAAGTGCACCCCACAGAGAGAAGAGACGTGTACGAGAAGATGCTGCAATCTGGACAAGCCGGATCGTTGGTGCGAATCGAACATCGTAGGAGCATGCACGAGATCCTCCAGGAGACAAGAATCCTAATCTCCTATGATTCAACAGTAGTTGTTGAGGCGATGCTGATGGAGATCCCAGTTATTGTCGTTCCCTTGTTGTTGCGCGCGGACGTTGTTGAGCATCCGATCTTCGCCGATCATCCTGGACTGACAGCAGTTGAGCACGTGACAGCAAGACGCGTTTCAGAGCTCCTTCATATGCCAAGCGTTCGTCGCGACTTTCTTGAGAAGCAAGCAACGTACATGAAGCGTATTCTGCCTCTGGCAACCGGATCTATGGAAGAAGAGATAGAGAGGCTACATGATAAGTATTTTTCTGACAGGGCGTATGGTGATGGGAATGTCTTATCAAGCGGATAGGGTGGCGGCTGTGGTGGCTTGTAGAATAGTGACCTGCTGAAAAGTGGGATTGGCTGGAGGCGAGCATGTCGAGGGATTTCCTGTTGTTGGGATACTACGGACGGCAGAATACAGGCGATGACGCTATGCTGGTCGCGTTGGTGAGAAAGCTTCGCGCTTGGTTCCCGTCGTGCAAGCTTCGAGTTACGACCAATCATCCGGATCTCCTGCCACCTGAGGTGGTGCAGGCTTCAGTGGAATCTGTTTCGCTTTCGATTCATGCGTTGATTCAAGGGATTCACAAGAGCGAGGCTGTGGTTCTTGGCGGCGGAACTCACTTTCATGACTTGGGGTCGAAACCACGATACTTCTGGCTTCTCCTGAGATTTGCAGTGTTGTTCGCTTATGCCCGCCTTACTGTGAAGAAAGTAGTCCTTGTTGGCATTGGAATTGGGCCGCTTCGCACTTGGTGGAGCCGATGCTTGGTGGCCCTGATTCTAGGATGTTCTCACGTGGTGATGGTGCGCGATCCCGACAGCCTTCAGTTGGCGAGGAAGCTTGGAAAATCTATGTCCCTCCTTGGATTCGACCTTGCGGTGCTTCTGGAGAGTGGGGATAACGCTGGACGGATCTCCGAATACGAGAGCCCCATTCTTGGGATCAATCTTCTTCCTGCCTTTGATATCTACTATCATGCAGCGCAACGGGACCAGGAGCTTGTTGAAGCGCTCTCTGAAGCGTTGGAGGGGGCGCTCTCTGGCTCTAATCGATGGAGGATCAGGCTGATTGAGTTCAAAGGCTCGATGGCAGAGGGCGATACAACCATGATGGGGGCCCTTTGGGAAGCCTTGGTTCATCGACAGGTGTCGGTTGAGAAACCAGTGTTTGAGAAGGATCCCGAGCGGATGCTAGAAATCGTGAAAGGGTGTGATGCAATGATCACGATGAGATACCATGCATGCTTGTTCTCCTTTCTTGCAGAGGTTCCTTCCATATGGATCGACTACCACCCCAAGAATGCAAGTCTTGCACATGATGTCCATCTGCCGCCGAAAGCACTTGTTCCGCTCGAAGTTGCTTCTGACGAGATTGCGGATCGGTTGTTGGATCTGCTTGCGAAACCGGAGTCATTTGTCGCGGAATCACCTGTGCATAATCCAAGCACGCGCCTGCACAAGGCCTTGGCCGAGATCGAAGCCCGGAGTCTCCGGAATGGCTAGTTGCCCATCATCAGAGACTGACTCGTCCGAGGAGCAATCTTGGAGACCATAGCAATCCTCCTATTACTTCTAGCAGTTGTGATTGCCGGAATAGCTGCGTGGTTAGTTCACAGATCCTGGAATCGGGTTATTGCGCATCCGATTGTCCTCACGCTTGCCATGATGGGGGCAATCTACGTTGTCCCGATGCGCCTCGCGCATCACGCGAGTGATGCTACGCTTCGACTGATGAATCTCTCATTAGTTGGGCTTATGTTGGGATGCATGCTGTTCTACGCTATTCCGCGAAGGAGGCAGTGTCGCTATTCGCCACCGAGAGATGCCTTTCATCCGAAGCTGATCAACTATGTGCTGTTCATTACGCTTCTTATAACAGGAATATTCTTCATGTGTGTGCTGGATCGATTCAGTCTGCGGGAGTTCGCATCGTACTACGGCAAATCGAAAGTAGGGACAGCATGGGTGTTTATCCTTCTCACCATTAACTACGTTATCGTTCTGTACATGCTGCTCGTTGAACGAGTGCGACTTTGGAATCCCAAGATCGTCGCCATTCTAGCTTTGACGTTGATGACACTCGTTACGCGCGGGCAGAGAGGCACGTACGTCTTCCTGGGGTTGATCTATATGATCTGGTCTCTATCCCGAGTCAGGAAATTCCCCTTTCGGCTTGTTTCCGTAGGCGTGCTCGCATTGCTCATGATGGGGATTGCCACGTACTTCCGGTATAACTTCGATGTGGATCGGTTGGCCAATTACATGACTGTTGGTGTGTTTGTCGATTTCGACAATGTGAAGAATGTCAACCACCTCACGGAAAACATAGATGACATTGGATTGCAGTACGGCATGACAATCATCGACATGCTCCAATTCTATGTACCACGAGCAATCTGGCCTGGCAAGCCGGTATCTCATTACGCAAACCGCATCATGTACCCGGATCTGTATGTGAGCGGAAGAACGACAAGCTTCACGATCGGACTGATTGGCAATAGCTATCTGAATTTCGGATCAGTCGGAGTTCTTATTGCCCACATCCTATTCGCCATTGCCCTCTGCTCTGTGTACGAGCGCCTGATTCTCCATTGCGATCAAGGCGATCAGACATCAGCCTATCTTTGCGCGGTAGTCCTAGCCTATTGCTGCTACTTGTTCGTGATGAGCGGTATTTTGAACAAGATGATCGCCCATTTCCTTCTCGTGCTTGGTTCGTTTAGGCTATTCATCTGGGGAACTCGTACGGCAAGCTGGGTCGTCGCAGAAGTGATGACACCTGGGATTGCGGATAGCGACATCCCGTATGACTCATAGGGTAGTATGAGGAATGCCTCTCGATGAGTGCATCCTGTAGAAGCAAGTTGCATTCAACTTGCTTTGCAACGAAAATGCGGTGGCAAAACTGTACCAAGTGAATTTCCAAGTCTGAGAGGCCATGACCCTGCCCCATTCTCTGGACCAGTCGAAAGATGAGGAATCCGGCTTCGTGACTTCACGGCCTTGCACCAACACCTAGCAGTTCTGCAACGTACGCTGCTGGCGCCCGATTCCCCAAACTGGAATGTGGTCGCGTTTCATTGTAGTCAATCCGCCACCGCTCGATGAGTCTTTTGGCCTCGCCCAAGCTCTCGGACCAGTGCGTGTTCAGACACTCATCGCGGAGCTTGCCGTTGAAGCTCTCGATGAATCCGTTGTCCATCGGCCGGCCTGGCGCGATGAAGTCGAGTTCGATTCCGCGCCGGTACGCCCATTGATCGAAGTGGTTACTGGTGAACTCGGTTCCGTAGTACATACGGAGCAGGCAGTCACCGGCCGTGTAACCTTCCTTTGGACAGACGAATGACCTAAGGAGGTTAACTGCGATGACTGCCCGAAGAGAGTGTAGGGAGGAGGTTGTGTTGGTGGCAATCG
>Ga0272442_10005692_pt1 | contig 16590 bp, 12 predicted proteins | sample SSMForm2O_FD_200262 | JGI IMG/M metagenome (GOLD analysis project Ga0272442, IMG submission 200262) | Marine sediment archaeal communities from Little Sippewissett salt marsh, Falmouth, MA, United States - SSM-Form-2O | ecosystem: Environmental > Aquatic > Marine > Wetlands > Sediment ...
ATTTGATATGTTATTTTTAGTGGCCTCATCATGAATCTCTCAAAAAATAAAGTTCATGATGATGAAATTGACCATCGGTGTGAATTAACTTGAATTATTATCACCCCCCATTTTCCCCAGGATTGAGTGCGAATCTTCTTCTCACAGCCGGTTCAAAAAACCACAATTGCCTCGAATCATCATCACCAAAAACCCCTTTATTGCCCTGAAGACAAACTTTTTTTAAAAAAAGCTAAAAACTCTTGACACTCCAGCCGGTTTTTTTTATATCAAAAACGCACATAGGGAGGTGAATTTATGTGTTTAGGCATTTATTTTAATGCTCTAAGATTATGAAAACACGCTTAATGGCTAACTCAGGACGTATTATAACGCTTTCTGCAGTGGTTTTCGCAATCCTCTTGACCGGCTGTGATATCCGTGCCCCGAGGCCAAGAATGGGCACTTTACCTACTCCCCCCCCCGGGCCGAGGTTCGAGGACCCTAATAATCTTGGAAAACACTCTTATTACTTCAATCCTTTTGAAAGGAACGGAATTGTTTACACCTGCAAAGCCGGTCATATAGACATCACACACGTCAGATGGACAGCCGACTATACTCGATATATTACAGAACGAATTCGCAAGACTTTGATGAAAAAAAGCAGGGGATTTTCCTTCATATTCGCCCTAGAGGTTTCCAAGCATAAAGTCGAATTCACCTATCCTGAGGGTTGGGACGAATTGTCCCATAAGGAGAAAGAGAAAATTGCGCACGAAATATCTTTGGAAATCGGGCCTTACCTGGCATTTAACGCCACCCTTTGGCATGAAATTCTAACCTGGTTTGGCGTTCGCTTTGCCGGAGTTGAACCTGAATTTAATTCTGCCTTTTCATGGGAGGACATGTATTCAAATCTCCTCGGAACGGAAATTGCCGCCGAGGCGCTTAGGGATACCAGCCTTGAATATGATACGGCAGTGACGCTGATTATGGACAGGAAACTTAGAGAACTTGGTATCCAGTCGAAAAAAACGGCGATGTACGCATCTGAAAAAATGAGAGGAGAATGGTTCAAAGGTTATGTCCTTGTGGATACCCTTAGGAAGAATGTCGATACTGGTTTGGATGATGGCTTTGTTTCGCCGGTTCTTGTTCCGGGTATTTGCGATGGAGCAGAACCTGAGCCTCGTCCTGTGCCGACGTCGGATATACTTTCGAAGTATGGTTTTTTGATGAAATATGAAATAGAGCCGAGAGAGTGGGAAAAAGGGAAAATTTTGAATGTTGCTTACGAGGGCGGAAATGGCCAAAGAATCCAGCCGGTTGAGCATTTTCCCGTCCTTATGGATTATATCACAAAACAGGCTGTTGACAAATACGGCTACATTATTGAGTAAAGCTGATTATTGCTCTGGGCTTCAGAGAAACTGCAGCAACAAACAAAGCGGCTTCCCAGACGGCTTGAAAGATAAATAATAGCCTCATAAAAGTCTTATAGATAATACTTTGTATAACGTGTTAAGGAGTATAAGGTCGTCCGGGGACCGGACCGGCGTCTTTGACAGGTTCCACAAGAACTGTTACAAGAGCCCCTCCCGGCGCCCACTCCGCCGGATTTAGCTTATGGACGTGAAAGCCGATTTGGTAGATTTTATTTGTGTGGACCGGAGTTTTGGCCGTTACAGACTTTTCTTCGTCGCTCATTCCGAGCGTAAACGACTCGTAACAGCTCAGTTGCCCGGTGGCATTTGGGCCTATGACGGTGCCAACCGCAAGCTTTTGTTTCATATCGACCCGACTCTCTCCATTGATTGAAACCAAAGTAAACTTCAAGGCAAAGGCCTCGTAACCTTTTATATTTGCTCCTATGAGATGGCCTCTTGCACCCTCGCCGCTGGAGACAAAGTTTAAATGACACTCGCCAACAATATCAGGTGGAAAATAGATGTCGAATTCGACTCCGGAACCGGCTACAATTCTTTTTGCTTCCACTCGGGTACCCCGTCGATGCGGGCTGTGCCAGTCGAGGAAAACAAGTTGCTCCTGGGTAAGGGTAAGAGTCCGGCTGGCGGGAATTTCCGGCGGCTGGTACACAGGCTGATTTTTTGAAGAGTCCTTACAGGAGCCCTGACAAAGCAGAAACACCGAAACAAATATGATCAAAAAGCTATTTCTCACCGGTAAAACCTCCCATTTACTGTTTTTATAACATAATTCGATATTTCCCATTTACGGCTTCAGGACATATTATTCCACTTTTCAATTCAAATATAATATCAAAATCCGGCTTCAAATGCAAGAATTTGAAGTATCCCGGAAATGAGTTTTTGGCCCAAGGGGATCAAGCAGTGCCGCAATTAAGATTTTGAAGCTTTTATCCTCGATATTGAATGAAAAACAAAGGTGTTCAGACAAATTTTGAATTATGACACAGCCTGGATGATGAGTGTGTATCGTGTATTATCCAGGGATAAATTACCGCAGTAATATAGTACAAAGTGCAGGCTTAAGCCTGAACCCCCATTAAAACGCTTAGGACAGTACGATGAAAAATCAGCAAAAGGGCCCAAGACGGAGTTTCATCGCTGGCTGGTAATTGCCGGATACAAGTCTTTTGTTACCAAGTTCTTTGCTCTGAATCTTGGCCGGACGGTTCATTCTGCTGAGCAGAACCGACCATTTCTTCAGCTTGTGAGGGCTGCTGCTGTTCGTTTTGCGGCTGGTCATCGCCACTTTCCGGCCAGGACTGCGGTTCAGGAGCTTTTCCGGCTGGCCTGAAGGCATTGATAATTCTTTCAAATAAGTTCCAGGACATTTTCTCAATCCTTAAATAAATGAGCTTATTCTTATTTTATATAGCAATTCCGCCATAGCCTTTTTCGGCGTTTTGAGGTTAAATCCTGAAGAATCTTTGAAAATATGCAGAAAAGTGCTATAATTGTGGTTTAAAGCGGAAATATATAACATAGTGATGAAAAAAATGGTCGGAGATGCGGAATATTCTGATATAATAAAGTCAGCATATATTGCGGGACAGCCGGGATTTTAATCTTTTTAGAGGAGGTGGATTATTATGGCTCGGAGACTATTTTGTTTAATCAGCGTTGTTTTATTGGTGGGGCTGGTCGGCGGCGTATCTGCTGACGAAATCGAGTGGCTGGGTACTGTCGATACCTCTTGGGGTAATTCGAACAACTGGGACCCTGCGCAGGTTCCCGGTGTTGATGATATTGCTCTCTTCGGGGCTGATGCCACAGGTACGGATTGCCTGGTTAATTCCAACCAGTCAATTAAGGTGCTCCAGGGCCCGGGCTACAGAGACAATGCGGTTCTGGACGCTAGTGGAGTTCTCATTGGCGGAGCGCCATCGACGTTGACAATCGACGGGGCCACGCTTACGGTTACAGTGTATGCCTGGCCTGCCTATGACGCCAACGGCTGGGGCGTAATAAATGTGGAGAGCGGAGGTACTCTGGACGTTGCACAAACCCTTTACCTGGGCAACAACGGTATTGCCAGGCTTAATATGAACGGTGGTACGGTTAATGCGCTTAGTTTAAGAGTTGGTGTCGGTACAGCCGATAGTATTGTGAATCTGGATAGTGGAGATATCAATGCCAATGGCATTGATATCGGTAGCAACGGCCTGGTGGATATTACCGGTGGAACGCTGAACCTTATCGATGGCGACTTTAGAGGCAGCGTGGCCGGTATGACCTACGATGGTGGTATTGTGGCCTACGGCGGCAGGGGAAGGATTGTGTCTTCCTATACAGCAGACCCCTGTCAGACTGTTGTAACAGCGGTTCAGGATTTGGCGGTGGCCTATGACCCGAACATCATAGGTGATACCGGCGTGGTTCACGACGCCAAGCTCACCTGGAAGCCCGGAGACGGTGCTTTAAGCCACACCGTTTACCTGAGCACCAGTTTCGACGATGTCAACGAAGCTATAAGTCCTGCCGACGACTGCTTCGTGGGCAATTACGCCATCGACCACAATTATGTTGACGACGCTTTCCTTGAATTTGGAAGTACTATCTATTGGCGTGTTGATGAGGTGGGCGCTTCGACCGTGAGGGGCAACATCTGGCATTTTTCGACTGATAATGGAAGAGCCAGAAACCCGAAGCCGGCTGATGGAACAGTAGATGTGAATGTTATAGACCTTGAGCTCGAATGGGACCGCCCGCCGGGACGTATACCTTACTCAGTCAAGTACAATGTTTACTTCGGCGAGGATTATGACGAGGTCAATGACGTTGAAGTTGATAATACGGGTGTTTCGTATTGCATAGCGAGCAACCAGGATGCCAACAGTATCAGCAGGAGCGTTGTTAAGTTAGATACGACTTACTGGTGGCGTGTTGATACGAAGGTCATCGCCGATGCATGTACGGTCCGAGGCGATTTGTGGAGTTGTACAACAGTCAATAATTACGATGTGGACAACTTCGAGAGTTATAGTAATAAAGACACGTTGGAAATTTATTGGGATGATACCGGTGGAGTTTTAGACTACTGGGATCTTAACATGAACTTTCCTTACAGTGGTATGAAGTGTGTTGAAATAGAATACTGGACCTACGACCCACCATATTATGGCGGCATCAGCCGCACGCATTTCCCAACGACTCTGCCGTGGAATTCGAAGGCTCCGACGTGGGCGGACTGGAGGTTCGACGGTACGGCAGAAGCGCTGTCGCTTTGGTTTAGCCCCGGCGCCGACCCCAATCTTTCCATGGGTGGTATTGACCAGTTGTATGCCAGAATCACCGACAGCAGTTCGAGAGTGGCGTTGATTCATTACACGGATAACTGGCCCGTGAGCGACTTCGATAAGGGCGGTAACCAGGAATGGAATATTGCACTGCAGGAGTTCAAAGATGATAACAGCAGCATTGATTTGACCAATGTCAAAACTTTTGAAGTTGGTTTTCTTGATGGTCTTGGTACTGCTCCTGCGCAGACGGGCACGGATTTTATATACTTTGACCAGATTCGGCTATATGCCCGTCGATGTATTTCCAGATATGGTCTTCCGGATGCCGATTTGAATGATGACTGCGTGGTTGACCTGGATGACGTTAAAATAATGGCTGGCGACTGGCTTGACTGTGATTACAGTATTACAGGGGTGGCGGTGGACCCATGTGATGCGAATCTGGTAGCACATTGGAAGCTTGACGGTAATGCTTTAGATTCAGGTCCCGACGGCCATCACGGTACGGTTGTCGGTAATCCGGCCTGGGACCCGAATGGTATAATAGACGGTGCGATGTTCATTCCCGAAGGGGGTGGTGGCTATATAGATTGTGGTGGTGGTAAAGACCCAGGCGAGCCTGACACGTGGGCGGACATCACCGGTGAAATAACAGTTGCAGCGTGGGTGAAGCCTTCCTATGATTGTTGGTGGTGTAATCTCTCTACTGTCGTTAACAAGGGCCGTGAGGTTGCCTGGGATTTGCACAAGTCTGCCACCAATGTACCCGGCCTTCAGCAATACCATCGAACAATATCCTTCTACGTTGATGTTCCGGAGGTCCCCTGGTATGGAATCCATGCCAAGACAGATTTATTTGATTTAAGATGGCACCATGTGGCCGGCGTGTATAAAGTTTATGAGCCGGGGGTAAGTTCAGAGGTTAAAGTTTATACTGACGGCGGCGAAGAAGGCGGCCTGGTGTGTTCCGGCTCGCCTATCGACACCAGTAAAAGGGATATCTTTATCGGTGACACATACTCATTAATAGGATGGAGCCACCCTTGGTTTGGTCACATCGACGATGTGCGCATTTATGACCGTGCGCTTGACCATAGTGAGATTGTTGGCATAGTAAAAGAGGCCCCCCTTGGTCCTTTGGCGAGTTACGAGTTTGAGAGCGAAACCGGCGGTGTTACACCCGACAGTTCCGGCGGACACGACGGGACACTGGTAAACGGCGCGAGCATTGTTTATGACGCCGACAGAGACAGCAACGTGCTGGAACTGAATGGTATCGACCAGTATGTTGACTGCGGCGGAGGGCACGATTTGAACGAGCCCAACTGCACGGACGAGCCAGCCAACTGTACATGGGCGGACATTACCGGCCAGTTTACGTTTACAGCCTGGGTAAAGCCCAATATAAGCGACAGCGGCAATTATCGAGCGGTTGTCTTCGGCAAAGGCGATGACGGGGGATACCATAGAGACTATCCGAGTGAGCCTAATCGTTCGCGTGAAGGATGGTCGATGCTGAGGCTTAACAGTGAGAACGTGGTTACCGTCGCAGTTACGAGTACCCCTGCGAATCTCACACCAGTTAAGGGAATTGAGCCACGTATTGATGTGAACATCTGGGACGGCAAGTGGCATCATATTGCTGCGACGTCCAATTACTTACTCGATTTTGTCGATTTGTATATAGACGGTATTAAAGCTACTGAGTGGTCTACAATCTGGGAACCCAAATATCCGAGTACCACTAACTACCCCATCTGGATAGGCGCTAACGTGGGAGAAGTATTAGGGGGCGGAGCCTATGCGGACGGCTATCACGGCTGGAAGGGGCGGATAGATGATGTGCGGATTTATGACCGTGCTTTGACGGAATTTGAGATTGCCAATGTTATGGGCGGGGCCGACGTGTATGTGCCGTTGACGTCGCTTGCTAATCTTTACGATGAAGAGTTGATTAACAACAAGATAATTAACTTCAGGGACTATCAGATTCTGGCTGATGGATGGCTTGAGGACGAGACGTTCCCGTTTAGAGATTAATCAAAAGCGGCAAGCAGTCCCTCTTAAAAAGGCATTGGCCGTTGACAGAGTAAATGAGGTTTTTAGAGCAGTTCGTCAATAGCGGCGGTGATATCCTTTTTGCTTGTCAGGCCGACCCATTTTTTCTCTACCTGGCTGCCTTTGAATAAAATCAGGGTTGGAATCGCACTTATACCAAATTCTATAGCGCTGTCACGAGCTTCATCGGTATTTAGCCTGCAGATTTTAGCCCTGTCGGTATATTTGTCGGCGATTTCGGCGAGAATAGGGGCCATCATTTTGCATGGGCCGCACCATGGAGCCCAAAAATCAACGAGTACGGGAGTTTCAGAATTGTGAACGGTTTCATCAAAAGTAGCATCGTTTAGCTCTGTTACATTACTAGCCATTATTGTATCCTTTCCAAATTCATCGCCAAAAAAGCAAAGTCTATTTTAGTAATGCAGGAGAGCGCTGTCAAATTTTAATTTAAATTTATAATTTGTAAATGTTTGCGGAATGCGTAAGTCATTGGTCAATAATTCGCTCGTGCGGCTTTGATTTGCTTTTTGGGGGCAATTCAGTGATTGGAATAGCTGACTGCTGAGAGGTTTCAGTTGATGGTTCTTTTGCAGTGGGGGGAGGTGATGATATTTCAGTGATTGGAAATGACGGTTTTTCCTGCGGTTTTGTTTTTTGAGCGGTATCGGTGGTTTCTGCTTCAGTTTCGGAGGTCAATATGGCTTTTTGAACCGCCTGCTCTGCGGGTTCATCGGTGAGACAGCGCAAGTGGAGTTGTTTCGAAGATTTTGGCTGGTCAACCCAGACGAGTTTTTCTCGAATCAACTCGAGCAGAGCCAGAAAAAGTCCCACCATTACGAGGCGGTTTTTTGCGGCATCGAATATCCGCTCGAAAGGCATAGGGCCTTCGGTCTGCAGGCGATGCAGAATTTCTATCTGATACAGGTCGATGGGTGTGTCGTCCGTGATGTGGCTGATGTCGTATGTTTTTCCGGTTGCCGTCATAATGGAGTCGAAAGCTTCGAGCAGGTCCCAAACGCTGACCTGTTCGAGGTCAATAGCCGGCTCGGTATCAGGTTTGAGGCTTTCAATGATGCTGGGGGGGCGATTGTAACGGCTCTGGGCTTCGTCGGCGGCGGCGTTGAGCAGATTGGCAGCATCCTTGAATTTTTTGTATTCGAGGAGTTGGCGAATTAGCTCTGCCCGTGGGTCGGTGAGGTCGCCGTCATCAATGTCGTCGGGTTGGGCTTTTGGCAGGAGCATAGCGGATTTTATCTGCATTAAAGTAGCAGCCATAACAAGGAAATCACCCGCCAAGTCGATATCGAGACTTTTTAGCATTTCGATGTAACGGATGTACTGGTCGGTTATGCGGGCTATTTGTATGTCGTAAATGTCGACCTCGTCTTTGCGAACCAGATATAGGAGCAAATCGAGTGGGCCGGCGAATATTTCAAGATTTACACGATAGTCGGCCAATTACTGCTCCTGTTTTTTGTCGAGGTTCAAAATTTCCATAGCCTTTTTTGCCTGGCTTTCGAGGACCTGCAGTTGTGTGGGAACGGCAGGTATGGTATATATGTTTGCGGCGTTTTCACCAGCCAGCAGGGATTTGATTCCGGCATTGTCAAGCTGCTGCTTTGCGAGGCTTGCCTGGATAGAATCGGTGAAGGTGGCAATTGTGATAAGTTTATCAGCCATAATTAAACTCCCAATCCTACGGCCTTTCGGACCTTGTTGAGGGTTTCGGAGGCTACAGCTTTTGCTCGTGTTGCGCCGTCAGCGAGGACTTTTTTTACATAGTCGATGTTATTTTCGAGGTCGGCTCTTTTTTGCCTGTAAGGCCTGAAGTATTCGAGCATCAGTCCAGCGAGTCTTTTTTTGACCTGGCCGTAGCCCATACCGCCGCTTCGGTATTTGTTTTCCCATTCGGCGAGTTCATCCGTTGAGGCGACGAGTTTCAAAAGGGCAAAGACATTACACTTTTCGGGATCTTTGGGTTCTTCAACGGGCGTGGAATCAGTGACCATACGCTTTATCTTTTTTTCGACCTGTTTTTCAGGCTCGAAGATTTCGATAGTGTTTCCGTAGCTTTTGCTCATTTTTCTGCCATCGACGCCGGGAACTACGGCTACGGATTCGATGATGTGTTCTTTTGGTATTGTTAAAATTTCGCCGTAGGTGTTGTTGAAACGGATTGCGATGTCGCGGGTGACTTCAATGTGCTGTTTCTGGTCGGCACCAACGGGTACGAGGTCGCTGTTGAAGATGAGGATGTCGGCGGCCTGCAGAACCGGATATGCGAACAGGCCGTGATTCGGGCTTAGGCCCTGAGCGACTTTGTCCTTGTAACTTGTGCATCTCTGCAAAAGTCCCATCGGGGTTATGCAGGAGAGAATCCAGGTTAGTTCTGTAACTTCGGGAACGTCGGACTGGCGCCAGAAAACGGTCTTTTCGGTGTCGAGTCCGAGAGTGATATAATCCATTGTGACGTCAAGGGAGTTTTGTGCGATTTCTGAGGGAGAAGGGCTGCTGGTGAGGGCGTGGAAATCGGCTATGAAATAAAAACAGTCGTTTTCTGCCTGGAGTTGCAGGTGCTGGCGCATAGCTCCGAAGAAATTGCCAATATGCAGCCTTCCAGAGGGCTGTATGCCCGAAAGAACTCTCAAGTCAGCCTCCTTATGTCAAAAAATATCCGGAAAAAGTTAAAAAAAACGCAAAAAGTTATACGAATTTGGTGTAAAAATAACAATTTATGAAAAAAGTGTCAAGGATTTTGGTGTAATTTAGTACCGAATCTGCAGCGGCAGAGAAAATTCCACCGGCTGGTGTCCGGGGGAGAAAAATCCGGCTCATATCAGCATCACAAAAAAACTGCCTGATGTGAAGAGTTCAAAAAGATTGGCCGAGGTCAGGGGCGTAACAAATCTTTCGGACATCAAAAGAAAAAAGCAGCCTGATATCAAATGCAAAAATACACCTGATATCAGGAGCACAAAGAATCTACGTTTTTCCTGTCGGCCAAAGACAGCAAGTTTAAGATTGTCTGCCTGAACGAACGGATCGCTCTTTGTCGGCAGCAAGCAATTTTTATTGGTATCGGCCGGCATTTCGTTTACGCCGGCAAAAGCATTCTCAGGTAATTATTTTCTGCCGATGCTTTTCAAATACTTTTTTGACTTGCGAAGTTTCATTCTGCCGGCTTTCTTTTTTACAGCGTCAGTTTTCCGGCCGAGCTTAGCAGCTATCTTTGAAGTCGGATTTGTTGAGAAAAGCTTTTTTAGCAGATTTTCTTCGGCTTTAGTCCAGAGTCCTTTTGGAGCTTTTTTCTTAGCGGGTTTTTTCTTTGCTGGTTTTTTCTTTGCGGTTTTCTTTTTTGCTTTTTTCTTCTTTGCCATTTTTTGCTTCCTTTCCTTAAATGGTGACTACTTTACTTCTCATCTTTGGTTTTGCTATTATAAACAATTGCTGTATAATTTATGTTTGTTATTTTATGGTGTCAAGTTTTTTTAGAATAAAAGTTGGAAAAAAAGCGGTTTTTAAAATGCCACAGGGGACATAATGGCAGAGATTGAGGAAAATTCGGTTGGTATAGTGACGACCAAAACGATACGGCTGGTTGAAAAGGACAAGCCGCTGAAGCTTGACTGCGGTAGAAGTCTTGGTCCGATTGATGTTTGCTACGAGACATACGGGGAGCTTAGCGAGGCAGGTGACAATGGGGTATTGATTTGTCATGCTCTCAGCGGCGACGCCCACGCAGCCGGTTACAACAGCGAGGAAGACAGGAAGGCGGGGTGGTGGGATGTTATGGTCGGGCCGGGCAAGGGCATCGATACAAATAAGTATTTTGTTATCTGCTCGAATATTCTGGGTGGGTGCCGTGGAACGACGGGGCCTGTTTCTGTTAATCCGGCGACAGGCGAGTCTTATGGACCTGATTTTCCAATAATAACGATAGCTGACATGGTGAGGGTTCAAAAGCTGCTGCTTGACAAGCTTGGAATAAAAAAACTTTTGTCTATTATCGGGGGTTCGATGGGTGGAATGCAGGTGTTGCAGTGGGCGATAGAATATCCTGAGTTTGTTAAATCAGTGATTGCAGTAGCAACTACCACTCATCTGGGAGCTCAGTCGATAGCTTTCGACACAGTGGGTCGAAATGCGATACTTGCTGACCCTCATTTTTTCGGTGGACGATACAAAGAAGAAAAAAGACCTGACAGGGGTCTTGGCATAGCCCGTATGATAGGTCATATAACATACCTATCAGAACAGGGCATGCGAGAGAAATTCGGACGCAAGCTTCGAGGGGCTGCGGATTACAGCTACGATTTCAATTCCGAATTTGAGGTAGAGACTTACCTTGATTACCAGGGACAGGCATTTGTGGAGCGTTTTGACGCCAACAGTTATCTTTATATAACCAAGGCGATGGATTATTTCGACCTTGAAAAAGAGTACGGTTCTTTGGAGAAGGCCTTTGCAAATGTCAAGTCGAGATTTCTTGTAATCAGTTTTGCAAGCGACTGGCTTTTTACACCTGCGCAGTCGAAGGAAATAGTTGATGCGCTTGTAGCCCAGGGTAAAGATGTCAGTTTTTGTGATATAACTTCCCCTTATGGTCACGATGCCTTTTTATTGGAGCCGGACTTGTTAGGTTTGTTTATTTCTGGCTTTTTGGGCGCAACTCACCGACCCGGAGAGAAAAGAGAATATAAAAGCGTAAGAGTACGAGAGCGGAAGCAAAAAGCCAGTTCTGAGCAGGCGCATCGTGTTCGTGTAGACTATGCGTTGATAGAGTCTCTGATAGAGCCTAAGAGCACGGTGCTTGATATCGGCTGCGGCGACGGAGAGCTATTGGCAAACCTAACAGCAGACAAGGAGATAAAAGGTGAAGGAATCGAGCTTGACCAGGAGCTTGTGCTTGCCTGTGTGAATCGGGGGTCTCCAATCATCCAATATGATGTCGAGCTTGGTCTTGAGAATTATACGGATAAAAGTTTCGATGTGGTGATACTTTCTCAAACGGTTCAGACTCTGAAGAATCCAGTAAAGATATTTACGGAACTGCTGCGAATCGGCAAGAAAGTAATAGTCAGCTTTCCGAATTTTGCTCACTGGCGATGCAGGGCGCAACTATTTTTCTACGGCCGGGCGCCGGTAACAAAGCAATTGCCGTTCGAGTGGCACGATTCGCCGAATATACACTGTCTGAGCCTGAAGGATTTCGATGAGTTCTGTAGTGATTTAGGGGTGAAAGTAGAAGAAAGAATACCGCTGAGCAAGACCCGAATTGCTCCGGTGCGCTTTGCGCCGAACCTGTTCGCCGAGCAGGTTATATACGTAACCAGTAAAGACTAAAACAACTTACCAAAGTTTTTTGGCCGTTCAAGGTGATTTTAGTAAGATTATTAACATCGAAAGGATTGAACTATTCTTTTTAAGCGTTTAAATGGAAATGTCAGTTGACACCGGACAAACAAGCTATGATTAAAGAATTTGTGTATTTTTGTATTTAGCAAAAAAATTCTTGCAAAATACGGCGTCGCAGCCTACATTGACAATGAATTAAATAGATTTCCCGAAGATATCGATGAATGGAGAGTTCCCTTACGATTCGGGGATTTTTGTAAGATGCTCAAAGGTTAAGGAGGTATGAAATGAACATTCGGACATTGATCACTTCGATGGCCATTTTAGCGGTCGTTCCGTACGCAGCGTCGGGCACATTCACATTAACGGGCAGCGACTTTCTGGCGGTTACGAGCTATCATACACAAGGCGGTTTGTACGACGATAGTTTGGCAGATATCCAGCCCGGCGGCAGCGTCGGTCAGCTTTCAGTACACGACAACAGCAACGTGATTCTTTCCGGCGGCAGCGTCAACCAGCTTTCAGCGTACGATAACAGCGGCGTATTGCTTTCCGGCGGCAGCATCGGTCAGCTTTCAGCATCCCAATCCAGTATTGTTACGATATCCGACGGCTTTATAAGCGAACTTTACGCCGACGGTATCAGCACCGTGCATCTGTCCGGCGGTTCCGCGACAGAACTTTCCGCCTACGGCTCCAGCACAGTAAACATATCCGGCGGAGCCGTGACGGTCTATTTGGGGGGCTGGGAAGCGAGCGAAATTGAACTAACCGGCGGGGCGATTGCCTATCTTGACGCCGGAGATTTCAGTTGGACCACGTTCTATGGATATGGTTGGTCGGCAACTAGCGGCCTGAGCATTGTGGGCGATCAGCTCTTCGGAACTGGATGGCTAAGCGGGTTCTGGGCCGACGGCACATCCTGGAACACGGAAATCGGGTGGAATGACGACACTGCAACGATCAGACTGGTAGAAAGTTCTGCGCCCCCTGTGATTCCGGCTCCGAGTGCGATTTTTCTGGCGGCGATGGGTGTGAGTATGGTTGGCTGTTTACATCGTCGGCACGCCCTGTAATCCAAGCAGCGGCAGCGAGAAACTCAACGGAATGTTTGATGTAGCAGGTAGTGTCTCCGAATGGTGTAATGATTGGTATATAATCACATATTACAGTTCCATTCCGCCGAACAATCCTACCGGACCAACCTTAAGACAGTTCCCCCGTTATTCGCGGCACCTGCTAGGACATCTGAGTCCTCCAGTGTCGTGTAGCATCCGGCGCCCACTACGACCCTGACGGCCAGCCGGTTAAATTAGCAAACCAAAGTTTCAGAAAGTGCAACCTTGACGATAACCGAGTTATAGTTCATAGTATGACTCTCCGGTTTGTATTTACGGTTGAGGGCGATTTTGTCTGGAGTATAATATTTCTGTATTAATGTCGATGATAAGGGCCAATGAGGACGCTCTTGTTACTTTTGTTATACTTTTTGTTCTTCCCCACAAAGATGTTATTCTTAGCCTTAGAAGACTTTCCGCACCCTATTTTTTTGTTGGTTTGGAAACAGCATTTGCCTCGTGGCTCATTTTTCTTGTGTTTCATTTGTTTAAGTATGGGGGGGACTTTAAACTTTTTATTGAAGAGTCTAATGGTGTCCTGACCTTCGAAGTCGGTTCCGTCATTGAGTTTTCCAGTAACGGTTAAGGTCGCAGAAATTTCCCGAGTATCCTGAAGCATCTGCTGGACTTCGGAGCGGTCGAATTTGACAAATAGCAGCTTTCGCGCCTTCCGGTCAATATTTGACCAGGCGGGAGCTATGCTGTCGTTTAGTCTGATACTCGGGACATTTACATCAGTTGGAGCATATCCATCATCGAGGATGATGAAACAATTAACCCATTTTCCATTGCTTTGGAGGTTGAGAATTTTTGGCATTATTTTAACATCAACCGATATTGCGAGCATAACTTCGTCGGCTCCGATATCTACTTTTGTACCGGCTATTCTTGGGTCACCGTCGATATCGGTTTCGCCGGAGGCGAGAATAAAGCTTGGGCCGCCGGCATCAACACAGGGCGAATTTTTCAGCAGATGATAATCGTACGGCGGGCCGGGATTGACAAAGTTAGGGTCGATATCAATATTTCCCGAGCCCCAGATAACGGAGCATCCCTGGTCGCATATTATATTTTCGGCGGGGTTGCGAACGTCGCAGTAGGAAAGCTGGACAGTTGTTTCAAGACCTGAGTTTGCGACTTGTATTTCTGCAGCAGAAGGGGCAGTATTAGCCCAAATGATGGTGTTGTTTGCAGTCAGGTTACTCGATTGGTAGCAATAGATGCCGCCTGCGGAAGATGAGGCGGTGTTTTGGCTGATAGTACAATTTTCTATTACCGGATTGCCTGCGTTGTCGGTGTAAACCGCCGCTCCTTTTTGAGCGGAGTTTTCTATAATCAGGGAGTTAGCTATATTCGGACTTGCGCCGTTGCAGTATATTGCGCCTCCGCCAACTAAAGCAGAGTTTTCCTTGATAGTACAATTTGTAATTTTGGGGCTTGTATTAGTATTTGTACAGGCAATTGCTCCACCCAAATAAGAAGAATTATTGATAAAAACGCAGTTGGTAATCAAGGGGCTGCTACTATTTGAACAGTAAACAGCGCCACCCGTGAGGCCGTTTCCATTGGTGACTGTGAATCCAGCAATGGTTGAGCCGCCATTTTCGGCCATTTGGAAAACAAAGCCGCGAGCATAACCTTCACAGTCAATGACAGTTGCACTTACGGTTTGAGGGTCGGCGGGGTTTGTGCTTTGTAAGGTAATTGTTTTTCCATTGAAGTTTATATTTCTATTTCCGGAGCCTTTATATGTCCCCGGCGCAACAATCACGGTGTCAAAATCACTGCATGCATTGACGGCGGCCTGTATTGTAGAGTAATCTGCAGGGACATTGTGAACGGCAGCGGTCGCCAAAGGGGCAATGAGAAGGACGAGCAACCAGATTTTAATTTTTACGTGTTTCATTTTTTTCACCTAAATTATTTTTTTGAATTACCTTATTCACCTTCGAAAATTACAATGCAACTTCAGAATAAGAATCAGCAACATAATAGAGAATTAATTCAGGTCCGAAGCCAGCCGGCACCTCGCTGCCACCCGAACGGTTGAAGAAAAGGTCACTGTTGCCGCTTAAGGTCATAGGGATATCGGAATAATTAAGTATTGAGCCATCAATAGTACCGCCGGCATTTCCAAAGAATTCGATACCATTTGCGGCGATAGCGCCATTTAAGGTTTCAAAGCTTCCTCCGAAAGAGGCACTAAATCCGGGAGCCATAAGGAATGTTCCGGTTTCATCTCTTAGCTGGTCAAAATCGGGGTCGTCTTCGGGCAGGTCTGAAACGGGGTAACTGGTGACATTGCCCAAAAATATTAACTGGTTTGTGGCGGAGTTGTCCGCCAGGTCGCCATCGCCGACAATGATGCCGGTTATATCACAGTTGCCGGTGAAAGTAACTATGTTCGGTGTTTCGATGTATATTACCCCTCTGAGAGTTGCGCCTCCGGAAAAGATGATAGGCTCAGGAGGGTTGGTGGATGAAGCGGGAATTCTGATATTTTCAAGAACCACATTAGTCGTGGTGTCGGTGTTGGGGTCAAAAATATTTTGAACGTAATGCTCAAAATACTCAGGCATTGGAACCGGGAACTCGGTTGGAGGAACACCGGTAGTTACATGATTATCGATAGCATCCTGGCCGGTTTCACCTCCAATTGAGGCCTTTCCGCCCTGCAATTTGACAATGGCGTCAGGATTTGTAATGCTGACGTCGCCTGCGATTGAAGAGTTGCCGATGATAGAAAGAGCGTTGGCGTCGTTATCGCTTTCGATGTAGACGCCGGCATCGAGTTCGACATTTGCGCCGTCCATGTCGATGTTACCCTGTAACTGTAAAGGCCCTTTAGTAGCGACGCCATAATCGAAGACGGTATGCGCCCTTGTTCCGAAATTATAATTTACCCTAATGGTTTTTTGTAGGTTCAGGGCGGAACCTGTTATATCCATTTGGAGCACATCGACATTTGCAGTCGGCTGGATTGTCGCAGCGAAAGAACGGTTGGATGCGGTTTCGAGCATAACGGGGCTTGCCTGGTCGCCTAATTGAATACAGTCGGTATCAACAGTAAGTGTGATATTATTAATACTATTATCCTGCAGGTCATCCTGTATAAAGTTTGCCAATACGGTGAACCTGTCTTCTGGTGTTGTTGTTCCGGGCATATAAACGCGTCCGAGCCAGAATCTCATAACTTCGAGGCCGGAATGAGCGCTCTCAAGAGCCCTGTTTGCCTTTAGCTGATTGTCGGCAACCTGAACATTGCTGTCTGAGAATGAGCTCATTGAGATAGCTAAGGCGCTAAATACGCAAAGAAATATCAGACAGATTATCATCACAGCACCTTTT
>Ga0272442_10005695_pt1 | contig 16587 bp, 11 predicted proteins | sample SSMForm2O_FD_200262 | JGI IMG/M metagenome (GOLD analysis project Ga0272442, IMG submission 200262) | Marine sediment archaeal communities from Little Sippewissett salt marsh, Falmouth, MA, United States - SSM-Form-2O | ecosystem: Environmental > Aquatic > Marine > Wetlands > Sediment ...
GTGATGAACATTTCCAGTTCCCTGCTCGAAACGGAAGAGATGGAAACGGAGGATATGAAAAAGGCCGTGGAGGAAGCCAAGAGGCGTCAGAATATCCGTGATTCTGATAAATGGAGGGACTGATCTACGCTTTCCAGCACTGAAAAGGCCGCCATTTGCGTTAAGGCACGGGAATGGCGGCCTTTTTTTGACGGTTGGATTGGCTTTTACTCGCGTCCCACGACTTTTGGAATCGTGAAGTAGGGCAGGTAAAGCGCAATGACAATGGTTCCGATGATGACACCGAGGAACACGATCAAAAGGGGCTCCAGGATCGACGTCAGGGCGTTCACGGTATCGTTCACTTCCCGCTCGTATGCCTCGGCCACCTTCAACAGCATGTGGTCGATGGCGCCGGTTTCCTCGCCGACCGCCACCATATGAATCACCAGGGGGGGGAAAACCTTGGATTCCGCCAGGGGCTCGTGGATGGTTTCTCCCTCCTTCACATTGGCGTAAACCTTTTCCATGGCCCGGGAGATCACTTCGTTACCGGATGTCTCGCGGACGATATCGAGGGATTGCAGGATGGGGACGCCGGAGTTAATCAGGGTGGAAAGGGTGTCTGCAAAGCGGGCGATGGCGATCTTCCGGAGGAGTTCCCCGATGGAGGGGACCTTCAGCTTGAGTTTGTCGAACAGCAGCTTTCCACCGCTGGTTTTGTTGATTTTTTTGTAAATGATGATCAGGGCGACAAGGCCTACCAGAACCCAGATGCCATGGTTGGTCAGGATGTAACTGGTCGTCACCAGCATCTGTGTGGGCGCCGGCAGTTCGGCCCCCAACTGCTGGAAAATGGCGGCAAACCGGGGAATGATCTTGAGCAGGATGAAGGCCACGATGATGCCCGCCATAATCATAACCACCACCGGGTACATCATGGCAGATTTCACCTTGCTGATCAGGGCCTGCCGTTTTTCCAGGAACTCCGCGATTTTGTTCAAAACGCTTTCCAGAACACCGCCGATCTCTCCGGCGCGAACCATGTTGATGTATAATTTATCGAATACCTTCGGATGTTTGGCAAGAGCCTCGGAAAGCGAGGAACCGGCTTCGATGTCCTGGGATATCTGTCCGATTTTCTGCTTGAAAATGATCGATTCCGTCTGTTCCTGGAGAATAAACAGGGAGCGGAGGATGGGAAGTCCGGCATCGATCAGGGTTGCCAGCTGGCGGGTGAACGTCACAACATGTTTGAATCTGACGCGGTGGAAAATGACCTTGAGGCCGGGAAGGGCAAGGATGTCGAATTCTCCCACCTTCTTTTTGTGCGGGACCACCTTGAGGGGATAGTAGCCCATTCCATGGAGTTTTTCGATGATGACCTCCTGGCTGGAGGCCTCGATCACTCCTTTTACCTGTTTTCCACCCTTATCCAGGGCTTCGTATAGGAACTCAGCCATCTTGATCACTCCTTCTGGCCGCCTCCTCGGGGCGGAAGGGATTAAACCTGCATGAACACAGGGATCTTTTCGCAAATAATGGGGAAAAGGCCCTTATCAGCTTTCGCTTTCCTTCTGGGCGTCCCCCACGTTGAAGGTCTGGACTCCTTCTTCGCCCTCCCACGGTTTCGAGGGGGGCGTGGAAACTTCTTCTTTGACGGCACTGGGTTGTACCGGGGCTTCTTTTTTCTCTTCCGTTTCTTCTATTTCTCCTTTTCCTCCATCCTTTTTCTTGGACCGGGAGAGCCGGGCTATGGTTTCCTGGACGACTTTTTCCATTTCTGCGGCAATCTCTTCTTTGCTGTCCTGTGGTGTTTGACGGGAAACTTCGTCAAAGGTTGTCAGGCCGAGGCAGATTTTCAACCATCCGTCCTGGCGCATGCTGATCATCCCCTGGTGGAGGGCCATGGCCTGGAGTTCATCCGTTGAAGCTCTTTGGAGGATAAGATCCCGAACCTCTTCGGTCATTTCGAGCAGTTCGAAGATCCCCATGCGTCCTTTGTATCCGGTGTAGGAACATTCATCGCATCCCGCGCCCTTGAAAAAGGAGACATCGGAGATATCCTCCCGGGTGACTCCAAATTCCTCCATTTCCTCGGGGGTGGGTTCATAGGGGCGCTTGCAGTTCGGGCAGATGGTTCGGATCAGGCGCTGGCCCACAATGGCCTCGAGGGTCGATGTGATGAGAAAGGGCTCGACCCCCATGTCGACCAGTCGGGTGACGGTACCGGAGGCACTGTTGGTATGAAGGGTGGAGAACACGAGGTGGCCGGTAAGGGAGGCTTGAACCGCGGTCTGGGCGGTCTCGAGGTCACGGGCCTCTCCAACGAGGATAACGTCGGGGTCTTGACGCAGGATGGAACGAAGACATGCGGCAAAGGTGAGCCCCACCTTGGTATTGATGTTGACCTGGATGACTCCGGGCAGCTCGTATTCCACCGGGTCTTCCGTGGTGATGATTTTGTCTTCCGGGTTGTTGATCTCGTTCAGGGCCGCATAAAGAGTGGTGGTTTTTCCGCAACCTGTGGGACCGGTTACCAGGACAATGCCGTTGGGGAGGTGGATCAGCTTCATGAAATGATCCAGGACCTCCTTGGTCATTCCCAGCTGGGAGATGCCGAGCATCATCATGGATTTGTCCAGGATACGCATAACGATGCTTTCGCCGTGCACGGTGGGGATGGTGGAGACACGAAGGTCCACCTCCCTGCCCTGTATGGTGAGTCGGATGCGGCCGTCCTGGGGGAGGCGGGTTTCGGAGATGTTCATGTTGGCCATAACCTTGAGTCGGGAGCAGAGCCCCAGCTGGAGCGATTTGGGAGGGGAGGGGATTTCCCGAAGAACGCCGTCCACACGGTATCGGATGCGGAGCATGCCTCCGAAGGGCTCGATATGGAGGTCGCTGGCTCGATCCTTGATGGCCTGTAGGAGAAGGAGGTTGACCAGCTTGATGACCGGGGGTTCGTTGGCGATTCTTTCCAGGTCGCTGAGGTCCACTTCGGAGCCATGGACGATCTCCACCGGTTCGTTGTCTTCCTTCTCGAATTCCTCCACCATTTTCTCGATGGTTTCATCTCCCATGCCGTAATACAGGTCGATGTTGTCCATGATCTCTTCTTCACTGGAGACGACAGGGGTGATTTCCCTTTCGAGGAGGAGTCGAAGGTCGTCCACGATCGTAATATTCAGGGGATCGGAAATGGCCAGAAGGAGGCTGCCATCATCCTCGATTTTAATGGGAAAGGCCTTGTAGGCCCGTGCGAGCTGGGCTGGGATGAGTTTTAAGATATCCAGGTTGCCCAATTTGTATTCGGTAAGTTGAACATAGGGAAGGCCGGCCTGTTCCGAGAGGATCTGGAGCATATCGCTGGATGTGGAGAGCTCCTGGGTGGTATCGCTGCCGCCCTGGACCCTCTGTATCCTGGAGGCCATTTCGCCGTCTTCAGCGATGGATCGCGAGAGGGAGGTATCCTGCTGGCCCGGTTCCCCCTTTATGAGGGCCTCCATTTCCCGTTTGTAATCCTTGTCCTCAAATTGCGTGTGGCTTAATTCCATGCGGAGTCACCTCGTTCCAATGGTATTTCTCTTCCTTACTCCACCAGAGCTTCTGTTTCCTGGGCCATGCTCATCATTTTCATTCGCATTTCAGAGGAATAATGGCATCGTTCCAGGGCGATTTCACCCGTTATGACCCCCTTCCGGTAGAGGGTGAGCAGGTAGTCGTCCAGGGTGATCATGCCCTGTTTCAGGCTGGTTTGAATGGTGGAGATGATACGGTTTGTTTTGTGATCCCGGATCAGGTTTTGAACCGCCGGGGTGTTGTGCAGGATTTCGTAAGCGGCGACCCGTCCCTTTCCCGAGGAACGGGGCAGAAGGGTCTGGGCGATGATGGTTCTAAGGGCCACGGAGAGCACGGAACGGATCTGTTCCTGCTGGGTAACGGGGAAGGCATCCACAACGCGGTCCACGGTCTGGGAAGCGCTGATGGTATGAAGTGTGGAAAACACGAGATGGCCTGTTTCCGCGGCGACCAGGGCCGCCTCCATGGTTTCCAGGTCGCGCATCTCCCCCAGCAGAACCACGTCCGGGTCCATTCGGAGGGCGCCGCGCATCGCGAAGGCGAACGAGGGCGTATCCACGTGGAGCTCCCGATGCGTGACGATCGATTTCTTGTGGGGATGATAGTACTCGATCGGATCCTCGACCGTAATGATATGCACGTACCGGTTCCCGTTGATATAATCGATCATGGTGGCGAGGGTGGTGGTTTTTCCGGAACCGGTGGGGCCCGTGACGATCACCAGGCCGCGGTGGGAGTGGAGCACCTCGATGATCGATTCCTTGGGAAGCCCGAGTTCTTCAAAGGAGAGGATGCGGTGGGGGATCAGACGCATGACGATTCCGATATTTCCCCTGGTTCGGAACACGGCAGTCCGGAATCGGGCCAGGTCGCTGTATGCGTATGCGAAGTCGCAACTCCCCTGTTCCTGGAGGAGCTGCTGGTAGCGGGGAGGGGTAATCTCGCGCATCAGGCGTTCCGTATCTTCAGGCGTCAGGATGTCGGGATCGACGATATCCAGTTTTCCGTGTATTCTCATAACCGTGGGTTTGCCGACGGAACAATGAAGGTCGGAACCGTCTCGTTCCACGATAATCTTGAGCATTTGGTTCATTTCGAGCATACTATTGGAACCTCCCGATTATCAGGCATCGTTTGGAACAACCTGTTATTGCACGGCCTCCAGGGCTTCGGCCTCGATATCCGTCTGAGTGATTCGCATGACCTCCTCTATGGTGGTCTGACCCAGGAGGATTTTCTCGACGCCGTCCATGCGAAGTGTTCGCATACCCTGTTTCACGGCGATGCGTTTGATTTTCATTGCGGGCTCACTTCGGATGACCATCTGACGCGTGGTGGCAGAAAGGATAAAGATTTCGTGGATAGCGGTTCGACCGCGATATCCGGAACCGTTGCACCGGTCGCAGCCTTTGCCCTTATAGAGGGATATATCCCCGAGTCTTTCCGGGGTTAAGCCCGCTTCCTTCAAGGCCTCGTTGTCGTAGTTCGCCGGTTCTTTGCAATAATTGCAGATGGTTCTCACCAGACGCTGGGCGATGGCCGCCTGGAGCGAAGAGGCCACCAGGAAGGGTTTCATGCCCATATCGATCAGACGAATCGTGGCGCTGGCGGCGTCGTTGGTATGCAGTGTGGAGAAAACCAGGTGACCGGTGAGTGCGGATCGGATGGCGATTTCGGCGGTTTCCTGGTCACGGATCTCCCCCACCAGGATCACGTCCGGCGACTGGCGGAGCACGCTTCGAAGGCCGCGGGAAAAGTCCAACCCGATTTCCTGGTTGATCTGAATCTGGTTGATCCCCTCGATCATGTACTCGACCGGGTTCTCGATGGTGATGATCTTGGTTTCGGCGTTATTCAGTGTTGAAAGGGCGGCGTACAGGGTGGTGGTTTTTCCGGAACCCGTGGGACCGGTCATCAGGATAATTCCGTTCGGGGAACGGATCAGGTTCTGGAAGATCTTGATGTTGTCGGGGAGGAATCCCACGTCCTCCAGTCCCATGAGGACTCCGCTCTGGTCCAGGATACGCATGACGATGGTTTCGCCGAAGATGGAGGGGAGCGACGAGACACGGAGGTCGAGCTTTTTATCGGGGAGGTTGATCTTGATACGGCCGTCGAGGGGGATTCTCTTTTCCGCGAGGTCCATCCCGGAGAGAACCTTCAGGCGGGAGATGATGGCGTTCTGCCATCGCTTGGGTGGGGAGGGAACCTCATGGAGGCGACCGTCGATCCGGAACCGGATACACACTCCCTGGCGCGTGGGTTCGATATGGATATCGGAGGCGCGTTCATGGACCGCCTGCTTGAACATCAGGTCGACGAATTTCACCACCGGGGGCTGATCCACGTCGCTGGAGTCGAGATTAATGGTTTCGTACTGCCGGTAGGGAGAGACCTCCTCGGCAAGATCGTCGGTGAGGCCCTCGTACATTTCGCTGACTTCGTTTCCCTCGTAGAAGCGTTTTATTCTTTTGAGGATTTCCTCCTCGGGCGCCACCATGCCGATGACTTTTTTCCCGAGGATCCGCTCCAGGTCGTCCGTGGCCTGGATATTCAAGGGATCCGACAGGGCCACCCACATGGTGTCGTCGGTGTATTTGATGGGAAAAACGTTGTATTTTGTGACAGTCCTCTTGTCGATCTGTTCGATCAGTTCAGGGGTGACATTGATATCGGCGAGATGGACCTTTTCCATGCCCATTTCCCTGGCCAGGGCGTCCAGGATATCGTCTTCCCTGACCAGCCCCTGGGAGATGAGGCTCTTTTTGAGTGTGGCGGCGCTTTCGCGGTTGTTCAGCATCACATCGCGGATCATCTCCTCATTGACCAGTCCGGCCTCTTCGAGAATAAGGCCGAGTTGAGGAGTGGCCTGGAAATGTTTCCCCGGTTCCTTCCTCTGAAAAAACTTCCGGTCTTCCTCGGTTGGTTTCCGGATGGCTTTTTTCCCGGCTTCCCGATCTGGTAAATCCCTTGACATATTTCATCACCTTCTGTTTTTGGCATGGAAATCAGTCGATATGAACCCTTCCCAGTTGCAAAACCAAACGATTTTTTTATGATTGCAATCGACCGATAATATGCACCATTTTTGCCAGATTTCAGGAACTCGTGTCAACTCTAAATTCCCAATCCACATATCCGCATGGGCACATCGTTCCAAGCTATGATATAGTACGTTTTCGAGAAAACAACACCTGAAAAATGCTTTCCTATTCCTTTTTCGCCATCTTTTCGATCTGGCTGAGGGATATATTCTCCTTCAAAATGAAAAATATCCCGATAATTACAATAGGGATGATCTGGAGGGTGTGGATCACCAGGGAGAATCCCAGGGCCATGGCATTGCCCTCATCCGTCATTCCCGCAAGCCCCAGGGCCATAAGGGCGAATATGGCCCCGCACTCGTAAAGCCCCCAGTATCCCGGGGCCGCCGGGATCATGATCGCGATGCAGATGATGATCATGACCGCCATTCCATGATAAAAATTCATCTCGAGCCCGGGGAATCCCCACGCCATCACCTGGAGGCTGAATCCCACCAGGGCCCAGATCACGATGGAATACAGGAAGATGACGGCGGTCAACCTCACATCCCTGAGAGAATGAAAACCGTGCGAAAAACCCTCGAGTATCCCCTTCAGTTTTTCCTTCATACTCACACCCAGTAGCGGAAGGCGATCGATGATCGCCGCGTATATCCTGCGAACGGGATTGACGATCAGGGAAACGGCTCCCAGCAGTAAAACGAGTAGAACCAGGGAGGATTTCCGACTGAGTTGCCCCAGCATATCCCCCGTGACGGTGTATTTCCCGAAGGTCATCTCCAGATCCGGATCGATTTGAACAAACAGAAGAACGATCATGAAACAGAAAAGAAGCGTGATGCCGTCTATGATCCGTTCCACCACAACCGTGGCCAGAATGGTGGAATAGGGGATCTTTTCCCTCCGGGAGAGCACAAAGGGGCGGGCGAACTCCCCGGCCCGGAGGGGCAGAAGGCTGTTCAGGGCAAAACCGATGATCAGCGAGGGAAACAGCCTCCTCGAGCTGAAGGTATAACGAGGCTTCAGTATCCACCTCCACCGGACCGCCCGCAGGTACATCCCGTAAACGGTGATAATCACGAAGGGGATCGTCCAGAGGTACTGGATTCGACGGAAAACGTCGGCCAGTTGATGGAATTTGACGTTGCGAAAGGCAAGGTATAGAAAGAAAGCGCTCAGGGCGCACCCGAGCAGGAATTTAATTGTCTTCTTGGTGGACATCTCATCCGACAGGGTGAAATTAAAAACGGGGATTCTTCCCTATTCCCCGAATCAGAAAGCAAATGCACTATCCGGAACCCGCCCTGCAATCGTCAATGAAAAAGGATTATAGAGTTGGGAAATCAGCATCGTCATTGTTCAACCGCTCGTTTCCTCAGCTGTCGTATCTGGAGGATGATCAGAAGTATCGCGCCAGTGATAGTCATAAAATAACCGATATAAAAAGGGGCAGGCCTGGTTCTTCGAATCGTATACCGGGACTTCCCCACTTTGACCCGAAAGCCGAGAAACCCCTCTTTCGACTCGATCCCGACAGAGCGACCATCTCGATCCCTGACCTCCCAGAAGGGATAATAAAGAAGCGGGACGGTGATTCTCGTATCTTCCCGGGCTTCCACGATGAGATCCATTTCTCCCGAGGAGAGTGCTTTCCACTGGATATCGGCATTTTCCCCACTGGGTCGATCGGGGACATGGACCTTTTCTATAGTTTCAGCGGGAAAGGAAACGGGGTAGTAATCCCCCTTGTGGGTGTATCCTTTCATGCTTCCCGTATTTCGCATGAATTCCCTGGTCAGGCTCTCTTCTGTCAGATCGTAACGGATATCTCTCAATTTCTGGTAATTTGGGACCGAGGCCACAAGGAGAAGGGACACAATAATCAGGACGGGGGAGAAGCGTGCAGTCCGTGCCGGAATCCGGCCGAAGCCAGCTAAACACAGGGATGAAAAAAAGGCCATGGGGCCCAGGAGCCGCCAGGGAAACTGGATATAGGTGAGTTTTTTGGGTAGGAAGTCTATGAATCGACCCGGAAACAGGAGGAACAGGAAACACAGTATCCATGAAAGCACCCCGACACCTCCCATAAAGAGTGCCCTCGAATCCATTTCCCCCGGTATCTTTCTCCAACGCCCCAGGGCCAGGATAAGAGCCATGGCCGCAACCAGGTGTCCGAGTCCCAGTTCAAAACTCATCCCGTCCGTATCATCCTTCCATGAGGCCCCTCTCCAGCGCTCCGGGTCCGTATAGAACAACTGGTGAAACAGGACACGGTGGAAAACAACCGATTCCGTGTCAGCCATTATGAAATCCTTGTCGCTCACCCATACGTCTTTCATATAAGCCATCTGGGGAAGGGTGAACCAGCAGGTCAGAAAAAAAGCCACGATCCCTCCCGCAACATAAAGCCCCAAACCTCTCCATCGCCGGTATAAAAACACAAGTGGTGACGATAAAACAAGGGCAAAACCGAAGTAGAGGCCCATCACGGAATGACTGAGCAACAGGGCACCCAGGCTGACGGGGAAATACCATTTCAGTTTCCCATCCGATATCAGACGCCATATCCCGAGAAAGATCAGGGGATACCATACCAGGGACCAGCATTCGGCCAGGGCCCCCCGGACAAAAACGTCGCAGAAGCGGTATGGCACGGTGATGTAAATAGTGGCGGAAACCAGGGCGATGAATTGATTCCGGGAGACCGCTCGAGCCAGTCCATACATGAAAAGACCGGAAAATAACACCGATAAGAAAAAGCAGAGATTGACCCCAAGAAGGACGCTACCGAGCAAACTGCTGAAGAGGGCTGATAACAGATACCCCAGAGGGGGATAATACATCGGAAAGGCAAATCCGCATCCACCAGCTCCATCCGGAAAGAGAAGTGGAGGGAAATTCCCCTCTCCCATCTCGAGGATATATTGTTTTGTCCGTATCCAGGGATACTCCGAATCATGAGTATGAAAAACCCGGGCGGTGAGAAGACCGCCGAAAAGGTAAAGGGTAAACAGAAATACAAGGATGAGAGCGGGAGCGTGATTCCTGGAATGCCGAACCATACCGGAGGTGTTCCCTTCAGATCGGGAAATCGTGTTCATATGAGATAATCCACCGTTAATTACTGATCTTGGATTAAGGAAAAAGAAAGGCAGGAAATCAAGATAAAATAACTTTCCCCCTGGAACAAGCAGTTTCCCGGTTCGGTTCATGCCAATTTCCCATTTCTTTCTTGATTCCCCGGATCGCGTTATCCATTAACCATAAACCATCAACGATAATCCTGGAGAATCTCCATGCCGGAAGGATGCCGCATCATTACTGTGGAACAGGGAAGCCCCGCCGAAAGGGCCGGGATCATCCCCGGGGACCGGATCCTGTCCCTTAATGGACACCCAGTGAGGGATGTCCTGGATGCCGCCTTTTATGGAACGGAACCGGTGCGTTCCCTCGAGTGTGTTCGGAAGGGAAAAAGGCTCGAGCGGAGGTTTTCCAAACCGCTCCGGCCTCCTCTTGGCATCGAATGGGAGGAAATCCGCCCCAGATCCTGCTGCAACCGGTGCATCTTCTGCTTCATCCACCAGCTCCCATCAGGGCTTCGCAAATCCCTTTATTTCAAGGATGAAGATTACCGCCTTTCGTTTATCTTTGGCAATTACATCACCGCCACCAATCTTTCGGAAGGCGATTTTGACCGGATCGTCTCCCAGAAATTCTCGCCGCTCTATATTTCCGTGCATACCACGGATTCCGCCCTGAGGAGGAAAATCCTGGGCAATCCGAAGGCCCCGGACATCCTTCCTGTTCTCAAGAGATTAAAGAGGGGAGGAATCAGGTTCCATACCCAGATCGTCCTGATGCCGGGAATCAACGACGGCGCCTTTCTGGATCGGACCATTGACGATCTTGCAGCTCTGGTTCCTGCCCTTCACTCCATTGCCGTGGTCCCCGTGGGACTGACCGATCACAGGCAAAACCTTCCCCGGCTGGAACCTGTATCGCCCGATTATGCCGGGTCCTTTCTCAAAAAGATGAACGCGAAACAAAGGGAGATGAAAAAACGCCTGGGGGATAATCGACTCTTTATCAGCGATGAATTCTATCTTCTGGCCGGAAGACGCCCCCCCATGTATACGGGATACGACGAAATCCCTCAACTCGAGAACGGGGTGGGCATGGCGGCTGCTTTTTATCGCGGGTTTGCCGCTGCGGCGGGGAAATTGCCCCAAAGGATCTCCCCTCCCCGGAAAGTCGCCCTCATTACTGGGACTCTCGGTGAAAAGCTGCTTGGAAGATTTTTATCACGCATGAACCGAATCCAGGGACTCGACCTTCGAACCATTGTGGTAGAGAACCGGCTGTTCGGGGATCTGGTTACGGTGAGCGGTCTCATGTCCGGTCGAGATATCGAGGGTGCGATCGCCGGAAACCCGGGTTTTGATCTTTACATCCTTCCGGAGAATTGCCTGAACACAGACGGGGTGTTCCTGGACGATCTTTCCCCCGGGGATCTGGAGAAAAACACAGCTGGGAATATCGCCGTGGGGCGCCCTCATGCCCGCGATCTGATCGACCTGGTTCTGGGGCAATCTTAGGGAGGTTTCCTTCAGGGCAGGTCTCTGCCTTTTTCCAAAGCGTCCCGATCCGCTTTCCATCCCCAGATCCGGAAGGAATCGGCAGTTTTGGGAAGTTCCCCGTCGTGGCTGGTCAAGATGGCGTCGCCCGAGCTCAGGAGACCGTTTGTCGGGTCGTAGGACATATCGAGTATTTCGGCAAATGAAAAAATCCGGGAGGATCGGAAAAGGGGTTCGATGTCCCAATCGCGGTCCGGTCCCCGGCCGGCCACAATCCAGGCGGTCCGTCCGTAATAGGGATTAATGAACACGGAGAGTTCGCGGGCCTGCCTTTGGGCGGCATCATCCAGGTAGGCCACGGGAGTGGTCAGACCCGGGGAGAGAAGGGGGCGGTCTTTTCCCCGTGCCGGGGCTGGATACCCCGACCAGTCCACGAAATAAGTATCCAGGGCGTTCGCCACCCTCATGAGGATCTCCCCGCTTTTCCTTCTCGAGACTGGAGGCGCCGGTTTGATGTTGAATGATGTCTGTCCCGTAAGAGAGATATCCCCCCTTTTCGATTGATCGTAAACATTCAAACGAATTGTGACTGTGAACCGGCCTGGTTTTTGGAAAGTTGCGATATCGTCCAGGATGAATTTCCCTGCAAGGAGCCTGGCCGGGGGAATGTCGATCGGTTTCACCGGTTCCGGTGCCGGATTGGAGTTCTTTCTGATCTTTATACCGGGGCCTTCGATGATAATGCTTCCCCCCTCCCATTTCCCGTTTTGACGCGAGGGAAATGCGGAGAGAACCAGGTTTTTCCCCACGGTCTCTTCCGGTTTCTTGAGATATGCCCGGGGATCGTCGGAGGGGTGATAGATCCGGTAACGGATGATGACCTGGTTTCCCAGGTGGAAAAAGCCTCTGGAGGGGAAGAGGGAGAGGGCCCTTTCCCCGCGATAATGGGGGTCATTGGCTGAAATGTGGCAGATGTATCTTTCCCTGAGGTGTTTTCTTGCGAGCTGGGGAGGAGGATCAATCTGGATGGGTCCCAGTGGGATATTCGGAATTCGGAGGAGATAAAAAAGGGCGGCTGCCAAAGCCGCCGCAAGAATTAGTAAAAAGAGCCGCTTGAGATGGTTTTGTTTCATGATCTATGCCTCAAGCAACCCTGTTTTTGCAATCCGGGTCAGGTATAAAGCAGCCATCCGTACTTATCCTCGGATTCTCCTTTGATAACATTGAAGAAGTAGTCCTGGATAGCCGTTGTCATGGGGCCCCTCGTTCCATCCCCCACGACGATGTCGTCCACTTTTGTGATGGGGGTGATCTCGGCCGCAGTACCGGAGAAAAAGATCTCGTCCGCGATGTAGAGGGCCTCTCTCTGGAGCATGTGTTTCTCGATCCGGTAACCGAGCTCCCTGGCGATCTGGAACACCGCATGACGCGTTATTCCCGGGAGGATGGAACAGTTGGATGGGGGGGTGTAGATCACGCCGTTTCGGATCATGAAGATGTTTTCCCCGGAGCCCTCCGAGATGAAACCGTAGGCGTCCAGTGCGATGCCTTCATCGTAGCCCTTTCTCATGGCCTCGAGCTTGATCAGCTGGGAATTCAGGTAATTCCCGCAGGCCTTGGCGAGTGCTGGAAAGGTGTTGGGGGCGGCCCGCCTCCAGGAGGAAATGCAAACTGAAACGCCTTTTTCCAGGGCTTCCGCACCGAGGTATTGCCCCCAGGCCCACACGGCCACCAGGCAGTTCACCGGGCATGGATTCGGGTCCACCCCAAGGGATCTGTAACCCCGGAACACGAGGGGACGGATATAACACTCCTCGATCTGGTTTTTCCGGACCGTTTCCACGCAGATTTGGCAGAATTCCTCCTGGGAATAAGGGATCTCCATCCTGTAGATCTTGGCCGATTCGTACAGGCGCCGGATATGCTCCTTCAGGCGGAATATGGCTGATCCCCGCTTGTTTTTGTAACAACGGATTCCCTCGAAAACCCCGGACCCGTAATGGATGACGTGGGAAAGGGCATGGATCTTACAATCCTCCCAATCCACGTATTTTCCGTCCATCCAGATTTTGCCTTTTCCCCAAGTCAATTTTTGTCCTCCCGTCAAGTATTTGCAAGAAGCACATACCCGAACGAAAAAGGCGAAAGCAAGATAATTCTCCATTATCATTTCGCTTGACCTGGAGGCGATTTTTGAACAATAAAGGAACTGTCTGTTCTACAAGCCTGTAGGGAGCGGAAAATGCTTCTCAAGGTGGAGAAAATCCGTAATGCCATCCTCGTACGGCCCCAGACCAATCGTCTGGACGATATGAAGATCCTTGGGGAGATCCGCGGCCTGCCGGACAAATATGACTTGAAAAAAATGAACGGCATCGCCCTGGATCTCTCCGGCGTCAACTTCATCGGCAGCACCGGGATCAGCGCCCTGATCGGATGCTGCAAACACCTGAATGAGGAAAAGAAAGGGCTTGTGATTTTCGGGGTGCAACCCCAGGTGTATAACGTCTTTGAAGTGGCCCGGCTTCCCCGGATGATTGTCATCCGCGATACCAGGCAGGATGCTCTGAATGCCCTTGACAAGTGGAAAACCAGGAGCCGGGATCAGCTGATCAGGGAAAACATGCGTGCCGCCGTGGATGAAAAGATCCCGGCCCGGAAGCGGTTTCGCCAGGATACCCCCCCCGAAAGAAAGATTGCTTACAAAGCCCCCCCGATCGAGGAAACCCCTACTTACCGGGAGAGCGCCGATCCCTTCGTCCTTCCCACGTCGGATGAAACCATGAAAAGGCGGTTGGATCCCCTGTTCGACGTGATCCGGCGGCTCCGGAAAGTGGCGCGAAAGGAAGGACTGGACGTGGACCTCAACACCAATGTCGGCCAGCTGATCGCACAGTTCGTCCAGGCGGTGGAAAAGTCCGGGAAAAAGGATTCTCCTAGCCGAGAAGACTGAAAAGACGCCGCATTCCCTCCCTCAGGTAATTCCACAGTATTCGCGGTTTGGCGATCACCCGGCCCAGGGTCCGGACAATGTATTTCGGCCGGAGATAGAGGGAAAGAAGTGCTTTTTTCCGCCATTTGGTCAGCTCTTCCGAGCTGAGGGCGTAGGAACGAACCGCGGCCCGGGCGTAACTCCCATCCGAAAGATCCCCTCCCTCGAAGAGGTTTTCCCTTTCCGCGATTTCGTAAAACTCCGTTCCAGGCAACGGATAGGCGATATTGAAATCGAAAAAGTCGGTATCCAGCTCCCGGGCGAATCGGAGGGTTTTGGAAAGGGTTTCCCATGTTTCCCAGGGGAGGCCGATGATGTAAAAGGCATGGGTGAGGAGGCCCGCCTTCTTTGCCGCCCGGATGGCCTTCCCGGCCTGTTCCGGAGTGGCCTTCTTCTTCATCTTGTCCAGCATCTCCCGGACTCCGCTCTCCACCCCGAACGCCACCACCCAGCACCCCGCCTTTTTCAATGCCACGGCCCGCTCCAGGTCAAAGGTATCCACCCGGCTGTTGCATCCCCAGTGAATATCCAGGTTGTGTTCCCGGATCAGCCGGCACAGCTCGAGCACCCACGATTTTTTCATGGTGAAGGTGTCGCCGTTGAAGAGGAATTCCCGGATGCCGTACTTTTTGACGCATTCCTCCACTTCCCTCACGATATTTTCCGGGGAGCGGACCCTGAGGGTGTATCCGGAGATCCGGCCTGCGGGGCAGTAGATGCAATGAGAGGGGCAGCCGCGGTTGGCATGGATCACGGTGAGGGGATTGCCCGTTTCCGGACTCCGGTAAAGGGAGTTGTCCAGGAGGTCCCGTGCTGGAAAGGGGAGGGCGTCCAGATCCTCGATGGGGGGACGCATACCCGTGTTGACGAAGTCTTCCTGTTCTCCAACTCTTTTGCGGAAAAGGAGGCCGGGGATATCCTCGACAGGGCGACCGGAGAGGATCTTTTCGAGAGTCGGCTCCGGTTCCCCCAGGAATACGGCATCCAGCCCGGGATTCTGCTCGAGGGTTTGCATCCCGAAGTGAGAGAGGTATTCCCCCTTCCCCAGGGTAAGGCAGGAGGGTTGGATTTCTTTAACGAAGCTGGCGGCCTGGAGATCCTCCCGGATGGTGGCGGAGGTGGTGCTGATCACCAGGATATCGGGTGAAAAGGAGGAGAGGAGGGTCTCGAGATCCTCCCACGATTCCCCGGCGGCGGGGAAATCGGCGATGCGGGCTTCGGCCCCGGTGCGACGGGCCACGGCCGCCAGGTATGCCAGATCCATGGGGGGAAAGATGATGTTGACCGTTTGTTCCTCCACGCGGGACTGGCAACGGTCGTCCCGGCGATAGAGGCCCGAGGGCGGGTTTATGAGAAGGACTTTTTTCTCTGGCATCGATTCTCACGTCTTAATCAAATGAATGACGATATATTGAGGCCTTTAAAGGGATATCCCCCTTCTCCAGACAATCAATAACGAGCAATCAACAATCAACCATTAACCATTATCAATATAAAAGATACTTCTCCCGTTTTTTCCTGAAATCATCGAGTCCGGGTTGGTACCACTTGATGATCTCCTCCGCGGATTTGCCCTGCATGAGCCATTTCCGGACCTTGTCGGTTCCGTTGGCCAGATCGAACATGCGAAGACGGTGTTTTGTCTTTTCCAGCTCGAAATTGAATTCATCGGGGTACAGCTTTCTTAAAACCGCCATGATGTGGTATGAGGTTTCCACCGGGCGAAAGATCCTGTGATCCGTCACATAGATCTGGCAACCCTCGCACATCTCCTTTTCGAAGTGGTAATAGTAGGGTCTGTAGTATTGGGATCGGAAATAGACGCCGGGGATCTTTTTCGCGTTCAGGGCATCGCAGAAATCCACCCCGTTGATCCAGGGCGCTCCCGTCATTTTAAAGGGAAGGGTGTACCCCACCCCGATGTTCACAAGGGGGGTCTCCCCGTAAATGCCGGTGATGGGATAGTAAAGCGAGGAGTCCGGCTCGGGTATGTGGGGGGAGGTCTGAACCCAGATCAGGCCCGTGTCGGGCCAGCTCATCTCCCGTTTCCATCCCTTCATCTTCACCACCTCGAGATCGCACCCGTAGTTGAAATCCTCCTCGTTATTGAAGTACCCGGCGAGTTCCCCGATGGTCATCCCGTGAACGTAAGCGATCGGGCCGATTCCGATGCCGGACTCGAACCCCTTTTCCAGGATGGGACCGTCCACCACCAGCCCGTTAATCGGATTGGGGCGATCCAGCACGATAAAGGGCTTGTCGAATTCCGCGGCGGACTGCATGCACCGGGCCATGGTGGTGATAAAGGTATAGGAGCGACTTCCGTTATCCTGGATATCGAAAACCAGGACGTCCACGTTTTCCAGCATCTCCTTTGTGGGGCGGTGATGCTTGCCGTGGAGGCTGTACACGGGGA
>Ga0272442_10005697_pt1 | contig 16584 bp, 11 predicted proteins | sample SSMForm2O_FD_200262 | JGI IMG/M metagenome (GOLD analysis project Ga0272442, IMG submission 200262) | Marine sediment archaeal communities from Little Sippewissett salt marsh, Falmouth, MA, United States - SSM-Form-2O | ecosystem: Environmental > Aquatic > Marine > Wetlands > Sediment ...
TCAGCCGCCGGCGTGTCATCAGACGGAAAGAGTGCCTGTTGGACCGTTTGCGGCACTGCGGGCTCCTCCTGCCGAACAGGCACCGCCCTGTATGCACGCCGCTGCCGGATGCGCGCTGCCATGTCGACACAGGGCTGCAGCAACCGCTCCCGCAACCCGTCAATTATCCTTCCCGAAAGCACGACAAAAGACACCCGGGTAAGGATCATGACGACGATCAGCGCCAGCAGCACGGTAAGCAGGTATGCTCCGACAAGGCCGATCGTACTGCTCAGGAAACGGGCCAGCAGACCGCCGAAAAGCTCACCTCCGGCATTGAACCGATACCGTTCGAACTGAAGATCACCGAACGCAAGGCTCATGAAAATCTCGATGATACTAAACAACGCAAGGCACAAGGCGGAACGAAACCAGAACCAGCGGTCGAAGCATGGGCGCACAAGCAACTTCCAGGCCAGCCACAGCATTACCACCGGCAGGACAAAGGCGCCAAGGCCCAGCAAAACTTCAAACAAAAAGCCCGCACTGTAGGAACCCAGCAACCCCCCCAGATTGTGAATGACCTCGGGACGCTCGCTGTATTGAACGGTAAACGAAGGATCGCCGGGAGCATAACTGCACAGGCAGCATCCGATAAACAGGGCAAGCGCAATCAGAATGATCCCGGAAACCTCCCTGGCGGGATGCATGCGCTGGGCGCGCGCGGTGCGTTTCTTTTTTCGTGCCGTTGCCATACCGTATCGCTCGAATTTCACAGCTATGTACGTAATTAACTAATCATAATTGCAGCAGTTTTTTTGTCAAGCCTATTCGCACCCGCTGCACACGAACAGCAGCTGCAGGGGAAACCCGGAAGAGAAACCCTTTGACTCATTAATCCCGATGCTGTACAACAATTCCGGTATGTACGGTTTGGACCCCGCCTTCATGAAGCTCTATCTTCTTTTCGATATCGACGGCACACTGATCAACACCGGCGGAGCGGGCCTGTGCGCCATGAAGGCCGCGGTAACGGAGTGCCTCGGCGACGGGGGTTTGCTTGAAGGCTGCTCGTTTGCCGGCAAAACCGACCGGCTGATCATCCGCGACCTGATCAGGCGCGCGGGCATGCAGACCGACATCGGGCAGACAGCCCGCCGGATTTGCACGCGCTATATCGAACTGCTCGGCCCAGCACTGTCAGGGGCCGAAAACTTTTTTGTCTACCCCCATATCCCCGAGCTGCTGGAACAGCTCAGCAAACTTCCCGATATCGAGCTTGCCCTTCTAACCGGCAACCTCGAACAGGGCGCCCGGCTGAAACTCGAACACGCGGGTTTGTGGCATTATTTTCGCTGGGGTGTCTACGGTGATGTTTCCGAGGACCGTAATGATCTTTCCCGCAAGGCCCTGAAACGTATCACCAAAAAATGCGGGACGATCGATACACGCAGTATCGTTATCATCGGCGATACCGTCAGCGACATCCGCTGCGGACAGGCGATCGAAGCGACAACCATCGCCTATTCAGCCGGTTTCCAGCCGGCCGCCGAACTGCTTCCGGTCGGGCCGGACCATCTCACAGACGATTTCCGTGAACTGCCCGCCATCATCGCGCAGCTGCGCGAAGGTCTTTCGCCCTGACGTTGAACCGGGGACGGGGAGGGGCTTTTCGCCCCCGTTTATACGATCCCGATAGCGATTTTTTAGACTTTGGACCTTGGACCGGGACAGGTCCTCCGCCCAACGCCGAATTATTTGTCTTTCGCCTCCCAAATCTGCATGGCGTGGTAGCCTTTTGCCTTGAATTCGCGGTTAAGGATCGAAATACGCTCGGGAATCACCTTGGTGATGATCTTGGTCGGCCGAACCGTTTCGATAAGCGCTTCAACCGGCGGGGGCTGCGGTACCATCGGGTTGGCCCGCGGCAGCGGCAGGGTCGCTATATAGATCGTCGCGGCATCGGCGAATTCCGGGTCCTTTCCCTTGATCTGCACGGCCCTGCCCACGATCTGCACACCTAGGGCGCCGCTGAAATAATCATAATCTTCAAGCTGCTTGACATAGGCCAGGGAAACCTGCGGATTTGCCGCGATATGAAAAAGTTTTTCGGTTTGCTTCTCCGACATAGCGTACATGTTCATTGTTTCGGGATCAATGACAAATTCGATCACAGTGGCAAGCGGCTTGTTGTCGAACGACGTCGCCATCACGTAAATTTCACGATAATCGCCCTTGCCGCGCAATGTTTTCAGGACCTCCTCACGGATCATGTCGCGCGGGGCACGGCCCTTGACGGTCTTTTTCAGCGCCATCGTGGCCGAAGTATAGGCGTCCACGCCATCGTAGCGGTGACAGTCCGTACATTTCATACCCTCGTCGAACACGCCGTGGTGCTTGGGCTTTTTCAGCGGCCGTACATACAGGTAATCGGGGCCTCCGGGCTTCCAGGCCTTGTCCTCAGCACCAGCCTGGGAAACGCTGACTGCAAGTAGCAACGCAACAGATATGACACTCGATTTTTTCATAACATCTCCTTTTCCACCACAGTATCAGTCCGGCCTCATACCGGTCATGGCCCCGAGTACACCCGTAACAATAGTACTCCCGCGGTAGCGCCGTGTCAATGCGCTACTGTCCCCGCACACGGACGTAACCGATTAATTGCTTACGGTCTTTCGACCCTGAATGGTAAACCTCGGGGCAGGAACAGGGGCCTGTGCCTGCGGAATCAAATGATACGATTTCGATCCCGATAGCGATATCGATTTTTTAAGCCCTGGATCTCGTATACTCCTGAACCACGTGCAGCCACAGGGCCTGTGCCTGCACTTCCGGCTCACTGCTTGTCAAGGGCCACAACGCACGCGTCGACGTAGCCGATATCACGGAAATACGCAGCGCTGATATGGGCCTCGATCAGGTCATGATAAGTGCCACTGCAGACGCGATAGCGTTTCCCCTGCGGGGTTTCAACACGCACAACCTGCGCGCTGTGACCCTGCTGTTCGAGACGCTGCCGCACGACTTCTGCCGCGGCGCTGCTCGCGTAATCACCCACAGGTATCGTAAAGGTCCCGGAACGAAAATCCGGCACCGGTTCCGGCTTCAGAGTACTCTTGCCGTCGATGCGGTGCTCCGTTGCACGCTGCAGCGCCTCGATGCGCACCGGCGCTATGCCCGCACCGACCATATCCAGTGCCTTTGCCGCACTGTAACTGAGGTCTATGACACGGCCGGCCACGAACGGCCCCCGGTCGTTCAAGCGCACGATAACGCTTTTCCCGGTATCGGTGCGCGTGACTTTCACTGCGGTGCCCAACGGCAGGGTCTTATGCGCCGCAGTCAGTTCGTGCATGTCATAACGTTCGCCGCTGGAGGTTTTTGCCCCGTGAAAACCCGGGCCGTACCAGCTGGCGCGGCCCTCCTCGGCAAACCCGCGTGCGCTGGGAATCGGGTAATACCAGACGCCGAACACCTTGTACGGCCGCTGCGTCGGCGGCAGCGCGGCATGGGCCTCGCTGCCGGGTGCGGGAGGTTTCGGCGAGGGCGGGGCCGCACAGGCGCCCAGAAACAATGCAACCACGACCAGAAACAGGCAGTACGGCGCTGTGGATGCCGCAGCGGATACGGGCCTGCGGCTGTGATGGCGGCTGGATTGTCTCATGGGCATACCCTCACAGGCAAAAACATGACTGTGGGAGTCCGGGCGCAAATCAGCTCTTATTCAACAGCTCACCGATCTGAACCGCGTTCAGGGCGGCTCCTTTGAGTATCTGGTCGCCGCACACGAAGAATTCAAGTCCCCGCTCGCCGAAAATCAGACTGCGGCGAATACGTCCGACCTCCACGTCAAACTTCTCACTGGCGGTCAACGGCATGGGATAGACGAAATTGTCGACATCATCCTTGACCACTATACCCGGAACCGTCCTGAACATGCCGCGCACATCGCCGGGCTCAACCGGCTCGCGCGTTTCAACCACGATACTCTCCGCGTGAGCGCGCATGGTCGGGATGCGCACGCAGTTGCAGGAAACCGGAATTGTCTGGTCCCCGAATATCTTCCTGGTCTCCCATACCACCTTCATCTCCTCACGGGTGTAGAGGTTCTCCTGAAATGAATCGATATGCGGGATCAGATTAAAAGCGATCGGATATTTGAACACGGAACAGCCCGGAGCCTCGCCGGCCAGTGCGCGCCGGGTTGACTGCTCCAGCTCGGCCATGCCGCCGTTGCCTGCTCCACTGGTGGCCTGATAGGTGGAAATGATGACCTTCTGCAGCCCGTACTGCCTGTAGAGATGCCACAACGGAATTGCCGCAATGGCGGTGGTGCAATTAGGGTTTGCGATCAGCTTCGAGTCCCCTATCGCGCCGGGGTTGATCTCGGGGATAACCAGCGGTACGCTGTCATCGTAACGGAACGTCGACGAGTTGTCGATCACCGTGCAGCCCGCCTCGACAGCCCGGGGAGCGAACTGTCTTGGCCATCCACCGCCAATGGCGAAAAACGCCAGGTCAAACTCGCTGAAATCGGCCGTATCGGCCAGCTCTATCGTCTTAACGCCCCAGGGTGTTTCCAGCTGTTTCCCGGCCGAACGTTCTGAAGCGAACACGCGCAGGGTAGCGAAGGGAAACGCGCGTGCGTGCAACACCTTTATCAATTCACGGCCGACCATACCGGTCGCGCCGAATATCGCAACTCTCAAAGCCATACAAATGTCTCCTTGTGATTAAGAAATGATGTTCATGCTGCGCAGCACCCGTTCAAGCGCAATGCGGTGTTCCGGCTGCTCAAGTTCACACAGCGGCAGGCGGAACACCTCCGCGCACATGCCGCGCATGGCAAGCGCTGTTTTGATAGGTATCGGATTGGTCTCGATGAACTCGACGCGGAACAACGGGTCAAGCGCCGCCTCGAGAGAGAGCGCGCGTTCAACATCACCCTGCATGGCCGCATGGACCATGGCCGTCATGCGCTCGGGCACGAGGTTGGAGGCTACCGAAACGACACCGTGCCCGCCGGCCTCGATCAAACGCAGCGCCATGTTGTCATCGCCCGAAAGCACGCAAAACTCCGGTGTGCGGCGTGCGATAACGTCCTTCATCTGCCCGAGATCGCCGGACGCCTCTTTCATGGCCACGATACTCGGACAGTCGTGCATCAGGCGCACCAGCGTATCGGTTTCGAGGTTGACGGCCGTACGGCCCTTGATATTGTACAGCATGCAGGGAATATCAACAGCATCGGCTATTGCCTTGAAATGCAAATACATCCCCTTCTGTGTCGGCTTGTTGTAATAGGGGTTCACCAGCAGCACACCGTCGGCGCCGGCCTGCCGGGCGTGGCGCGTCAACCGGATGGCCTCGGCCGTTGAGTTGCTGCCCGTACCGGCCACCACCGGCACGGCCCCCTTCACGAAATCGACCGTCAGCTCGATGACGCGGTCATGCTCATCGTGGGTTAGCGTGGGACTCTCACCGGTTGTCCCGCAGGGCACCAGCCCGTCAACGCCGCCTGCAAGCTGGAATTCGATCAAACGCTTCAGCGCATCCTCGTCAACATCCCCGCCTGTTGTGAAGGGCGTAATCAGCGCGGTATAAACTCCTGTAAACTTCATCGCACGTCCTTGTGTATGTAATGTCTGCACTGTTGTACATCATCCAAAAATATTGAATTATAATGTTATTCTCGATACAAGTCAACAATGATGACGCACATGACCCTCATCCAAAACGTGCGGCGCCCGAGTAATCCGCGGATTCCGGACACCGAACGCGGACCATGAAAAAACATGTAGCGCCGCATGCATCAGTTGCTATATAATAAGCAAAATCGTCACCGTCCTGTTCACAAAATACCTGCAGGCACACGGCCACATTTCTTCAGTCAGTGCATACAACGAACCCTGAACATTGAACCTTAAACACACGGAACCATGCAAAAAAAACCAGCCCTGCTTGTCTATCGCATAGTGCCGGCACTGTTGCTGGCACTCCTCATCGCCACACCCGCTGTTGCCGAAGAAGCCCGCATAGCCATCAGCACATTTCAGATCAATGCTGGAGAGGACCTGGACTATCTCCAGTCCGGGCTCAAGTCCCTGCTGCCCCCGCGCATCAGCCTGCCGGGCAAAATCTTCGTGGTCGACACCGCCGAGGTACGCAGCGCCCTTAGTCCTCCGCGTTCCGACTACAGCATTGAAAAAAAAGCGGGCCTTGCTTCCGCGCTGAAGCTTGACTACCTGCTGACCGGCAGCATTACCAAAATCGGCGACGGTATCAGCATTGACGCTTTTCTCTATGACGCGGCAAAGCCTGAACACTCTGGGCCGCTGTCGGTCAGCTGCTCGGGACTTGACAACATGCTTGAAAAAGTGCAGGAACTTTCCTCACAGCTTCAGCGCCGCATTATCCGGGGCTCATTCCCCGAGCTCACATCCCCCCCTGACACGGAAGAAGCAGACGCCCCGAGGAAGGCAGAGCGTCGCCGCCCGGTTCCGGTGGCCGAGCGAAAACGCGCACCCGTCATGTCGCTGCCGCGGTCGGCCCCCGTTTTTGCTCCCGCGCCCGTCCGCGAATACGTCATTACGCACAAACCGTTCGTATGCATGGCAGCAGGCGACCTGACCGGACAGGGGCGCAACCAGCTTCTGCTTGCCGACCATCTCGATGTTCGCGTATACGAGCCTGAACCCGGGGAACTCCGGCATTCAGCGACCATTCCGACAACGACAGGTGAATACATCCTGCATGTCGACACCTTCGACCTGAATGACAACGGCCGCGAAGAAATCTATATCAGTTCATTCAAAAAAACCCGAGCCAATTCCTTTATAGCCGAATATGTTGATGACGGATCATACAAGCGTATCGCTCAAAAACAACCATGGTTCCTGCGCGCCTACCCTGCAGACAATGGATGGATACTGCTGGGCGTTGAGCCCGGAACCTTCAACCCCTTTTTCGGCTCTGCATTTGAATTTATCTGGAAGGATGGCTCTGCGCAGCCGGGCGCGGAATATCCACTGCCCAGTGGCGTCTCCCCGTTCGGCTCCAGCCGCAGCGATCTCACCGGGAACCAGCGCGCAGAATATGTCGCCTTCTCCAGAGGCGTTTTCGGCCTGAAATACATCCTGCACGTCATATCCTCAACCGGCAAAATTCTCTGGAAGGATCAGCAGGACCTTGGCGGTACACCCAATACGTTCCCGCTCGCCATGGTAGGCGACGGCATGGACGCTGATGAAACGATCCCGCTGCGCGTGCACTGTTCGGATATAAACGGCGACAGCCGGGCCGATATACTGCTGCCGAACAACACCAAAAAATCCGGCGGATTTCTCAGACGGCTGGGATCCTACAACCAGGGCGAAATGCTGTGCATGCACTGGGACGGGACAAGCCTGTCCCAGAACTGGTCGAGCGGCATCATGGACGGCTACATTTCCGATTTCCTGGTAACCGACATCGACAACGACGACCTACAGGAGCTGCTCGTCCTCTGGGTTACCGATCAGAGTTTCAGCGGCAAGGCCAGCAATATCGTACGCGTGTACAAACAGTCTGAACGCTGAATGCCGAAGCAGGTTTGCGCCATCTTCCCTGTCCCATTGTGACCTTTGTCCTGCCTCGCATGTAAACCGACGATCACCTGCCGGATTCGAATTCACTCATTTTACGATACAGCGACGAACGGGCAATGCCGAGCTTCCTGGCAGCCTGTGCATAATTATTGTCGCACAGCTCGAGGGTGTAAACGATCAACTCATGGGCAGCCGCATTCTGGGCCCGCTTCAGGGGGTCGGGTTGGCCAAGCATCTCGTCCAGATTTTCTCCCATCGTTGACAGCGCTGCAGGCCCGGCATTTGGAACAGCCGGTACACTGCTCACGGCCAGATCCTGCAGTGACCCGCCCAGCAGGCAGTAGCGTTCTATCAGGTTCTCCAACTCGCGTACATTGCCCGGGTAATCATACTCATTAAAAAACAGGTAGTCCTGCTCGCTGATGGGCGGAATTTCGATGTTCATTTTTGTTTTCAGTTTATCGCAGAAATGATCTATCAGCAGCGGAATGTCCTCGCGGCGCTCACGCAGCGGCGGAATATGAACGGGAACAACAAACAGCCGGTAATAGAGATCCTCGCGAAAGCGCCCCGCACTGATCTCTGTACGCAGGTCCTTGTTCGTGGCCGCTATCAGGCGCACGTCAACCCTGCGGGCAATAGGATCGCCCACGCGAGCGATCTCCCCGCGCTCAAGCACACGAAGCAGCTTGACCTGCATGTCCCGATCCATCTCCCCGATCTCATCAAGAAACAAGGTGCCGCCGCTGGCTTCGGCGAAATAACCCCTGCGGTTTTCAAACGCGCCGGTATAGGCGCCCTTGATATGACCAAAAAACTCGCGTTCCATCAGCTCACGGGGTATGGCTCCGCAGTTAACCGAAATAAGCGGACCCGCGCTTCGGCGGCTGTTATAATGGATTGCGTCGGCAACCAGTTCCTTGCCCGTTCCGGTCTCCCCGGTCACCAGGACCGTTGCTTCACTGTCACGGATGGAATCCAGCAGCTGATAAATCCTGCGCATGGATGCACTTTTACCGATAATGGACCCGTAACGGTACTTCTCCTGAAGGCGGCTGCTCATTGAACTGATCTGACGGGCCTGTTCCGCGTTTTTCATCATAAGGCCCCTCAGGCGCAAAAGCGACTTGATACGCGCCATAAGTTCCTGGGCATTAAATGGCTTAATAATGTAATCGTCGGCCCCCTCTTCGAGCCCCGCGATCTTCATCTCGACATCGGCGCGCGCGGTCAGAAAAACAAAAGGGATTACCCGCAGCTGTTCACTGGCCTTGACAGCACGCAGCAGTTCATAGCCGTCCATGCCCGGCATCATGATATCACTCAGTATAAGATCGGGCGTGCATGTCTGCAGTTTTTCCAAAGCCTCGCGCCCGTTACCGACCGCAACCGCATCATAGTCCCTCTGCACAATAGAACGGATATAGGCACGCAGGGCGCTGTTATCCTCGACGATCATGACCAGGGATTGCGTGCCGGCGGACGGGGCTGTTTCGGCCGCAGCATCGCTTTCCGTGACATCAGACACGGCCTCTTCAAGCATGCCGGCTTGCGTCTCCACCGGCGGCTCGATAGCCGCAGCCCCGCCTGAAGCTGACTCGTCACGTTGATGCTCAACCCCGGGGCTGCGCAGCGGCACGTAAAGAACGAAACGTGCGCTGCCCTGTGCTGCCTCTTCACATGCAAGCTGTCCTCCAAGGGCAGCGGCAAGCCCCTGGGCATGCAGCAGGCGGATTCCTGCGGTAAAATCAGCCGTATCACCCCCGCCCCCATGGGTCGTGGCGTGCGCAAACAGACGCCGTTCCTGTTCCCCTGCATCTGTTCCGCCTGCCTGCAGACAAATCATGACGCAGTCCTTATTTTTACTGCCGCCTGTACCGGAGCTGCCAGGCTGCGGCATACCCTGCGTCATATACCCGGCCGTCAGCCCTAGCACCGAGTCCCGGGGCGCAGCCGTTAATGCACAGGCGAACAGATCGTGCAGTATGCCGCGCAGGTGCACCGGATCAGTATGCAGGCGTGGCAGGCCTTCGGGCATACGGCAGTCGAACGTAACGCCTTTCCGGGTGCACATATCCTGAAAAGCACCGCGTGTGACCTCGATCATACTGCGCAGATCTACGGGCCTGCAGGCAACCGTCAATGTCCCTGACTGAAGCCTGCTGAAGTTCAGCAGATGGTTGACCATCATCAGCAAAAGCCGCGAATTCTCCAAGACCGTCTTCAACTGTCGCCTGACAGGCGGCGGCAGCTTTCCGGACGCTCCCTCAAGAAGGTCCTCGAGCGGGCCGATGCAAAGCGTAAGAGGAGTCCTGAATTCGTGCGTAACGTTGTCAAAAAAACTTTTGCGGTACTCATATGCCTGCCTGAGTTCCTGGGCAGCCACCTTTTTCTCGGTAATATCGCGCACGATCCAGACGGTAGCGATACAGGTACCCTCATTGTCCTGAACCAGCGAAACACCGTGTTCCAGATATACGACCTGTCCGTCAGGACGACGAAGCGTAGCCTCGTACGACATACGCCCGGTCTCGTTCACCCGGGCGACCTTGTCGGCATTAAACTCATCCGCCCAGTTTTCAACTTCAAAATAATCGGAAAAACGCTTGCCGATAAAAAAATCTCTACTGTAACCGGTAATACGTTCCATAGCGCTGTTGACATGCAGACACACGTCGTTCATATCGGCAATAACAATACCGTCATATGATGCCTCGATAATTTTCAAAAGAAAATCGCGGGGTTCGATCGTAGTGCCTTGCGGCATGCCGGGCACCTCCCGGGCATCAGCCTCTGTCCCACCGCCGGACAGAAAAAGAAACCATCCCCGGCATGCCCCCTGGTCATCGTGCAGCGGCATGCGCGTCACCTCGACCGGCAGCAGGGTAGTATCCTGCAGGCGCAGGCGAAGCCCCCGTTTACCGGTACCTGCCCGGTCAAAGCCGCTAATGAAATCGTCCGACAGCCCGATAAGATAATCTGATACGTTGGTTCCGGCGACGCGCTTTTCTTCATAACCGGACAAACGCTCGAACGCCCGGTTCACACGCCCGATGCGTGCATGCTGATCGAGCAGCAGCGCCGGCGCTGCGCTGCACATGCGTTCAAATGTGTTTTGGGCTGTGGCGAATATATCCATAAACTGACGAGTTCCCTGGAACAGCATCGACTGTTGCGATAACGGCGCATAAGAATATGCACCCGTAAAGCCGGCAGCCTGACATAATTAAAAACTATTGAAATTTATATAATAAAATTGTAATAAACTGAAGCACTTAAAAAAACTCGAAAGGCGCGTTGCCATGAAAAAATACGGATTCAAGGGGCAATTCCTGTCTGTCTGCATCTGCCTGGTCGTTCTGTGCTCGACCGCCACGGTTGCCACATCCTACATCTACGCCCGGCACATGATGACATCCAACATAACCGAACAGCTGGCCCATAACCGCGACACGACGATTGATTACATCCAGTCCTGGCTTGAAAACCGCAAGGCTGACGTACGGCTATGGTCGGCAAGCGGAAGCATTACCAATGGGCTCTATTACGCGGGCCTGTCCGAAGACGGGGCCGGCAGTACCATTTTCGTCCAGGAAATGCTGGATGAACTGAAAAAAACCAATGAAGTCTATCCCTATTACGCCGAGATCGGCATCGCCGATAAAGCCGGTCGTGTCGTAGTGACCTCCCGCACAGAAACTGTAAGCCGCACGCTGCGCACCGGCGAAACCATAGCCGAAACCGATTTCTTTCAACAGGCGCTGGACGGTAATGTCTTTATGAGCAAAGTATTCGTTAACAAAGAATCTGGCGAACCCGTCTTTGCCCTTGCCGCTCCCATCAAACACGCCGCCCTGCCCGATAAACCCGTTATAGGTATTTTCTACGCAACCGTCGACATGCAGGCCTTTTCAACTGCCTTCATCAGGCAGGTCGAAATCGGCCAGTCCGGCTATGTCTGTATTTTTGACCGTGAAGGCATGCTGATAAGCCATCCCGATCAGTCTCTGGTGCTTACAAGCAGCCTGCGAAACACTGAATGGGGAACCGAAATACTCGACGGACGCACAGGACTGATCTCCTACGAATACGCTGACCACAGCCGTGTCGCCGCCTACAGGCAATTCGGCGACCATGGCTGGATCGTTGCCGCGGTCATCGACGCTGACGAAGTCAAGCGCCCTGTCTGGCACCTTGCCAATTATAACATTATCGTGACGCTTCTTATCCTCGGTCTGGCAACCGTTGTCGTGTTCGTGGCCGGGGGGCTTGCCACCCGGCCCATACGAAACATTACATCCTCTCTCAAATCAATAGCCGACCAGTTCACAAATGCATCCCGCCAGGTCGCGCAGTCCAGCCAGCAGGTCGCCCAGGGCGCGTCAACCCAGGCAGCATCGATCGAGCAGTCAACGGCCTCGCTTGAAGAACTGTCCTCAATGGCGAAACAAAACGCCGATAATGCTCTGCAGGCCAGTACTCTTTCCGTACAAACCAGCGACGGACTCACAACAACAGCCGAAGCAATGACCCGCCTGATGCAAGCCATGGAAAGCATCAACCAGAGCGGTAATGAGGTTGCCAAAGTTGCCAAGGCGATCGAAGAAATCGCATTTCAGACCAACCTGCTGGCCCTGAACGCCGCCGTGGAAGCAGCCCGTGCCGGCGACGCCGGCCGTGGATTCGCTGTAGTCGCCGGAGAGGTACGCAACCTTGCGCAGCGCGCCTCCGAGCAGGCCCGCACTACCAGCGACCTGATAAACGAAAGCAGCGGTCGCATCGACGACGGTACGCGCCAGGCAGATGAATCGAACCGGTCGTTGCACTCGATCCTCAAGGATGTTCAAAAAGTCGTCGAACTCAACAATGAAATCGCCGCCTCCAACCGCGAACAGGCACGCGGTATCGCTCAAATGAGCCAGGCGATGGCAGATATCGACAAAATCGTCCAGATGAATTCAAGCAATTCAGAACAGTCGGCCTCATCCAGCCAGGAGCTTCTTGCACAGGCCAAGGAAATGAAAAACTATATACGAAGCCTTGAGCAATTTGTACTTGGAACGGAACAAAGGACCGCCATTGACAGCGGCTCGCCCGGCGACCATGACAAGGGCGAAAACGATACCCGGTCCAAAAGGCAAAAAACCGCACTGCAGGCCGCCGAAAACGACAGCAAGCACGACATTGCGGCCAGTGAACTGATCCCTTTTGACGATGATGAACTAAAGGATTTCTAAGATACCCCCCCTGCCCCGTCCCCTCCACGCCATATAAGGGGGACGCGTTGCGCCACGTCCGGTATTTTTAAATCGATTTATTGCCTACGGCCATTATAAAGCATGGACATCCACACAACCTAAGAGACATTGACTTCCTGCAAGGCAACCTCCACGCAGTCCCTATTCCTTCACCCCTTCAACAGCAGCATGCACAACATCAATGATATCCAGCACCGGCATGCCATCCGGCATGCTCCGGGAGGCCGCATCCAGATTAAGCTCGCAGAACGGGCAGGCCGTCACCATTTCCACGGCCCCGGCTTCGCGGGCGCTCAGCAGGCCGACTGTGGCGATTTCCAGAGCACGGGCACCGTCCTCAAAAACACGCATCCCGCCGCCGGCCCCGCAGCAGAGCGTATTCGGCCCGCTCGCAGGCCGCTCAACCAACCGAAGCCCGGGAACGACCCGCAACAGATCTCGTGGCTGATCATAGATCCCCATATGGCGCCCCAAATGGCACGGATCGTGGTAGCACACTGTGCGGGCATATTCATGATGAAGCGCAAGCCGTCCCTGCGCAAGCAGCTCGGCTAAAAAGGGCACAATATGCCGCACGCGCGCTGTAAGCCCTGCTGAACGATAATCATTGGCGAGCATATTGGCACAGCCGGCGCACAGCGCCACGATCTCGCTGCACCCGGTCTCATTCAGAGCCTTGGTATTCCTGCGCACCATGTCGCGGGCCATATCAAGGGCTCCGATGCGGCGCTGCACACTCGCGCAACAAGGCTCGTCCCGACCGAGTATCACCGGATTGATGCCGACTGAACGCAAAACAGCGACTGCCTTGCGCGCCCGGGCGTGCAGGGCCGGTGTGGAAGCAATGGTGCAGCCCACAAACAACAGCACACCCGTACCGTCCTGCGCGGTACGGGGAAGATCAAGGCCCCGGCACCACTTCTCGCGCGTCGATCGCGGTGTCCCCCAGGGATTATCATACTGGCGGGTCGCGGCAAGCAGGAGATGATATCCTTGGGCGACCCATTCGGGATGTTCGTGCAGCAGGTCGGCCCTCATGGCTTCGACGATCCCCACGGTATCGACCAGCGGCTCTGCTGTAGTGCGGTCCGTGGCACCGCACTGTGTCATACAGTTGCCGCACAACATGCAGCCGTAAGCGGCTTCAGCCAGATCCGGGGTCATCTCAAGGCTGCCTTCAAGCAGACCGCGCGCAATAATAATTTTGCCGCGCGCGTAAAAATGATCGAACCCGGACGTTACCTCCCTGAGCGGGCATACATAGGGGACGTTCGAGGTCATCTTGTTGCCACACATGCCGCACGAACGGCAGCTGTAGATCGCCGGGGCCTGCACGCGCAGATTCTTCAAATGATCACTCATGCCTCATACTCCATCATCGGACGTACGGTCAAGCCACAGGCCGGCATTCAAAATATTCTTCGGATCCAGCACCTTCTTCAGCGTGCTGTAGAGCGCCCGGTAGCCCTCCGACCAGCTTCCCGCGTTGAGCCTGCTCATCATGCCCTGGTTATACACATCCAAAAGCCCGAGCCCGTGGGTAAACTCCTGGTAATCGCGTATCATCGCGCGCACGAACTGCCGGAGCTCGGGCGACGGACTGTCCTTGAAGAACGCGTCAACCTCTCCCGTAACCGAACACTGGTCACTGGGCGCCATGAATTCAAATCGGGCCTGGCACTCAAATCCGCGGCGCTCTGCCTCCAGAAGCCTGTCTTCCCGCCAGCGAACAAGCTGCGGATACACCTCGGCCATGCGGGTGCGCGGCATGTTGAACGGAAGCCACGCGGCGACGCCGAGGCTGTTAAAAAACCCCAGGCCGAACATTTCCATCTCGCTTTCCTCATTGGGTCCGCGGGCCATCATATCGGCAAGAGCGTCCAGTTCCTGCGTATGCTCCCCACCGAGTTCATCGGCAATGGCAGCGAAGGCCTCCCTGCGAGCATCCATCTCGGCGTCGGTATGACCCTGCATCATCGCCATAACGGTAAACGTGTCTGCACTGGCCTCGTCGGCCGAAAACAATTCATTGGCGCCGGGCCCGAACACCAGCAGCGGATCGAATGGGTGCGGATTCACTCGCGCGACATGGCGCCGCATCATTTCCAGTACAGCGTCAAGATTCCTGAGCACAACAATGGCGGCACGTGTAACGCCGGGCAGTCCCAGCAACCGCACGGTAACTTCGGTCTTGACGCCGAAAGAGCCTCCGTCGCCGATAAACATGCCGGTCAAATCAGGGCCGCCCATAATGCGGCTGTATGCCCCGGTCATGCGCACGCTGGTCCCGGGCCCGCCCCCGGTGCGCACAACGGTGCCGTCAGGGAGCACCACGGTAATGCTGATGATCTCCCACCATATGCCGCCTCCACCGGCAGCGCCGGAAAGCCAGCCGCCGAGCGATACCGTATGTACGGGCGCGGCCGGGACGAACAGATAAAATCCAGCACTGTTGCAGGCCTCCTGAAGACGGCCCATGATGATGCCGGCCTCGGCCGTAACCGTCATGCCCTGCGGATCCATGCACAGGACACGATTCATGCGCGTCATGTCAAGCAGCAGGTTTTCTCCGGGCACGCCCGGAGGCTGCCCGTAAATGCTGGACCCGCCGCCGCGCACAACCACAGGGATTCCGTGGCGCGACGCCAGGGCCATAATGCGTGCTACCTCGTCGGTGTTTCCGGGGCGCACAACAACAGCTGCATCGGTACCCCCGAACAGGCTGGCATCCTGTCGGTAGGCAAAACGGGCGGCAGGGGCATCTGTCACATACGCCTCACCCACGATAGCCCTGATTTCACTGATATGCTCGGATTTCATCCTTACGAACACCTTTAAAAACGCTGCGAACCGGCGACAGGCTAAAATACCTGGTCGAATACACGCTGCGTCATGTCCTCGCCGAACACATCGACCATAAAAGGATAACCGGGGTCGTTGGCTTTCATAAGAGTTCTGAGCTGCTGTTTGCGCCGCAGGTAATACTCACGCGCTGCGCTGTCAGGAATGGGTTCGGCACTATGGACGAGTTTCAAATAGGCCTCGATGTAATGAACGGTTACACGCGGAACCAGCTCGATTCCTTCCGCGGAGATCATGGGAATAAGCTTATAGGGCGAAAGCGCGAAAACGGTACGCGACGGCAGATCGACGGCTTTCTGCAACACGGTCTCGCCCAGCATATCGAGTGCGTCCGCCTTGAGGTCATTGAGCCCCTCGACATAGCGCGTAGCATAGTCAGGCCATGCGATAATGTCCATCATAGGGATGAAGTCAAAAACAGGCACATTCATCACCTCCGGTACGATCGTAAAATTGCACCACAGGATCGGGAAATCATGTTCGTCATCCGGCCAGGCCATCGCCGTTGACTCAACTACGCCCGTATCATCGATTGAAATCGTGCAGAACACGATCTTTGCAAATTTTTCCGCCTTGAATACGTCAAGCATAACACTGCCGCCGTCGGCCTTGACCGTGCGCAGATCCTGCGCAATCGCAATCTCGCTCAGTGAAATCTGCCTGAAAGCTTTTTTCGCCGCCTCTACAAATGCATTGACCTGTGTCATGGCTTGAGGCCCTCCCTGTCAAATGTTTGTTTACCGTACATGGTACCGCCGGCCGCTCTCACAGCCTGAGAGGCCTACCAGCACCAGTCCATGCCGCCGTCGACGCTCAGGTTCTGCGCCGTGATATAGGATGCTTCGTCCGAGGCCAGGAACACGACCGCAGAGGCGATCTCCTCCGCCCGGCCCGGA
>Ga0272442_10005698_pt1 | contig 16583 bp, 10 predicted proteins | sample SSMForm2O_FD_200262 | JGI IMG/M metagenome (GOLD analysis project Ga0272442, IMG submission 200262) | Marine sediment archaeal communities from Little Sippewissett salt marsh, Falmouth, MA, United States - SSM-Form-2O | ecosystem: Environmental > Aquatic > Marine > Wetlands > Sediment ...
GATTGGGAGGACCTGCTATGAACGCGAGAAATTGGGTGGTGCTATCGGTGTTTCTGTTGGGTATGGCCGGCGCCGTGGGCGGACAGACGGCCGGCGACACGAGCGAAGACTTCGAGACGAACGACTTGAGCCAATTGGCGTGGGTGCAGGCCGGCGACGCCGACTGGAGCACTACGTCGCAGGAGAGGTATGGCGGGGCCTATAGTGCCCGATCCGGCGCGATTGCAGACAACGAACGCTCCCGTCTGCAGGTCACGCTTGATTGCGTAACGGGCACGATCACATTTCACCGCAAGGTCTCTTCGGAGTCCGGGTTCGACTTGCTGACGTTCTGCATCGATGGGGTCGAACAAGGCAAGTGGTCAGGTCAAAGGGATTGGGCCGAAGTGTCTTTCCCGGTGACCGAGGGCGCCAGGTTGTTTGAGTGGACCTATTCGAAGGACGGCTCGGCCTCCGAAGGGCAGGACGCGGCGTGGATCGATGACATCGTATTTCCCGGCCGCTCGCAAATGGCAGAAAGCTCCCTGGTGTATGAGGGGGCCGACGGCCGCCTGGTCTATGCGACCTACGCGAATGAAGGGCAGACCAATTCAGTCAACGTCATCCCCGACTTCTCGCACTGCGGCTACATGGGCGGCGGCGTCGCCATCCCGGACGTGCCCGTCGTGACGACGTTGTCTCCTCAGAATGGCGACGATACGCAGATGATCCAGGATGCGATTAACTACGTGTCATTTCTGAGCCCGGATGCAGACGGCTTTCGAGGCGCGGTCTTGTTAACCGCCGGGCGGTACCAGGTCTCCCGTTCCCTTACGATGACGGTCGGCGGCGTGGTCCTGCGCGGCCAGGGCCAGGACGTTCTGGGAACCGTTCTTGAGGCGACCGATGCGTATGGTTATGATGTCATCCGCGTGAATGGAGACGGTGGGTATTCTGAACAAGGCCGGACAATTCGATTGATTACCTCATCGTACATACCCGTAGGCGCCTATAGTTTTGCCGTCGCGGGCAGCAGCGGATATTCCGTAGGCGACTGGATTATCGTCCAGCGAACCCCAAACCAACTCTGGATCAATGAGCTGGGGATGGGGCAGTATGGCTGGAGAACCGACAGCTACCGTCTCATGTACGAACGCTATGTGGTGGATATCACCGGCAATACGATTACGATCGATTCTCCGCTGGTCGAGGTCATCGAGAACAAGTACGGCGGCGGAAGGATTTTCAAAAGCCATCCGTTGTCTCGTCCCGCCCAGTGCGGCGTGGAGGACCTTCGCATCGAATCCACTTACGCCAGCGATACCGATGAAAGCCATCCCTGGAATGCGGTGGTATTGGAGGATGTGGAAGATTGCTGGGTGCGGAGAGTCACCGGTCAGTATTTCGCCGGGAGCTGTGTGAATGTGGAGTCTGACTCAACCCGTGTCACCGTCGAAGATTGTGCCTATCTCGACCCCAAGTCCGAAATCACGGGCGGCCGCCGCGGGGCGTTCGCCATAAGTGCGGAAGCTTATCCAAACACAAACCACATTCTGTTCCAGCGTTGCTACGCCGCTTACGCGCGTCACAGTTATCTGACAGGATGCAGGGTGCCCGGTCCCAGTGTATTCGTGGACTGTTATGGATATAATTGCTGGCTTGACTCCGGCCCGCATCACCGCTGGGCCACGGGAACGCTGTACGACAATGTCCGCGATAGCAAGCAACTCCACGTTCAAAACAGAGGCGCGAGCGGAACCGGCCACGGATGGGGAGGCGCCCAGCAGGTGCTGTGGAACTGCCAGGCCGGATCCCTTATTTGTGAAGCACCGAAAGGCGGGATGAATTTTGCCATTGGCTGCAGCGGGAAACGCAATAACGGACTGTGGGTCGATGAGCCGGACGGCTGGTGGGAGCATCTCGGGCAACCGGTGAGCCCCCGGAGCCTGTATTATAAGCAGTTGGAGGACCGGCTGGGACTGGCTGCGGTGGAGAATGTCACCATGCTGGAGCAGCGGTCCGCCGGGATCTGGCCCGATCTGGCCGACTGGGCGGGGTGCTACACCTTCCAAAGCCGTCCGATCGAATCGGATACACCTGCCGATAAGCTTCTGGAGGTCGGTTCCGATGCAGTTTTTGAGGTGGTGCCGTTGACAGGGGCAACGATACTGGAATATCAGTGGTACGAAATCTCAGCCGGCAGCTACATCCCGACTGGGAATGATGCTGAAACGCTGACTATTGTGAACATGCAGGCCACCGATAAAGGCAGAGAGTTCTTCTGCAGGGTCATCACCGACAAGGGCCCCTTCTACTCTCGCAACGCAGCGATTTGCCATGTGGATTACAATCTGCGCTTGGTGGAAGATTTCGAGGCCATGTCCGGTTCGCCCGACGGGAAGATCGCAACGGGAGTCTCAGGAGGAATGTGGGATACCCAGAGCGAACGTACAGGTAACGTCGGTGTTACAGGGAGAGACTATAGCCAGGTGCTGGCGTATTGCGGCCACAGTGGCGGCAGCTCACGCGGAGCGATGGTGTCGGGGTTTACCAACCCCATCAGGAACGACGAAGTGGGCGTGTTGTTTTTCCGGTTGATGTTCCCCCCGAGTTTCGGTCCGGCCAACCACTACATGGGAATAACCGAGCTGAACCTGAATTTGGATCCGGATGCAATGGACGCCAGCGCTTGTCACAAGGCCAATGTTGTCGCAGGACTCGGCGTACTGTCTGCCGCCAGTAATGCTGCCAACGGTCTTGTTGATATGGATGTGGTTACAACCGATGAGACAGCGACGGTACTGGCCAGCATCACCCATTCCCAGTGGTACAATGTCTGGATCGTCGCCGACAATGCCACTGACACGTACGATCTCTATTTGAGCCCGACAGAAGGCCCGGGAACTCCCATCCCGGATCGCCCCCTGGCCGAGGACCTGATCGGCGAGGGTCTTGCCTTCGGCAAAGGGACTTCGTGGTCTCTTCGCGGCACCATGTTCTTTACGGAACCGACCACCGGGGCGACCAAATTCGTGAATATTGACGATATCTACTGGAGCGCTCCGTAGGAACCGCCCAGAAACAGCCGCCTGGGTTTTTGTTTCGGATATTCGCTGCACATCAGAACCTCGCCGGAACCGTAACGGATACAACGACCTTCCCGAAGGTCGGAAGATACCACAGCGCGCTAAAACAGCCATACCGCACATTCGGGCCGGCACAAAGTTCATGCTGACAATTGACTCACAGGCAAACGTCAGGTTATACGAATTATGTTTAATTTGTGGGCGGTGTTGTCATCGTGAACGTAGTGAAGGATCCGGCCTGCGGCCGCAAGCAACCTCTTGTTCGATAGCCGGATCCTGCGGCTTCGCCTTAGAGCCTGTCCCCTTCGGCAAGCTCTGAGCGTAGCCGAAGGAATGACCGCGACGCTGCCGCAAGGATTTTTTCCTAATCGGTATTAGAGTGAGCCTATGAACGATGCGCCCGGCCCCCGACACTTTGCCACGACGCACTGGAGCCTGGTGGGTGCGGCCAAGGCCGACGAGGCGAGTCAGACCCGCGCCCGGGAGGCGCTGGAGGAGCTTTGCCGCGCATATTGGTATCCGCTCTATGCCTTCGTGCGCAGCCGGGGCTATGCAGCGGCCGACGCCCAGGACCTGACGCAAGCCTTTTTCGCGCGAATCATCGAAACGGGCGGCTTTGCCGCGGCGGACCGCGCGCGGGGCCGGTTTCGCTCCTACCTGCTGGGTGCGATGAAGCATTTCCTGGCCAATGAATGGCACCGGGCCCAGACGCAGAAGCGGGGCGGCCAGGTGCGATTCATCGAATTCGATGCGCTGGACCCGGAGGCCCGCTACGCCGCAGCGGTGCCGTCGGATGAGCCGGAACTCCTCTTCGATCGCGAATGGGCGCTTCAGGTGGTTTCCGGGGCCCTGCAAGCCCTGCGCGACGAAATGGCCCAAGCCGGCAAGAGCGAACAGTTCGATACGCTCAAGGGCAGTCTGACCGGAAAAGATGAGCTGCCACGCGAGCAAATCGCCGCGCGACTGGGCCTCAGCGAAGGCGCGGTCAAGGTCGCCGTGTACCGGCTGCGGCAACGGTATCGCAAGCTGCTGCGGGCCGCCATCGCCGAGACCGTCGACAACGAAGCGGACCTCGACGACGAAATGCGCTATTTGGTCGCAGTCCTACGAAGGCGGTGAATTTTCTCTGTAACCGCTCGACGTGTTTCTTTCAGGAAGTAGTGAATGAAACCAAGGCTAATTGGGAGATTGATTCATGAACGCTTCCGAAAAGGGTAAATGCGAGCGCTGTGGAGCGGTGATTCCGGTCGAAGCGACGGAAACGCTTTGTCCGGCCTGCCTCATGTCGGGTGCCCTGGAGGCCCCCGGCGGCAGGACCGAGACCGTCTCGCTGACGTCGGGCGCATCGCTGTCGTTGTACGGCCCCTCGGAATTCCCCTGTGAATTCGGCGGCTACCGGTTGCTCGGTCTGCTCGGGCGCGGCGGCATGGGCACGGTGTACGAAGCGCAGCAGCTCGCCACCGGTCGCCGCGTCGCCCTGAAAATGCTTGCCCAACAACTCGATTCGCCGGACATGCGGCAGCGGTTCCTGCGCGAAGGCCGCCTGGCAGCGGGCGTCAACCATCCAAACAGCCTCTACGTTTTCGGCAGTGAGGAAATTGAGGGCCTCCCGGTGATCACGATGGAAATCGCCGGCAGCGGTACCCTCAAGGACAAGCTCAAGCAACGCGGCCCGCTGGCGGTCCCCGAGGCGGTCGACGCCATCCTCGACGTCATCTCCGGCCTGGAATCGGCCTTCGCGGGCGGCGTGCTGCACCGCGACATCAAGCCCTCCAACTGCTTCGTCTGCCCCGACGGTTCGGTCAAGGTCGGCGACTTCGGCCTCTCGGTCTCCACCCTGGCTCGGACCGATACCTTCGTCACCGCCCACGGTCAGATCCTGGGCACCCCCGCCTACGCGTCGCCCGAGCAGTTGCGCGGTGATGCCCTGGACGTGCGGGCCGATATTTACTCGGTGGGCGCAACGCTTTTCACCCTGCTGACCAACCGGGCGCCCTTCGAGGGCGACAACGCCGTGCAGGTCGTCGCCAACGCCGTCAACCAGAAGCCGAAACCACTGACGGAACTGCGCCGGGACGTGCCAGCGGGCCTTGCGCGGGTGGTGGCCCGCTGCCTCGCCAAGGAGCCGGACGGGCGCTACGCTGACTATAAAGCGCTGCGCAATGCGCTCTTGCCGTTTGGCTCCCAGGAGCGGGAACCGGCGTCGATCAAGCTCCGGGCGTCGGCTGGCTGGATTGATTACCTGCTCGCCTTTTTGCCGGCCTATGTGGCTCTGATGTTTCTGGTCGGTGCCGAGCAACTGCTTGTCCAACCGTTGGTCGAACGCACTTTGTATTCGGCGCGATACTACCTCGCACTCTTTGGCTTCGGTCTGCTCTACTTCAGTATCGTCGAGGGGATTTGGGGCGCCGGCCTGGGCAAGTGGCTCAAGGGGCTGCGCGTGATTCGTGCCAACGGACGCCCCGCCGGCGTCGGGCGGGCGCTGCTCCGCGTCCTCATTCCCATCGGCTGTGTCGAAGGCGTGCGCATGCCTCTCATGATGATCCTGATCTCCGATGCCGACTGGACCGCCCTTGAGACCGCACTGTACGTGGTCGCCGCCATCGTCTGCGGCTGGATCCCGGTTCTGCTGCTGCTGAGAGCGCGCCGCGAAAACGGTTTTGCCACGGTCTGGGACCTCGTTAGCGGAACCAGGGTGGTGGTACAGCCGAGGGGCAGCGTGCGACCGTCGATCGAGCCGGCTGAACGCGTGGAGATGCCCACCGGCGGCGCAGATTCGCTGGGACCTTACCGGGTCACGGAAGAGATGGTGCCTGGAAAATGGATTGCCGCTGCCGATCCGGTGTTGCGTCGGCAGGTCTGGTTACTGCGGCGAGGCGCCGCGGGGCCTTCCCTTGCTCGGCGAAATCTGGGCCGGCCCGGCCGCTTGCGCTGGCTGCAAGAGGTCAAGACCGCCCAGGCCGCCTGGGACGCCTATGAGGCCACGCAAGGGTCGCCGTTCTCCAGCCTGGTCGAAGGCGGCCAACGTGTGCCTTGGTCGACTCTGCGGCACTGGCTCCACGACCTGGCGTCGGAACTGTGGGACGCGACGGGGGATCAAACCCTGCCGGGCGAGTTGAGTCTCGATCATGTCTGGATCACCGCCGACGGGCGCGCCGTCCTGCTCGATGAGCCCTGGCCCGGTGCAGGGACCCCTGACGAACGCATCCCCGTGCGGGACGTCGCCGGCCAACAACGCTTTCTGAACGCCGTCGCCGCGTGCGTCGAATCGACCGGTCTGCCCCTGCATGCCAGGGGCGTGCTGCAGAATCTTCAAGAGGGGAAATTCGAGAAACTCAGCTTCCTCACCGGCACCCTGCGCGGACTGCTGGACAGACCCGCTGAGGTGAGCCGGGGAATCCGAGCCGGGTCGATCTTCATCCTGCCCCTTTATGTTTGGATCGCAGTTGTTGTCGGACGCTATCACGACAAGCCGTGGAACGACCCCGCCGAGATCGTGGCCGTTTCCGCCCTGGCGGTATTGGGCGTGATAGCTTTGATTCAACTGCTGGAACTGCCGTTCCGCAGCACCGCCGGACACACCATCTTCCGATTGGCGGTGGTCAACGCCCAAGGCCGGCGCGCCGGCAGAGCCACACTGCTGCGGCGCTGGGCGATTGTCTGGCTGCCGTTGTTTGTCCCCATGTTGTTCGCGGCTTTGTTGATCCAGGCAGGCAGACCTGCGCCCGCTCTCATCGGGGCCCTGGCAGTGCTCGTCCTGTGGCTCAGCGGAGCGGTCTACGCCGTGATTCATCCCAGCCGCGGCCTGCACGACCGGCTGGCGGGCACCTGGGTGGTCCGGCGGTGAATCTGTGCCTGTCAAGCGCCAATGAGACCACTCAGGACACCTGCCTATCTTTTTGCACTACAGGCACTTATGTCCCCGCAACTGCGCACTGGCACTTCGCCTCATCCGAGGCCATACCGTCTGACAAGTTGGCTTGGCTTCCATCATTCTATGAACCCTTGGAGCAGGCGATGCGGAAGCATGGGGCGCCCAAACATATCATCTCCGATCAGGACAGTGTCTTTGTCGGGGATGTCTTCGCCGAGCTACTGCAACAATGGAACATCAAACCTCGTTTCGGAGCCGTAGGAATACCCACGCGCGAGTTGTAACGCGTAGTTTCCTGCTCTCGACCGGGCGAACAACCGAAGACCAATCGGCCCCCTACCCCCTGTCCCACGGACCATCCCTTTCGGGGGAGCGTAGGTGGCGAATTTCGTCGCCTCGGGACGGTCCCATCACGGCTTGACAGGCGCAGGTGGTCCTATGGGCGCTTGACAGGCACGGCTTGTCGCATTTGATCCATCTTGACCATCCGGAGGCTGGCTCCGAATTGCAGAGCCTCGGTAGGGACGGGGGCCGGACGGAAGGTGTTTCATAAGATACCGTGCCATGAGCATTCGCAGGTGCACCGCCGTACCGCTACCTTCGCGGAGCCCGTGGTCGCGGTTTGGGTAGGCCATGTAATGGAATGGTTTTCCGAGTTCAATGAGGCGATCGACCAGTCCTTCCGTGATCTGGATGTGCGTGTTGGTCTCGCCCGTACCGTGAACGATCAGGAGGTCTCCCTTCAGGCCCTCGGCGAAGTTGATAGGTGCCGACCGGCGATATCCATCCGGATTAGTCTCAGGTGTCTCCATATAGATCTCCTGGAACCAGGCATTATATAGATGAGGCTGCGGCTTAGGTGCGACGGCGATCCCTGCGTGATAGACATCGGGTTTGCGGAACATCGCATTGAGCGTGTTCGAGCCGCCACCGCTCCAACCCCAGATCCCCACCCGGGACGCGTCGACGTAAGGACGTGTGCGAACGAGTTCTCTGACGCCCGCCGCCTGCTCCTCGGTGGACAAGGGGCCGAGGCTGCCGAATACGGCCCGGCGCCACGCGGCCCCTTTGGGCGCCGGCGTGCCGCGGTTATCCATGGAAACCACCAGATAGCCGAGATCGGCGATCACCCGATGGTAGTCGGCCTGGCTGCGCCCCCAGGCATCCAGGACGGTCTGTCCGTGCGGCTCGCCATAAACGTAAACAAGAACGGGGTATTTCTTCGAGGGATCGAAGCCGCGGGGCCTGATCATCCACGCGTCCATAACAACGCCGTCGCTGATTTCGACCTGAAAGAACTCCGTTGGCTGGGAGATTAGCGGTTTTACCCTTTTGTGGAGTTCCTTGTTGTCTTCGAGCACGCGCACAACCCGGTGGTCGGGAAGTTGAACAAGTTCTGTAACGGGCGGAGTGTCGAACGTCGAATAGGTATGAAATGCCCACTTGGCATCGGGCGAGAAATCGTAATCATGAGTGCCGGGCTGGTCCATAGGGGTGACTCGTTTGGGCTTTCCGGTTCCATCCAGACGGGCCCGATACAGGTACTTCTGAGTCGCGTCTTCGGGTGAGACGTAGTAATAGAACCAACCTCTTGCTTCGTCCACTACGGCACGTTCGATGATGTCGTACTGGCCGGGTGCAAGGAGAGCCAGTTCCTTGCCGTCGCGCGAATAGACGTAGGCGTGGCGCCAACCGTCTTTCTCACTCAGAACAATGAATGCCTGGCCGTTGCGTATCCATTCGAGCCCGGCATTCTTGCCATAGCTGGCGACGACCCATGCCGGATCGGATTCGTAGAAGATGCGTCTGATCGCGCCTGTACGTACGTCGGCAATAAGAAATTCACGCTCGTTGCGGAACCGACTCAGTTTCTCCACCAGCAGTTCATTCGAATTGCCGGCCCAACTGACCTGCCCCAGATAGAAACCCTCTGCCGGTATGGGTATGGACAGCCAGCGGGTTTGGCTTCCTGCCGCATCGACAACGCCGACACGTAGCGACGGGATGGTCTCCCCTACTCTGGCGAATCGGACTTCTTTCACCTCGGGATAAGTCGGATCGCCCGGGACAAGTACCGATCTTCGTCTCACGTCTGAGGCATCCGACTGCACAAAGGCAATCCATTTTCCGTCGGGGCTCCATACCGCTTGACCGTTTGAAATCGGGCCGTCGGGCGCGTTCTTTGTGAGGGGAATCTTCTCATCGGTTTTCAGGTCGCGAACGTACAGGTTCCCCTTCTCCGAATAGAGTACGCTCCGTTCATCAGGAGATACCTTCCCGGATCCTTGAGCTTTGGGTTCTTGAGGTGGATCCAGCACCGTGCGTTTGCCACTGGCGGCATCATAACGTACCCGCACTGCTTTTCCCGATTCGGGAACCGGTTCCATGACTGTGTACCCTGAACTGTCGGGGAGCCAGTCTGCGCGAAATCTCTTAGCGCGGAACTCTCCACGCTCGTAGATTGCACGCAGTCGCGACTCGGCTTCTTCGAGGATCTTCTGTTGAGCAGTCTGACCATGAATGTCAGACACTGCTACTATACCGACAACAACAGCACAAGTGAAGCACGCAGCGAACATATTCATTCTCATGTCTGGGCAGCTCCTTTCAGAGGTCCATTTACAACGCCCTTATTCTACAGGAATCCACGGGGCACGCTACAAATCACACAATAACCCAGTATGTTACCTGACTGCAACGTCTCCGAGCCCGAAAGGCACATACTGTCGTAAGGGTGCTGAACACGGCCATTGCATCTGTTTGACAATTTCCGGCTCCGCATAAGATGCTGTTATCACGGCAGTTAGGAAGTGGCGCTTTTTTCGGAATTGGCAGATAACGAGTTTCCTGGTTGTAGGCCCGTTGTACAGGTTTGACCGACAGAAGAGGGAGTTATTTCAGACATGTCTAAGCCGTAATTGCTGCGCCGGCTTGAGGAATGCCGGAATTTCTTGATTTCGCCATTGTCAGTTCTTCAAAGATGACGAAACATACCGGTACGAGGATCAGCACCACCAAAGAAGAAGCCAGGGTCCCAACACCCAGCGAAATCGCCATGGGTACCAGGAAGAGCGCTTGCTCGTTGGTTTCGAATATCATGGGGCCTAGTCCCAGAAACGTGGTAATCGCCGTCAGCAGGATGGGCCGAAAGCGGCGTTCAGCCGCCCGGCGGGTGACTGCCTGAACGGGCATGCCCCGCGCCAGATAACGGTTGCGGGTCATGGCCAGCACGAAGCCGCCGTTGACGACCATACCACACAGGGCGATCATGCCCAGGACGCTGAAAATGCTGAGGTCGAAGCCCAACACGATGTGCCCCAAGACCGCTCCGGCCAGTCCCCAGGGAACGGTGAGCAACACGAGCAGCGCCTGGATATAGCTCTTCAGCAACGAGGCCATGATGGCGAATATGCCGAACAGGGAGGCGATCAGGCCAATGCTCAGATTCTTGGTGGCCTCGCGTTGCTCTCGCTGCGATCCCTCAAAGGAGTAGCGCAGGCCGGGAAAACGACGCAGGAGCTCCGGCAGTTGGTTCCTTGCCAGGGCGGCAAGCACCTTGTTTTCATTCGTCTCGGTGTGAAGCACGTTGGCCGTCACGTTCACGACCCGGGCGCCGTCCACGCGGTTGATGCGCACGGGAGCGGTAGTCTCGATGATCTCCGCCGCCTGTTGAATCGGGATCTCGGCCCCGGTGGAAGCCTTGATCAGGAGCCCTTCCAACCCGCTGAGGGATTTGCGATCGGATTCCGGCAGGCGCACCATCACACGCAGTTCCTCGCGTTCGCGCGGTTGGCGAAGGGCTTCGGCCCCGTAGAAGGCGTGTCGGATCTGTTGCCCCAAATCCCGCGCTGTGATCCCGAGGGCCTGGCCCTCCGGTTTGATCTCGAAGCTGATCTGTGGCATTTCTTTGCCAAAGCCCTTACGCACATCCGTCACACCGGGATAGCGCGCGACCATGTCGCCCAGGATTTCGGCTGCGCGACGCAGGGCATCGACCTCCGGATGCGCCAGTTGGATATTGATGGCCGCCTCCCCGCCTGGACCTACCAGGTAGTCGAAAAAGAGTGACTCTATATCGGGTATTTCCGGCACTTCCGAACGCCAGCGTTGCACGAAACCGGCGCCGGTTACCTTGCGCTGGCTCTGGGGTATCAATTTGCAGGAGACCGAGGCGCGGTTGTTGCTGCGCGACGCCACGGATATCGTGATCCCGCGCAGAATGCCCTCCTCTCCACAGGTGGCGATGGCCCGTTTGGCCGCGGCCTCGATTTGGAAGGCCACGTCCCGCGTTCGAGCCACCGGTGTGCCGGTCGGCATCTCAATCTCCGCCTGGATGTAGTCGTTTTCAATGGCGGGGTTGAAGGTAAAATTGACGCGGCCACTGGCCACGTACGCGACTACGACCATAAAGGAGGACAGGAAGATTGCCAGGGTGATATAGCGATGCCGCAAAGCCACGTCCAGGATGGGGTGGTAGAAGCCTTCCATGGCTGCGTCGAGTCTCAGGCGCAATCGGGTCTGGACCCGGTCGAACCGGGAAAAGATCGAATCGGGGTGGATGTGCTTGCGGGAATAGGCCAGGTGAGCGGGCAGGATGAGCAGCGCCTCAGCCAGAGACACGGTGAACACGGCGATGATCACCGCGGGCAAGATGTTGAAGAAGCGGCCGCTTTCCCCGGGTACGAACAGCAGGGGCAGGAAGGCGATGATATTCGTGCTGACCGCAAAAACCACGGGGATGGCCATTTCCTGCACCCCCGCCACCGCCGCGTCCAGCCGCGGCATGCCTTCGGAGATCTTGTGGAAAATGTCCTCCCCGACCACCACGGCGTCATCGACGACGATGCCAAGGCTCACGATAAAGCCGAAGAGGGAGATCATATTCACGCTGGCGTTCATCAAGGGCAGCAGTGTGAGCGAACCAAGGATCGACACCGGAATGCCCACGGCCGTCCAGAAGGCCACCCGCAGTTCCAGGAACAATCCCAGTGACAGAAGCACCAGCAGCAGGCCGATCACACCGTTGAAGCGCAGGAGATTGATGCGCTCCAAGTAATCCTCCGTTCTGTCATAGGACACCCTGACCTGGACCGAGGGCGGCAGGGTGGCGTTGATCTGATCCACGTACCGGTGCACTGCGGCCGCCACTTTGAGCGGCGGCTGGGACTCAGAGGCATAGGTCCCGATCCAGACCGAGGGTTTGCCGTTGTAATACGACTCCCGTTCAGTCTCCTCGAATCCATCCTCGACGGTGGCGATGTCCCCCAGCTTGATTTCCGCGCCGGTGTTGCTGCTCTTGATAGGAATCTCCAGGAACTCGCTGCCGAAATGGCGACGCTCGGTAGTCTTCAACAGGATATCCCCGCCCGCCGTGCGTAGGGTGCCGGCGGGCACATCCAGCGCGGCGCGGTCGATGGCATCGGCGATCTGTCCGAGCGTCAAATTCAGCGCGCGGAGCTGCGTTTGGGGCACCTCCACGCGAATTTCCGGCCGGCGCACCCCGCGCAAGACTACCAGGGAGATCTCCGGCTGGGCAAGGAGCCCGTCTTCCACCTGGTGGGCGAATTGAATCAGCGTGCGTTGATCCACGTCACCGAACACGGCCACGTAAACCACTCCTCGACGACGGTTTGATCCCAGGGAGATCACCGGCGGTTCGATCTCGTCCGGGAACATGCTGATACGTTGGACTGCCGCCGTCACTTCCTGCAGCGCACGGTTGCGGTCGAATCCGGGCATGATCTCGACCGTGACCGAGGCCCGCCCCTCGGTGGCCGACGATTCGATGCGGCGGGTGAGTTCCAGGCTGCGAACCTCCGCCTCGATGGGCAGGAGGATAGACTGCTCGACCTCCTCGGGACTGGCACCCCGGTACTGCATGTCGATCACCACCGTATCCAGCTCGAAGATCGGATAGATCTCCTGACGGATATTGCAGGCCACGACCAGCCCCACCACCACAACCGCCAGCATTAGCAGGTTCGCGGCCACGTGATTGCGAGCAAACCAGGCCAGGAGCCCGGTAGCGGAAGACGTGTTGTCAAAGGGGTTGCGGTCCATGTCACTCTCCCCGCGGCGTTTCGACTACCTGCTCGGAATATGTCACGGCGGGCTGAGGGTCTACTTCCATTCCCGGCAAAGCCACGCGCAAATCGCTTACAATCAGTTGCTGCCCGTCCTCCAGGTTGTTGGCGATCAGCACCGTCTCCTTTTCACGCCAGAGAACGGTGGCCGGGAGAATCTGCAATCGTCGATCGTCCCCCACGACCCAGATTCGGTTTCCCTCCCTCAGGGCGACGCGCGGGACCCTAAGCGCATTCTCCAGCTCGCCAGCGTCGATCTCCACCTTGACGTAGCTGCCCAGCAGCAAGGGCAAGGTGCCGCCGGATCCTGTCCTCAGGTTCAGGGGGTCGCTGACCGACACTACCAGGCGTGCCATCCGGCCCAGGGGATCAAGGTCGCTCAGCAGTCGCAGGACCCGGCCGTTCCAGGTTGTGAATTCGCCGTCGCCCGCATCAAGGATCACCCTGGCCTGCGCACCGGGCTGATGGGCATCGGGAAACCGTACCCAGCTCAGCTTGGAGAACGGAATCGTGACCTCGATCCAGAACTCGTCCGAGCCCACGAGCTCGCAGACCTGTGAACCAGGATCCAGCAACTGTCCCACCTCCACCGATTCCTCGACCACCATGGCGTTGAAGGGGGCTGTGATAACCGTGCGGTCCAGTTGCAGCTCGGCCTTCTTGATATCGTTCTGGGCCTTCTCCAGCATCGCCTCGGCGCGGCGGAGATGAGGCTCCCGCAGCACCAGCGACCGGTTCACCTCCTCCATATCGAGATCCGGCCGCAGCTCGTTCCATTCGCGTTTGGCAATGACCTGCCGGCCGCTTTCCACCTCGCGCTCAAAACGGGCCTGCTCCAGGTCGGCCCGCATCTCGGCCAGCGCCAGCTCGTAGTCATTCGGATCGATCCGGATCAACGCGTCATCTTCCTTCACGAATCCGCCTTCGATGACCGCTTCGCTTTGCCAGATCACCTGGCCGGTAACCTGGGGCCGGATGATCACCTTTCTTGACGGAACCACGCTGCCGAAGGCCGTCACCCCCACCGGACATGTCTGCGGCGCCACGGAGATCGTTTGTACGATCTTGGCCGCCTCAGCCTTGTCTTGCGGGACGGTTTCCGGGCCCGTCCACAGGAGCAGAAAGCTGAGCCCGACTCCGAAGCCGAGGACAACCAGAATGACGATAACGGTAAGAAGAACTGGCTTTCTATTCATTGGCGGAGGCCCAATCAGCAGGAGTGTCAGGCATGGGCATCGGACCGCCCAGGGCCCGATGCAAGGCGACGCGCGCACTCAAAACCTGTTTTCGGGCACTGACCACGTCGCGTTCCAGGTTCTGCACAATCGTCAGTGACGTAAACACGGGTAGATAATCCGTAAGGCCCTGGCTGAAACGGTTGCGTGCTTCGGTGAGCAGACGCTGGGCCGTCACCAGTTGCTGTTCCACCAGTACGAGTTGCTCGGCGCTCTTGCGTTCTTGCAGCAAGGCGGTCTCGACTTCCAGCAGAGCCGATAGGTAGCGGGCCGAGTAACCGACCAGCGCCTCTTCCAGACGCGCTCGACGAAAGGCCACTTCGCTGCGGCGCCCGCCCGCATCGAACAGCGGACCCGCCAACCCGGCAAATGCGGTAGTGACGGCATCCGCAAAGTCCGGATCGCCACGCCAGTCAAGAGAACCTCCCAGCATCAACGTGGGAAGCTGGTCGGCCACGGCAGCCCCCACCTCGTAGTCAAGTGCCAACACGCGTTTCTGTGCTGCGCGTAGATCGGGCCGGCGCGTAAGCAACTGGGCCGGGACGCCCACCGCCGGCAGCGGGGACGGACGGCCCAGACGTCCGTCCGTCACAAACGTTTGCGTTCCGGGCGGTCTGCCGAGCAGAACCTCCAGGGAATACGCCAGTTGCCCGATGCGAGCCTCGGTCTCCGGAATGCGGGCCTGGGTGGCTTCCAGTTGTTCCTGCTGTTGCAGAACGTCTACGATGGAGGACTGTCCCTGACCGAAACGTAGCGAGGTCAGTTGCAGCAGGGTCTGGTTGATGTCGATTTGTTCACGGATGACCTCGAGCTGACGCTTCTGCTCCTGAATATCAAAGTAGATCTCGGCAATCGCCGCAGACAGCAGAAGCCGCGCTCCAAGCCAGTCCTCCATGGTGGCCCGGGCCGATAGATCCTCGGCGCGCCGCAGGGACGACAACCGCCCCCAGAGATCCAGCTCCCAGCGGAGCGGGAAGCTCAACTCCGAGGTCTCTCGCCGGTCACGGGATTCCTCGCTGCCGGTCAGCCCGTCCCATTCCCATTCGTAACTGGCATTCAGGTCCAGAGAGGGGTACAGGCGCGCCCCCGCCTGGCGGGCCAGCGCTGCCGCCTGTTCGATACGCGCCACATATTGCCGCAAGCCAAGATTGGTAGCCAACCCGGCCTGCACCAGGCGGTTCAACGTCTCGTCCGCGAAGCTCCCCCACCAGGCATAGTCCCAATCGGTGGGCAGATCCGCCCCGGTCATCGTCTCGGAAAAACAAGACGGGACCTCGACCTCCAATAGCTCTGCATCTTCATCGACACGGTGGACTGCGCACGCGATCGACAGGCAGAGAAAGAGGCCCAAGGGCCAACGCAGGTGATTCATGCTAAATCTAATCAACGTTCAACGCAACGAATACCAAGTAGTATTTCGATTCTCTACTCATCCCACTGAGTATACACAGAGCGAAGCGTTCTGTCAGTAACAGTACTGCTACTCTCACAGAGAAACGGGATCTATTGTACCTGTCAAACGCCAATGAGACCGCCCCGGGCGCCGCCTTATCCCCCTGCATCACAGACACTTACGTCCCCAGGCTCCCCTCTGGTGTTCTCCTTTATTAGAGGCTGTGATGTCACTCAAATCGGCGTCCGTCGCCCTGTGAAGCCTTGGAGGAGGCACCGTGGCAGAGAATCTCGCTATCCTCAATGTTACCGTTTCATTCCTCGCCAGAGCCATGCTGTTCTGGCCTTGTGAGTCGGGGAGAATCTGCCAATTCCTCAAAGGCGGACTGCTGATTGCCTTGCTCCAGTTGGATAAACACGGTCAGAGCAGGGGGCAACTGCCATACCGGTCCCGCACACCGTCGTTTTCGGGGAGCATTTGCGCCGAATTCTGCCCCCGCAGAGTGGTCCGATGGCTGCTTGACAGGCACGGACTGCTTCTCTTCTACGGCTGGAAACACCCGGGTGCTCCTGAGGATAATGCCTTTTTGGTATATGACCTATATGGATATAGGAAGTGATCAACTGAGGTTGTGATGCAGTACAAGTTTGGATATCTCCCCGAAACCCTATATAATGATTATGTACCTGTGTTTCCAGACATCATAGCAACTTCGATATTGGAAAACGAAGGTCCGTTACATGATGCACAGATCAAAAGCATTCACCTTGATCGAACTCCTCGTCGTCATCGCCGTTATTGCCGTCTTAACCCGACTTTCCCTATTCGCAGGTGGAATCATGAATTTGAGAAATATTTCCTGCGATAGCGGTCCATTATCGGGGAAGCGGGGTCCGATCTGGCCTGAATCGCGGTGTAGTGCCGACCTACCCC
>Ga0272442_10005699_pt1 | contig 16581 bp, 8 predicted proteins | sample SSMForm2O_FD_200262 | JGI IMG/M metagenome (GOLD analysis project Ga0272442, IMG submission 200262) | Marine sediment archaeal communities from Little Sippewissett salt marsh, Falmouth, MA, United States - SSM-Form-2O | ecosystem: Environmental > Aquatic > Marine > Wetlands > Sediment ...
TGGCACGCCCTGCCCCAGACGGCGCCGCACAACATTCAGGTCCTGCTGCGACGCTGTCTGGAAAAAGACCCGCACGGGCGACTCCGCGACATCGGCGATGCGGGCATCGAAATCAGCGAAACCCTGACGGACTCCGGCAGCGCCACACGGATCACCGCCCCTGTGCCGGGTGTCTCAGGTACGTGGGGACTGAGGAGATTGATTCCGTCGATAGTTGGCGTGGTTCTTGTCGCTACCGCGTCCAGCATGATAACGTGGACTGCCAAGAGGCCGGTCTTCACGCCTGCGCCTGTGTCCAGCTTTCCAGTTAGTCTACCCAAGAATCGGATGCTAGCGGAGAATAACCCTGCGATAGCTGTATCGCCAGACGGCAAGCGGCTGGTCTATGTGGGCGGTCTGGGCGCAGCCCGTCGGCTGCTTCTGCGAGAGATTAATCAGGTCAAGGGCAAAGAACTGCCAGAAACAAAGGTCGCCAGTTTTCCCTTCTTCTCGCCTGACGGCAAGTCAATCGGTTTCGGGGCCGACGGCACATTGAAAATACTATTTCTGGATGGAGGAAAACCGCGAACCCTGTGCGACGCACCAGGGTTTGCCGGTGGCACGTGGTGTCCCGACAACACCATTTTCTTCACCCCTTCATGGAGCAAAGGCATCTGGAAGATCTCTGCAGATGGAGGCGTTCCTGAGCAGGTCACGACACCGCAAGCAAATGAGGGGCAGTATGGCCATTGGTCGCCAGAGGCTTTGCCCAGTGGAGAAGCAGTGCTGTTTACAGCATGGAAGACGACTCTCAATGATGCGCAGGTGGTCGTTTTCTCGCGAGAGACTGGCGAGTCGCGAATACTTGTTACGGGCGCGTCGAACGCCCGCTATGCGCCGACCGGACATCTCCTCTACGCCCAGTCCGGAACGTTGGTTGCGGCTCCATTCGATGTCGAGAAGCTCAGGCTGGGAGAGCCCCGGCCGATCATTGACGGCCTCCAGCAACATCCGGAAACGGGCGTCGCGCCGTTTTCTTTTTCCGGAGACGGCCTGCTTTATTACGTTCGAGGGGGCCAGTGGTTGGCCCGGCGTCAGTTGGTCTGGGTCAGCCGCAGGGGCGAGATACTTGAGTCGCTGCCCTTGCCCCCGCAGGCGTACGTAGATCCAAGTTTGTCACCTGAGGAGCGACGCATCGCCTTCTCTAAATTCGACAAGGGAGCCTTCAATATCTGGGTCTATGACTTGCCGAACGGCCCGGCAACACAACTCACATTCGAGAATGCCAATTTCTTTCCCATATGGACGCCAGACGGTAATAGGCTGACCTTTGCGTCTTATAGAGATGGACCATTTAACTTGTATTGGATTCCAACAGACAGAAGCAGTCCCGAGGAGCCGCTTCTCTTGCCCGGACCAGATGATCAAGTGGGTACGTCCTGGTCATCCGATGGCAGGGTGCTGCTCTTCGATCAACTTAATGCCAAGACAGGCTGGGACCTCTGCTCTTTTTCCGTTGAGGACAGTAACATGCCACAGTCTGTCATATGTGAAGCTGGTCGTCAGCAGAATGCCGTCTTCTCACCTGACGGAGGCTGGATTGCTTATAAATCGGACCAGGAAGGCCAGGATGAAGTCTATGTGAGCCCATATCCAAAGCTCGCACCGAAGAAAATCTCCATCGGCGGCGGTATTCATCCTATATGGTCCTCAGATGGCAAAGAGCTGTTCTACCGAGATGAAGACAGAATGATAGCTGTAACGATCGAAACCGAGCCGGAGTTAGTGGCAACCAAGTTCGAGGTGCTGTTCGAAGAGCAGTTCTATACGGGCATGTATCGGAGCTATGACGTTTCGCGCGATGGTCAGAGATTTCTGATGGTCAAGGAAACCGAAGAACAGTCATCTGCAAACCAACTGATCGTTGTGCACAACTGGTTTGAGGAGTTGAAGCGGCTGGTGCCCGTGCGTGGTGCGCCATGAGATGACATGCCGCACGTTCCAGGAAAACGATGCGGACCTTGAATGTGGAGTCGAGACACATGATGTGTGACCGAAGAATATGTAGTCTGGCACTGCTCTTCTTTACCAGCATCGTGTCCGTTGGAAGAGCGGCCCCCATCGCATTAGAGTTGGTTGAGGTCACGAAGATCTGGGATGAGGCGCCGCACAATGCGTTTACCGATTTGGTACGGTGGCGCGACAGTCTGTACTGCGCGTTTCGCGAGGGGCGCGGGCACGTTTCGACGGACGGCAGGATTCGCGTGCTTCGGTCGACCGACGCGCGGCAATGGACTTCCGTGCACGTGGCGCGGCTCGACGGCTTCGACCTGCGGGATGCGCACCTGTCCGTGACGCCCGACGACCGGCTCATGTTGATCGGCGGCGCGGCGCCGCGCAAGACGGACCACGAACGCGCGCCAACCGGGAGCTTCGTAGCGTTCTCCCGTGACGGCACGGAATGGACCACGCCGCAGATCGTGATGGAGCCGGGGCGATGGCTCTGGTGCGTCACCTGGCACAAAGGCAAAGCCTACGGCGTCTCGTACACTGCCGGCGGTGGCGAGAGATACTTGAGTCTACATACCAGCACGGACGGCCTGGACTACGACACGCTCGTCCCCAGACTGTTCGATGAAGGCTATCCCAACGAGACACCCCTGCGCTTCGACCGGTACGGGACATGCTACGCCCTGGCCCGGCGCGACGGCAGCGGCGCTACGCCGCGAAGCGCCATGCTCGGCGTCAGCCGGGGCGACTACACCCAGTGGCAGTGGCACGATCTCGGCGCCGAGTTCAACAGCTTCGGCGGCCCCAACTTCATCCAATTGCCCACCGGCTACTGGATCGCGGCCGGACGCATGCACGCCGGCGGCGCCCATACCGCGATCACACTGCTGAACGTGATCGACCACAAGATGACCAAACTCCTCAAGCTGCCCAGCGGAGGCGACACGAGCTATCCCGGCCTGCTCTGGCACAAAGACCGGCTCTGGATGAGCTACTACTCCAGCCACGAAGGCAAGACCAGCATCTATCTGGCCGAATTGAAGGTGACGTACCCCTGCCCGAGCTGCGGTGCGGCGATGAAGACGGTCCCGATGCTCGTCGGCCTGCCCACGAAAACCATGCAGGAGCAGATGCGCCGGGGCAACGCCCTCCTGGCCGGCTGCGTCGGCAACCTGCACAACCCCGTGTTCGCCTGCGTCTGCGCGAAATGCCGCAAATGGAAGACCGCCGAGATGAAGCACTGGCAGGACCTTCCGAAGGAATTTGGCACGACGGTCCCCTGACGCAGGCCCGAATGCAGTCAGCGCGAGATTCCCTGTAACACGGGGCCCGCTTCAGCGTCTTAAAGATGGATTGCGCGCGTGCGGGTCTGCGGTCCTATGAAGCGAAATCAGGAGAGTTGTCATGACACGAGCGACGGGAATTGCGATTTTGTCTGCCAGCATGGTGATTTTCTGCCTCCGCGCCGAGCCTGCGACAGCGGAAATGGGCGGGCGCAAGCCGAACAACATGCGAAAAGCCAGCGGCACGGTGCGCGACGCGGCCGGCCGGCCCCTCCAAGGCGTCCGAGTACAGATTTGCCCGCGCAGTGGCAATTCCGTCCTTTCCGACAAGGACGGAAAGTTTGAGATTGCGTGGCGCCACGATTCCTGGGTCGAGACCGACTATCTCGTGGCCCGGCACACGGAGGAGAATCTGGCCGTCGCCCTGCCGGTGGGCGAAGAGACGGAAGGTCTCAACGTCGTCCTGCAGCCAGCCGGCCTGCTTGCCGGGATGGTGGCGGACCCCAACGGTCGGCCCATCACCGGAGCCGATGTTCGCGTCGACCTGCGCGCCTCCAACTGGGGCGCGCCTCTGGAACCCTCTTCGACACGAACGGACGCCGCCGGACGCTTCGAGGTGCGTGCCGTGCCCGCGGACAATGGCTATCGCATCGCAGCCGCCGCGACCGGTTACGGACGTAGCGAGACACAGCTCGGTGAAAACGAGACCGGCGCCGGCCCCATGGATATCGGAGTGCTGACGTTGTCCGTGGCGAATCTTTCGATCACCGGCCGGGTCGCGGATATCGACGGCAAACCGATGCCCGGCGTGCATGTCTACTCCGGCAGTGAGACGCAGCCGAGGGTCAGCACACACTCGGACGAGGAGGGACACTTCACGCTGGATCCCGTATGCGCCGGTGAGATTCGCATTTTCGCCGAGGTGCGCATCGACGGGAAGGACGTCGCCGGCACCGTCGTCACCGAGGGCGGCGCGTCGCAGATCACCATCGTCATCACTGAAGGTCGCTCGGTGACACGGTACATACGGACCAAGACCTACGATCAGATCGTCCAGAGCGGCACGTTCATCGCGGGCGTCGCGCTCGATGAGAACGGCTCTCCGGTAGCCGATGTCCCCGTGGGCGTTCGCTGCACCAAGCGAGAAGATGCGGAAGGCGGCCTCTCCTGGTCCTTTTCTTCGTACACCCGGCAGGGTGACATTACCGATGCGCAAGGTCGTTTCATCATCGAGCTCGAAGAACAGGCCGAATACTGTTTGCGGTTCTCGCCCCGGCACCACGCCGCCTTCATTGCCTACGATGTGCCGGTGGGAACGAACGATCTGAAAGTGACGCTGCCTCAGGGCGGGACCATCGCCGGGCGCCTCGTGCGCATGGAGAAAGGACAGAAGAAACCTATTCCGCATGTCGAGGTCAGGATTGAGCAAGCCGAACGGTGGTCGTTCACACACTTAGGGTTCGAGCGGGACCGCATTAGCAAGACCGATTCCGACGGGCGATTCCGTGTTGAACACCTCCGTACAAAGACGCGTCCCATCACCAGCATGAGGCGCCGGGAATGGCAGTACATCCCGCGCGCGTGGAAGGTCGTCTATGGGGACACAGCCAAGACTGTCGTGTTCGAGGATGACACGAGGGTCAGGAATCTGGAGCTGCTGGTCCGCCCGGACCTGGCCGACGCGGCCGGGCTCATCGGAAGCCCCCTGCCGGGCTTCGACGGCATCGACCTGAACCTCGCGCCGGACCAAACCGAGGGCAAAAGCCTGTTGATCTGTTTCTTCGACATGAACCAGCGCCCCTCGCGGCACTGCGTCCGGACCCTGAGCGACCGGGCGGTGCAGCTTGCTGAGAACGGCGTTCTCGTCGTGGCCATCCACGCGGCCGCAGAGGCCGAGTCGCTGGAGGCCTGGGTGAAGGAATCGAAGATCGCGCTGCCCGTCGGAACCGTCGCGGCCGACGTCAAGGAAACGAAATACACATGGGCCGTCCGTTCGCTGCCATGGCTGATCCTGACCGACCGCGACCACATCGTCCGCGCGGTCGGTTTTGCCGTCGGCGAATTGGACAACACCATAGAAGAAGCCGGCTTTCAGAAGAAACGGTGATCGATACCGCATTGCTGGCGCCGGCACTACCGCGGCCGGGATACGGAGTGGACATTTGCGCAGCACAGAACTGAGGACGGCTTTTGAGGGAAAACAATGATGATGCGACCACGTAGGAATGCAATTGTGTGCCTGGCCTTGGTGATGATTGTTGCCGGTTATGCGGCGCAATCGCAGACAACGTCGACGGACGACAGCGACGAACGCGTGACCTTCACGGGCAAGGTCGTCGATGCCGAGGACCGGCCCATCGCCGGCGCGAAGGTCGGCCTGCGCGAGCTGATCGACGGCGCGGTGGATCGGACCTATGATGTCACGCTGCACGGAGAAACAACCACGGCGGCCGACGGCGCGTTCTCGCTCGATGCGCCACGGCGTGCCCAGTACGAGCGAGGGTGCCTCACGGCGCAGAAGGAGGGCCGGGCCATCGCCTGGGCGTATCTGGAAATGAACGAGGATCGGCAGCATGATTTCTCATTGGGCGAACCGCAACAGCTCAGTGGCATTGTGGTCGATCAGGACGACAAACCCGTGGCCGAGGCCGAGGTCTTTGTCGCCGCCGGACTGTTTGGCAACCGAGAAGAACAGCAGTACCTGCTCGGTCCGATCGCGCGACGGCTCCTGGCCACAACCACCGACGCCACCGGCCGATTCTCCGTAGGCGGTCTGCCGGACTATGCCACGTTCGAGCTCGGTGCGCAAAAGGCCGGCTACGCGACGATGACGTCTTACGATATGTCTCGACGCTCTCCGGAGGCATTGCAGTTTACGCCGGGGCAAACCAACCTCAGGCTCACGATACCGGTCGAGGCAAAGATTGCGGGCCAGATCGTCGAACGAGGCAGCAACCGGCCCCTGTCCGGCGTGGCAATAGCGATTCGCAGCAGTCGAATGCTGCCCCACTTCCAGCCGGCGCCGGTCGTCTCGGCGCAAGACGGCACGTTCCAGATCGACAACCTGCTGCCGGACACGCACGCCCTGAATCTGGCCCGGCCATCGCACGGGACACCCGAGTGGATCGCCAATTGCGTGACCGTGACGCTCGAGGCGGGACAAACCCAGCGCGACGTCAAGATCGAAGCCTGCAAGGGAGGGATTCTGGAGGTTTTGGTCACTGATGCCGCGACGAACGAACCGATCAGCCAGGCCGGCGTGGGCATCGCCGCCGGCGGTACCGACCGACAGTACTTCAGCGACACATCCGACGACAAGGGATTGGCCCGCATCCGCCTGACGCCCGGAACCTATCAGTTTCAGGGAGCCTACAAGCAAGGGTACAGCCGGGAGAGACGCCAGGAGACGGTCACAATTGAAGAAGGCGTCACGAAACGTATCTCTCGTTCGCTGACGGGGATGCCGAAGATCCGGGGCGCGGTGCGCGATCCGGCCGGCGAGCCGGTCGAGGGTGCTACATTGATGATTCTGCCTGGAGGCCGCGAAGACGTCAACTCGGACGCGGAAGGCCGGTTCGAGCTCATCTGGGACCCGGGCTTCTGGGGAGACCGCGAGGAAACGGTCTTCTGCCTCGTGGCCCGGCACGAGCAGCGGAATCTGGCCACGGTGATTGATGTCGGCGACGACGTGCGAACACTGGACGTCAAGCTGGAATCCGGCGTCACTTTCACGGGAAAGGTAACGGACCCCAACGGCAAAGGGATCGCCGGCGCGCGCGTGCGAACGATGCTGCGCGTGTCGAACTGGGGCTCGACGCTGGCCCGGGACCAGGCTGAAACGGATGGGAGTTTCCAGATCGCAGCCATTCCGCCGGACAACAAGTACAGTCTCACCGCCATGGCCGACGGCTTCGGCGACCAGGATACCGACGTGCAGGCCGGCGACGCGGTGGACCGACGCTTGGACGTCGGTGTGCTGAGCCTGCCGGTCGCCAACCTGTCTATCTCCGGATGGATCGTGGACACGGATGACAAGCCCGTGCCCAACGCCGACATCGACGGCTACGGCGACGGCCAACCCGAGAGGTGCGAAACCGAGGCCGACGCCGAGGGCCGCTTCACGCTCGACGGCGTCTGCGCCGGCACCATCCGACTTCGCGTCGACGCCACGCGCGACGGCAAACGCCTCTCGGCATTCGCCGTGACCGAAGGCGGCGCTGCCGACATCAGGATCGTCGTCCGCGAGGGACGAGGGCCCACCCAGTACATCAGCGGCAAGACCTACGACCAGATCATCGCCGAAGGCGGCAAGGTCATCGCCGGCGTGGCGCTCGACGAAGACGGCGTGCCGGTGGCGGGCGTGCCCGTCGGCGTTTGCTGCCACATCAAGACGCGGGAGGACGGCAGGACCTCCTGGAGTTTCTCGTCCTTCCAGACACTTAGCGACACGACCGACGAAAAGGGCCGCTTCGCGATCAAGCTCAAGGAGGACGGTAAGTATTGTCTGCGCTTCTCGCCGGACAACCACGCGGCGTTGATCGTCTACGACGTCCCCGTCGGCCAGAAGGACTTGAAGGTCACGCTGACGAAGGGCGGGATCATCGCCGGACGCCTGACGCGCCTGGAAAAGGACGAGAAGCTTCCCATTGCCAACGTCGAGGTGAAGCTCGAACAAACGGACCGCGCCTCGTACACGCATCTGGGATTCGATCGGGACCGCACGACGATCACGGACGCACAGGGCCGCTTTCGCTTCGAGCATGTCAGCACGCAGATGCGACCCAGTCGCAGCCGAAGTGACGCCGAATGGGACCCGATCCCGCGAATATGGCAGCTCAGCTACGGAGAAACCTCCGAGACCGTCGGCTTCTACGACGGTCCCAAGACCCTCGAAGTCGAGCTTCTCGTTAAGCCCAAGCTCGCCGACGCCAGCCCCCTGCTGGGCAAGCCCCTGCCCGCTTTCGACGGTATCGACATCGACCTGCCCGAGGACCAAACAAAAGGCAAGAGCCTGCTGATCTGCTTCTTCGACATGAACCAGCGACCCTCGCGTCACTACGTGACCCAACTGAAAAAGAAAACGCAACAGCTTACAGACGCGGGCATCGTCATCGCCGTCGTGCAGGCGGCAGACGTGGAGACCGACGCATTCGACGCCTGGGCCGGCAAGTACGCCGCGCCACTGCAAACCGGGCGAATCGTCGGTGACATGGAGGCCGTAAGGCATACATGGTCCGTCAAATCCCTGCCCTGGCTAATTCTCACCGACGCCGAACACATCGTTCAAGCCGAGGGCTTCGCCGTGGCGGAACTGGACAAAAGACTGAAGGGAGAGACCGATGTTCAGCCTTGACGTAACCATCCAGAGCATCGCGTGCGTGTATGGCATTATGCTCGCTTTCGCGCCGGCGGCTGGCGGCCGTGCCAGTGGCGCAGGCGCTTCGGCTCAAGCCCGACCAGTGAAGACGATTGCGGACATCAAGCCGCCTTTCACGTTCACGATCAAGACGGTGACGCCGGAGGGAAAGCCCCAGGGAGGCGTCGGGATTCGTTGCGTTCATCCGCGGCCGGAACGAGCCGGTCCCCTGGTGGACACGGTGACGTTGTCGAATGACGAAGGAATTGCTACGTTCGTCGTCCGTGACGCCAATCTTATCACGGACCGGTATTTCTGGTTCGGCCTGGCCGACGAGGAGTTCGTCGGCCGAGGCTCGGTGGGGATCTCGCCCATCGACCACGTGTTCGATTGGACCTTCAAGGTCCGCCCGGCCGCTGAGTACAGGCTGCACCTCGTTGACGATGAAGGGCGCGGGATCGCCGGGGCGAGGGTCTGGCTCAGCGCCCCCGAGTTCTTCCTCGACACAGCAGACTCCACCAGCAACGATGACGGCCACCTCACCGTAAAGGCCCCGCAAACAGCCTTGACGATGGCGGCGGTCGCTCCTGGCTATGCCTCGGCCGTACGCGAGAACGTCGAGCTCGCGGACGACATATACACGCTTGAGCTGAGCAAGGGACAGGACGTTCCGGGACTGATCGTCAACGGGGAAAACCGACCGGCGCCGAAAATGCTCGTCCGTGCCCGGAAACGCGCGCCGTTTCACTCCGAAGACGCCCTTGTCCTGACGGCCGTGACCGAGGTGGCGGGCCGATTCCATCTGAAACACGCTTCCGCGGGAGAGTGGGAAGTCAGCGCCATCTCGACCGATCCGAACGAATCGTACTTCGCGGACTCCGTCACCATCATCGTGAGCGAAGCCTGCAACGTGGGCCTCGTGACCATGCAGGCTACAGAAGGGTTCCGCATCCGGGGCAAGTACGTCACGAAATACCGCACGGAGGTAAAACGCCACGGCCCGCGACACCCGATCTGGATCAGTACCTTCTCTCCAATGCGCGTCTCTCGGGACGAACGGACACAGCCGGACGGAACGTTTGACATCGGCGGGATTCCTTGCGGAGCCGAGGGCTTGATCGACTTCATCGGCGTCTCCGGATTCCACTCGGTCGTCACTCTGTCTCACAGCTATCCGTTCCTTATGGTGCAGGACCGCACGCTTCGCTTTCGAAACGTCCCGCCGGGAACGTATGACGGGATCGAAGTGCGTTTCCTGTTAGCCGCCCGGGTATATAAGGCGCCCAAATGAAGCAGGAGAGTTTACGGGCACCGTCGCGCCGCTGCAACCGGCCACCATCACCGTGCGGGAGCCTCGCAGCCAGCCTGACGACGCGCCGATCCCGCGATACGAACGACCGCAGAACTTGCTGGTCTGTGAGCCGTTCGTCGTGCAGGAAGGCCAGATCGTCGAGAAGCATCTCGTTGTGCCCGTCGCCGAAGGAGGCGCAACCTCGCTGGTCGGCAAGGCCTTGCCCAGCATGGCGGCCTGGGCCGGTGAGATCAGCACCCATGCGATGGGAAGAAGGCCGGTTCTTGTCTGCTTCCTCGACGTGCAGCAGCGACCGTCGCGAAATTGCCTCCGACAACTTACGAAGCAGGCGGATCGGCTGAAAGAAAAAGGCGTCGCCGTCGTTGCGCTCCAGGCCCTGGAAGTCGACGACGAGACCTTCAAGAAATGGGCGAGCCCCGCCGACGCCCGTGTCCGCCTCGGCAGAATCAAGGAAGACGCCGAGCAGGTCCAATCCTCGTGGTACACCCACTCCCTGCCCTGGCTGATTCTGACCGACGCCGAACACGTCGTCCGGGCCGAGGGCTTCGCCGTGAGGGAGCTGGACAGTCGGCTGGCCCACGTGCAAGGCACACCGCCCGAACGCTGATGCATCAGGCAAACCGCCAGACTGCCGCACGCGAGACTTCGTTGCGGACCGTCTGCTACTTCCCCCGCGTCAGCGTTTCCATCAGTTTCTTGAGTGCGCGGACCTTTTCCGGGTATTGGGCAGCCAGGTTGTTTCGCTCACCAATGTCGGCCTCCAGATCATAGAGCTCTTCGACCTGCTCCCTTTCTCTGTCCTGCGCATAGCCGGGAACTTTGTGCTCGGCCCTGAGATATTTCCACCGGCCTTGACGCACGGCGTTGTCCTTGTAGAGGAAGGTGTCACGCGCCCCCTCTTTGCTCTTGCCCAGCAGCAGCCCGGTCTGGTTCACTCCGTCGATGACGCGATCGTCCGGCACCTCGAAGCCGGCCAGGCGGGCGAAGGTCGGCATGAAGTCGATGGTGGCAAAGACCGCATCGGACACGCGATCCGCCGGAACCTTCCCGGGCCAGCGCACGATGCAGGGGACGCGATAGCCGCCTTCATAGCAGGAGCCCTTGCCGTTGCGCAGCGGCCCGGCGTTGCCCCAGAAGATCGAACCTTCCGGGTGTCCCTTCTTCTTCGTGGTGTACGCCGGCTGGTTCCACGGGCCGTTGTCCGTGGTGTAGATGACCAGGGTGTTGTCCCTGAGCCCCAGTTCGTCCACCACGTCCAGCAGCCGTCCGGTTTCGTAATCGAACTCCTCGACCACGTCGCCGTACAGGCTGCCCTTCGACGTTCCTTTGAACCGGGCCGAGGCGTCGATGATGGTGTGCATCATGGTATGAGCCACGTACAGGACGAAGGGCCTGCTCTTGTCCCGTTTGTTCTTGAGGAAATCGATGGCCTTGTCGGTGTAGAGCCGGGTCAGGCTGCCCATGTCGCGGGTCTGGCCGGCGGGCTCGTTGTTCTCGTGGAAGGCGACGCGGCCATTATCGTTGGCGCCCAGGGTCCCGAAGTAGTAATCGAACCCCTGCGCGTTGGGCATGCGTTCGATGATCGGTTTGCGATTGGAGACGTCCCACTTGCCGATGCAGGCCGTCTGGTATCCGACTTTCCTGATCCGCTCGGCCCAGGTGATCTCACTGGCCGGCATGCTCCAGCCTTTGCTGCGGATGGGATAGCGTCCCGTCAGCAGCGCCGAACGCGACGGACCGCAGACCGCCTGGGCGTAGAAATTGGTGAACCGCGTCCCCTCCTTGGCCAACTGATCCATCCGCGGCGTCCTGTTGGTCCGCGAGCCACAGCAGCCCAGATCCGCATACCCCTGGTCGTCGGTGAAGACGATCAAGATGTTCGGCCTCGGGGCGGCACTTCGCCCGGACGCTTCGGACTGAGCGGCACCGTATCGACCGAGACAACTCCACCCCGCCGCTCCCACACACAGCCTCTTTAGAAACTCTCTTCGTCTCATCATGTCACATCGCCCTTATGCAAGACTCCTCTTCTAATTCCCATGAGTCAGCCGACCACTGACGCTTGCCGACAGCCGCGGCCTATAGTCGTTCGACCCGGGTATAATAGGCGCTGCACAGTTCTTCGCCGTCCTCGTCGTAGAACCAGGTGGACAACTGCGTTTTGCCAGCATCAAGAGGCAGCGTAAACGAGACCTGCTTCTGACCGCTGGCGGTTGGCCGCGACCTATCCGCATCGCCCACTTTGACGCGTGCTTTGGCTATAGGGACGGCTTTGCCTCTGCCCGACGGGCCTTCGAGCGGAGCGTCGAGGGCGCAGTCCGCCGCCGGATGCCAGCGAGACAGGGTGATCCGGTATTGCCCTTCGCGTTCGACCACCACGTCCCAGGAACCGATCTGATTGCCGGCCGCCAGATTCCCGAAATTGTCGGCATACGAGCCCCTCCAATCGCAGGAATAGAGCATGACCGGGTTGGCTTTTTCCGAGCCCAAATGGATGTAGCGTTTCTGCTCAAACTGGGGGCACGTCTTGGCCCACCATTGTTCGTAGTGCCTTCGCATAGCCGCGGCAATGTCAGGATGCTGGGCCGCGACGTTCTTGTCCTGATGCGGATCGGTGCTCACATCGTAGAGTTGCTCCCCCTTGACCAGACGCCACTTGTTCCACATCACGGCGCACTCCCATTTGGCCCGGCCGTCCGGGCCGTACCGCACCACCAGCATCCGGTCCCCCACATTTCTTTCCTTTCCCCGGAGCAGCCCGGCCAACGAAGTTCCATCGGTCACCAGCGAAGCCGGTGTCTCCAGGCGGCACAGGTCCGCCACCGTCGGCAGCAGGTCCTGGCACTGCGACAGCACGTCGATGTCACGTGGTTTTCCCAGGCCGCCCGCAGGCCAGCGCAAGAAACAGGGAACCCGGTGCCCTCCTTCCCAGAGTTGCGTTTTGTGCCCCTTCATGCCGGCGTTGAACACGGTGTGGCCAGCGACGGTCCCGTTGTCCGTCATGTAGATCAGAAGCGTGTTCTCCGCGAGCCCCGTCTCGTCGAGCATCGCCAGGAGCCGACCCATGTTCTCGTCGATATTGGCGATTTGTCCGAAGAACTTGGCGATCCTGCGATCCACCCCCTGTTGCTCATAGACCGCGGAGTATTCGTCGTCCACCCAATGCGGCGAATGCGGGCAATTCGTCGGCAGATACACGAAGAAGGGTTCATTGGCGGCGTGGCGCGCCTTCATGTAGTCCATCGCCTCCTCAAACCAGATGTCCGTGCAATAGCCCTCGTGCCTCTCGAACCGGTCGTTGTGCCGGAAGGTGTCGTCCCAATAGTCGTTGCCGTAATAATCCGCGATCGAGGTGATTCCCCAGGCTCCGTGATGTACCGTTTTGCGAAAGCCGCGGTCCTGCGGCCGATGCGGATAGCTGTCGCCCAGATGCCATTTGCCGAAATGGCCCGTGTGATACCCGTTGGCGGCAAAAATGTCCGCCATGGTGGGCAGCTCATTTCGCATCATGGAGCGTCCCATGCACACAAAGGTCGCCCCGTTGTCCATGGCGTCGCGTCCCGTCAGCAACTGCCCGCGCGTCGGCGTACACATCGGCGCCACGTGAAAATCCGTGAAGCGGATGCTCTGGCGGTGGAGCGCATCGAGGTTCGGCGTCTTCAGTATCGGATTGCCGTGACACGACAGGTCTCCATAGCCCTGGTCGTCCGTCACTACGAGGAGAACGTTAGGTTTGCCTTTCCGCCTGTTGCCGCGCCGCGCCGCCCCTTGCGCGGGTACCGCCAGGGCGGCGAAGGCCAGCCCGGCAGCCCGGATAAAGGTACGTCTGGTCAGCATGGATTCACTCTCACGATTCAAGGACATGGCCTGCTCCTCTGTCTGATTCTCTTCTCGGCTCGTCGCAACTCTGCACGCTCGCCCGCCGCCGATGTTGTAGACGGGCCGGAGCCGTGACCCGTACCTCACGTCCTACACCAAAACGCAAACAAAGGCAAAGACCTTTGCGTCGCGACGCCGGGCGGGACCCCGTGTGGGTATTGTCTGGATTCTCCTTAACGGCCAACATATGCCCCAATTTGTGTTGTCGGTGCAATTCAATCGCGAGCGGCAAGATGGAGAAAACAGCGGACCGGGAGGCATTGACATGGCCGGTGAAGCAGGCCGGGACGCCGGGGCAGCTCTACGATCTGGCGAACGACCCGTATGAGCAAGACGATTTGTGGGACCGGCGTCCGGATGTGGTCCGGCATCTGACGCAGCTTCTCGAAAAATACAAGAAGCAAGGCCGAAGCGGGCGCTGATCCTGCCCGTACTCGAACCATGTGAGAATGCGTCAGCGGCCCGGCAGACCGGATGGGTTGCTCCGCATTTCTACGATCGTGAACTGCGAAACGCTGATGAAACCCCAGGGCTCCGCCAGATGATCCACGATGAACAAACGCAGCCTCTTGCCGGCGTGGCGTCGGAGATTCCACCGCACGGAAATGTCCACGTCGTTGCTCGTCGGCCCGGCGATGGCCTCGACGACAGGACCGAAATCGCCGGCTTTCAACCGGCCGTAAAAGGATGGGATGTCTGCGATGACGGTCGGTGGAGGCGTCTCTTCGGCAACGAGCACGACCTCGCCACCGCCTCCGTGGATGGAAAAGGAAAGGGCGCCGTCATTGGCATCGAAAGGAAAGCCATAATGGGCCACGGCCATCTCCGCATCGCCATGGGGCCCCCAGGTCGTCACATGCGGGACGTCATTCCTCAAGAACCGGCCCGAGACATGTCCCGTCACTCTCCACCCGTTATCCCGGGGCAGGGTCTGCACCCGTACTTCGTGTAGCGCACCGACCACGTTGGGATCACCTACATCGGAACTCATGAGAACAACCTGGTAGGGATTCCATGTGGACATCGTGTAGAAGATCGTACAGCGCTCAGCCGTACCTTGCGTAAAGCGCGGTATGATATACGATCCATACTCACCGCCCCACTCGTACTCGCGGTCGAAGTCATGGAACGTATCCATTTGCTCGTGATCCCAGGACACGTGCATGAACCGGGCATAGCCCATGTCCCGCCAGGGATCAAAAATGACCACGGGATCACTCCAGGGCCCCCAGGGCAGCTCGGAGGTGCGCATGACGATGCCCCGAGGCTCAGAGGAGTTGTAAAGCATGACCCAGCGCTCGAGCTGGGCAATCCAGGCAACCGACAATTCACCGATTACGCGGTGGTGAAAGAGCTCCACGGCCTCTGACTCCTGTGGCGACCATAGGCAGGCGCCGGTCTGTCCCAATGTTCCGGCGTAGTAGCGCAGCGCCCCGGCCCAGCCGATGGCGCTGACCGGAATGCACGCCAGGCGGGGGCTGGAAGCGCGATACATGCCGCTGCCCCAGATCAGCACGCATCGATCGGCAGGCAGACCGGGACAATCCTCCTGAAGAGCGGTAGCCAACGTCACATTGATGAAATGTTCCGTCGACAGACCATAAAGGTAGCTGAACGTCCTGCCGTCATCGTCGGAAGCGGCGAGCACCGACCGTCCCATCGTCCAGGGCGCCACGTCGTGATCTGTGGTAAACACAACGTACATACGATCCGCCACCGAGATGCCATACGAGGGAACCTCGAAGGCTCCCAGGGATACGCCCGGGACTGCCAGCGGCAGGAACTTGCCATCGGAGCCATCATGGAAATCCAGCGTAAGGTCGTTCGGGGCCGTATTCTCCGTCCAAGCCAAAACATCGCGGGCACCGGGCCGGCCCCACGTATCACCGAAGAGGAAGTAGAGTCTCCCTTCATGCTCGAAGGAGCTGCCCAAATCGGTGGCGACAACGCCGGCTCGCGTCTCGGTGAGCGTCGGTGTCGGCGTGCGCCGGGGCGCGTCCCGGTCCCCGGTAAGCTGAAAATGCTTCACCGTGGAACCGGGAAAATACTGTGGTTCGCTTGCCGTTGCGGGCAGTACGCACAGTGCCAACGCCAGTAGCGAAGGAAGCACATATATCGAGAAGGCGTGGCGCAGGATTCGCATATTGCGGGATGTCTTCAACATGAGCCGTATCTCCCGGAGACAAACCACTGCCCAGTGTACCACAACACCCGGCCGGAGGTCAACCCGGATCAACCAGTTGAGCCGCAGCGTAGGCGATTCGGACAACGACACGCCCAACGACGCGGCACGATCTACCGCGACGAGATTCGGCTCACGCGGCCCGCGCCCGTCGAGCCCAAGGACACCGACGCAGTCGAATAGCGTTCGATCAGTTCTGCGTCTAACGTTACGTGCGTATTATGGTCCATGTAGCCCCGGCGGCTCGCTGCCCGGGCCACCCCCTTCTGGCAACAGAGGCCTGCGTCTGCGAATAGCCGGTAGCCGGCGAAGGCGCGGTCTTTCGCTCGACAGACGAGTTCTGGAGGGCTTGTCATTCGGCCGGTGGGCGGGTAAACTCGTCCAAAAAAGGAAAGGAGAAACTCATGGTCGCAGGAAGGTTCCCAACAGTTTTGATGATCGTGGTGGCGATGGCGGTCTGCACCGCCCCGGGCAGCGTGGTGGCGCCCGGTGCGGAGGTTAAGAAGCTGGCCGGTGATTTTCGGTTCACCGAAGGTCCGGCGGCCGACGCCAAGGGGAACGTCTACTTCACGGACATCCC
>Ga0272442_10005701_pt1 | contig 16578 bp, 14 predicted proteins | sample SSMForm2O_FD_200262 | JGI IMG/M metagenome (GOLD analysis project Ga0272442, IMG submission 200262) | Marine sediment archaeal communities from Little Sippewissett salt marsh, Falmouth, MA, United States - SSM-Form-2O | ecosystem: Environmental > Aquatic > Marine > Wetlands > Sediment ...
CACCACTAGGACTGCAGTGAAGAATATATGGATGTTTTGTCGAACCATCCTTATCTGTGAATTTTATATCATATCTTGCCCCGTTTTCAATATCGATTTGATCCGTACTCAATGCAGAGGCTTTATCTGACATATCAACAAAATTAAACTCGTATTTTAATATAAAATAAAAAATCCTTTCATCCCACATCTCAAGTAAAACCGGTTTTCCAAGTTTTTTAACAAGGTATACTAAAAACTCTTTGTTTTTCTCATAAAAATCCTTTGTGGTCCTAAGAGCCATCTCAAAATCATCTTTAGAAATACCAATCTTATCAAGAACGCTCAGTGAGAGATCATACCTAATCTTGAATTCATCAATTGCCATATCAATATCAGAAACCAAAGCATGAACATCAGGCATAGTAAAAGCCCTAAGTCTTCTAAGACCAGTAAGCTCACCAGACTGCTCTCTTCTAAAAGAATATCTTGTCAACTCATAGATTTTAAGTGGAAGATCCTTATAACTAAAGGTTGCATCATGAGCCATTAAGAATTGACCAAAACAAGCTGCAAATCTTAAGAAAAACTTTCTCTTATCACTTTCAATTTGATACTGTCTCGCTGGAAAACGCTGAAGATATTTAGAAAGCGTTGGATGGTCCATATCATACATAATAGGTGTTTCAACTTCAAGACCGCCGTATTCAACAACCCTTTTTGTAACGTATTCCTCTATTAGTTTTTTTATAAACCTACCCTTCGGGTAAAACCGCATGTTTCCACCATCTGAAGCAGGTTCATAATCAGCAATCTCTAATTTCTGCATTAATTTTACATGAGGGGGTTCTTTTTTAACAGCTCTTGATTTTTCCTTTTCATAAAAAGAAAATTTCTTAAGATTTTCATGACCCTTAAAATTAAAATCAGCAATGTCATGAAGGTCCCCATCTTCAGTTAAAATGTACCAATATGAACTAAGCTTCCTTTCCTGCTTTAAAGATTCAGTTTCTTCCTCTAATTGACCAGGAATAATCTCTCTTGAAAGTTCTGAGAGAGGATGACCTTTACAAGAAATCTTAAAAGCTTTATACCATCCAAATGGCGATCGTTTTACATTGAATTCTTTATTTTTTAGCTTATATTCAATTTCAATAAGAATTTCTTTTGCTGCTTTTGGACTTGCTAGATCAGAAGAAAGATGTGCATAAGGATAAAGCATTATGTTATTAACTTTTAGTTGTTCTGCAGTTTTTACAATCTCAGCCGTTGCATCTGACACTGCCTGCACATGAGATTCTTCATCAATTTTTTCAACAGCGGTGAATACAGTAAGAGCCTCTTCCATCCTGTCGCCATGAACGTCTATTTCCTCAGGAACAGAAATGGCCTTATCTTTAACTTCATATTCTATATAATCACTATGTAATAGTAGAAGCCTCATCGAATCAAACCATGTAAAGTAACTTAATGTTTTTAAATATAATGATTAAAACTTATGGGGGAGGCGGCGGAGTCGTATAACACCGCTAATTAAAAAAATACTTTGAAACTACTTGCAATCCCATCTCTCCGCCTAAATGTGAAATATGTTAAACAATATAATAACGTTTCGGAAAAAAATGTTCTGAAATTCTCTCCATATACATAAGATAAAAAAAATTGAAATTAAAAAAAATTCGTTTCCAGCGATTTTGAACGATATGGGCATAAATTTTTGAAAATGTACGAATAGAAATGATGATTTCCAATTTTTTACAGTAAATTCTCGTACGATTCTGCATCGAGTAATGTATCAATTTCCGATTTATCTTTGATTTCCAACTCAACAAGCCATCCGTCATCATAAGGTTTTTCATTGATAGCTTCTGGCGCATCCTCGAGTTTCTCGTTTACATTGACAATCTTTCCACTAACTGGTGCATATATCTCTGAAACGGATTTGACAGATTCCACAACGCAGAGTTCTTCCCCTTTTTTGATTTCTTTACCGACCTCTGGCAACTCAACAAAAACAATATCTGTAAGTTCAGATTGAGCATGATCAGTTATCCCAATAATCGCCGTATTGTCCTTTAACTTCAACCATTCGTGCGTATCTGTATACTTCAAATTGTCCCTAACTTCATCTGACATAATTATCAAAATTCGTTATTTTCAACAGTGTTTTAAAGGTTTCTAATTTTGTTGTGTCCAGTCCTTCTTCACAAATGGAGGTTTAACCACCTTAGCTTTCACAGATTTATTTCTCACAATAATTTCAAGTATTGTATCTTTCTCTCTGTAATCAGGGTCAACATACGCCATTGCAATACCCTTATTCAGACATGGAGACATCGTTCCACTTGTAACAACGCCCACCTCTTTACCATCCTTTTTTACCTTGCAACCATGTCGAGGAATACCCTTATCGATGCATTCCATATATGTAAGTCGTTGATAACCTCCCTGTACCTTTTGTTTTAACAGAGCATCCTTACCTATAAAATTATGATCCCAATTTATTGTCCAAGACATAAGAGCTTCAAGCGGCGTCTTACCACCTTCAAATTCATTACCTGCAAGAATGAAACATTTCTCAAGTCGAAGTGTGTCTCTGGCACCCAAGCCAATTGGTTTAATATCAAATTTTTTTCCCACCTTTAGTATTCCATAAAAAACATCCTTTGCCATATTAGACGGAGTTATTTGCAATTCAAATCCCAATTCTCCAGTGTAACCAGTATGTGAAATAATGCAGTTTACATCTGCAATATCTGCGTACTGGCAATCAAAAAAGCCCACTGTTTTAAGATCGGTATCTGTAAGTTTCTGCAATACTTCCCTTGATTTGGGCCCTTGAATTGCAATGATGACATAATCCTTGGAAACATCTTCAGCTGTTGCACTGAGATCATATTCTTTAGCTTTGTCATTGAGCCATTTTGTAACCTCATTTGACATACCTGCATTTGGTATCATCATATATTTTTCCCCAAGATGCATAAAGATTGTATCATCTATTATAGTACCATCTTCTCTTAAAATTGCCGTGTATTGACTTTTGCCATCTCCAATTTTTGATGCATCTTCCAAAGTTGTAAGACTTATCAATTTCTCTGCATCTTCGCCTGTAATCCATACATTACCCATGTGAGATACATCAAAAAGACCAACTGATTTTCTTACAGCTAGATGTTCATTTTTGATCGACGAGAACTGTATCGGCATTTCAAAACCAGCAAACTCAGTAAATTTGGCTCCAAGTTTATTATGAATATCATTCAACGGCGATTTCAATACCATGTCTATCATCGCCAGGTGTATACCATAGCTGTAATTTAAGATTTCGACAAAATATTTATCAAATGCACTTCATACCAACTATTAATGAAATCTATAAGCATTGACGGCGTATTTGAAAAAAATGGCAGATTATTTACTCAAAATATAAATGGTTGTAAAGGAATCAAAGTCCATAACGAAAAATTGATAACTTATAAGAACAAAGAGTTTCGCTCTTGGAATCCATACAGAAGCAAACTAGCTGCTGCTATTATAAACGGATTGAAAAACCTCAAAATAGGTTCAGATTCTAAGATATTATATCTAGGTGCCGCAACAGGTACAACAGTTAGCCATATATCTGACATTGCAAAGGATGGAACAGTTTACGCAGTTGAAAGCTCCCCAGTCGCAGTAAAAAAATTATTGCAACTGAGCGAAAAAAGACAAAATATAATGCCAATCCTATCAGATGCCAATCACCCTGATAGATATAGCGCGATTGTGCCTACCGCAGATATCGTATACCAGGACATATCACAAAGGAATCAATCTGAAATTTTCATAGGAAATTTATTGAGATATTTGAAAAAAGACGGCCAAGGGATTATCATGGTTAAAGCAAGAAGTATAGACGTGTCGCTGAAGCCAAAACAAGCATACAAGATTGCAACCAAGAATCTAGAAGAACATGGAATCAATATAACCAATTTAATAGATATATCACGTTATGAAAAGGACCATGCAGCAATTGTCACATCCAATTAAATTAATTGAAATAGTCTTTATAATCATAGTACATTGGGGTACTGGAGACATAGAAAGTGAGGGTGAAATCAAAACCATGGATTTGGTTGGCAAAATTCTTTGTCCCGTTTATTATAGCAGTTACAGGTATTATAGTATTGCAGTATGTTGTTGGGGAAGCAAGTTCGGCAAAATTACTACTTCTGATGATGGTGTATTTTTTCCCGCCGTTGGGAAAAGAATCTATTATCCCTCTTGGAGTTAGTGGAGGAGAAATTACAAATCCAATTACAGGCTATGTATCAGTTGTTCCATCAATCAATCCAATCATCATGGCTTTATCAATTGCATTTATCGATATAGTTGTAGCATTGTTTCTTGTTTGGAATTACGATCTGGCAAAAAAGATACCTATCATAGGCGACTTCATGAAAAAAGTAGAAGAAAAAGGTAAAAATGTTGAGGAAAAATATGGGTGGATTAAGCCACTTCGTTTTATCGGGATAGTACTTTTCGTAATGGTTCCATTTCAAGGATCTGGAGGGATGGTTGGTTCTATTGTTGGACGTTTAATCGGCATGAAGCCACGTAACACATTTATTGCAATATTACTTGGAGCAGTTATTGGTTGCCTACTTATAGCAATGTTTTCACAAGCATTTCTTATTTTTGCTAAGATAAATTCAACACTCACGCTAACCACAGTTGGCATCATTGCTATAGTGATAATAGCATATATTGCTATCAAAAAACTATGGAAAAAATAAAATTAATTCTTTCAGGCCTATATCGCAATTTTTATCTCTTTTAACATTGAGTTTGTGATATAAGCAGGTGCGTCTGTAAGGAGATTCTTGTATGGTGATGGAGGAATTATATCAGACTTGCTTAGTTTTTCGGCCTTGTTTACATGCCTTTTGATTTCCTCAATGTATAATTGTTTAATTTTTGTTGAGTTTTTAGCAAGTTTTGTTTTAACGGCTTTCATTTTCAAGGAATCATTATCGATTGTTTTATTTTCTAATCTGGTCAGCAAAGGAACTACAACACTATCTATCATTTCACCTTTTTCAAGGTCAACAAGGTCATCGGCAAGCTGATAAGCAAGTCCTATTTCTCGTCCATAATCTGCAAGTATTGTTAATATTTCACCTGATGCATCCGCTTCAATTGCCCCCGCCTTGCATGCCGAGGAGAAAAGAGATGCTGTCTTCATGTTAATTATCTTATTATATTCGCCAAAAATCTTGGATTTTGTAGATAACTCATTTGTACCATTTTTAATATCATTTTGGTTAAAATTAACTTCCTTGAGCTCACCACATAGAATCTCACTCCACGTATCAGCATATAATTGGGCAATCTGCTCCCCGTGACTGAGAGCAATGTTAAACCCGATTGCAAGCATCTTATGTCCATTTAAAAGGGCTCTAGGAATACCCTCCTTAACGTAAAAAGCAGGTTTTCCTCTTCGTTCTTTATCTTCATCAATTATATCATCATGGACAAGAGATGCAGTATGTGCAAGTTCAATGCTCACAGTTCCTTCAAGAGCCCTTTGATATTGATAGGGCGTTTCCTTACCACCAGTACAGACTTTAAATGAGAGATGTGCAAGAAGTGGACGTAGACGTTTACCATATTTCAGCATTGCAAATATTTTTTTATCGGAAATTGTAGATGTTATTTTTTTCTCTATGTCCAACTTTGTAATTTCGAAAAAACTATCTATCGTAAGCGGTTGATTTTTCATCATTAGTAGACCTCCATATCACAAAGCAATGCTAGCAGATGTAACAAGTTACAGTATATTAATTATGTGTCATAGTTTATATAAATTTTCCCGGTGTCAATATATGACGTAAATATGTGTTTGAGGTTAAGTTTATGTAACTATATTAATAAATAAACTATATATACATTAGTTATTCGTAAATTTTTTCATTTAACCATTTAATTTATGGAAGTAACGGGCAATTATATATACCTCACTACTGCTCTTACGTGAGGCAGGAGGAGAATAACACTTCACTGCTTTAAATTTTTGATGAACCTCCTTGATGAAATTTCCTGTGTCCTCTCCAGTAAATATTTTACATACAAAATGTCCCCCGTCTTTAAGAAGGTTTTCTGTTGCTTTGAGCGCCTGTTCACAAAGGAATATGCTCCTTGCCTGATCTATCGAGTAATTACCAGAGATGTTGGGAGACATGTCCGATAATAATATATTTGCCTGATTAACTTTACTGATTCGCATGATTTTCTGCAGAGTTAGCTCCTTGGTCAGATCCCCCTGTAAGAAAATCACACCATTTATTGGTTCAATAAGTAGGAGATCTATTCCAATTACTGTTCCATCCTCACCAACAAGTTCTTTTGCAACCTGACTCCATCCACCAGGAGCAGCACCAAAATCTATTACTGTATCACCCTCTTGCATAATTCTAAATTTTTTTTGAATTTGTTTTAATTTAAACGCAGAGCGAGCTCTATAACCTACGCGCTTGGCTTCCTTGTAGAAATGTTCTCTTTTCTTCTCTGAATACCAACGAGTCATATATATTATAAAATAATATCAATGTCGAGTCTTTCTGCAAGTTCCTTGTATCTGTTTCGGATAGTTACTTCTGTCACACCTGCCACATCTGCTACTTCCCTTTGAGTTCTTCTCTCACCGCACAATATTGATGCAATATAAATAGAGGCGGCAGCAACTCCAGTCGGTCCACGTCCGCTTGTTAGCTCCTTATCAGCAGCATCTTTAAGGATTTCAATTGCTTTGGATTGTACATCCCCAGTAAGTTTTAACTCGCTGCAGAATCTTGAAATATAATCCTGTGGTGAAGTTGGCATCAATTTTAATCCAAGTTCACGAGCGATAAATCGATATGTTCTGCCTATTTCCTTTCTAGACACTCTAGAAGAACCAGCAATTTCATCTAGGGTTCTAGGTACGTTACATTGACGACATGCCGCATAAAGTGCGGCAGCAGACACACCCTCAATACTTCTACCACGAATCAGGTTTTTTAGAACTGCTTTTCTATATATCATAGCTGCAGTTTCTCTGACGTTTCTAGGTAGACTCATGCCGGATGCCATTCTATCGAGTTCTGATAGCGCAAACGCAAGGTTTCTCTCTGTGGCATCACTAATTCTAATTCTTCTCTGCCACTTACGTAGACGATATAATTGAGCTCTGTTTCTTGTCGGAATTGATTTTCCATAAGAATCACGGTTTTTCCAGCCAATCATGGTACTAAGACCCTTATCGTGAATGGTATACGTCATTGGGGCTCCCACGCGTGCTCTTTTCTCACGTTGGTCACTGTCAAACGCCCTCCACTCGGGACCATGATCAATAAAATCTTCATCAATAACTAGCCCGCAATCTTCACAAACTAATTCTGCCCTGGAATAATCCTTAGTTAAATGTGTACTACCACATTCAGGACATTGTGTAATCTCTTCTATGCTTGGTTTTTCTTTCTTTCTTGATTGAGTTTGAACCATTAAAATCTTCCCCTTGGATTTTTAAACTTTTCGATACCCTTTTAAATGACATAAGAGAACTTGTATATAAACATTTCTACATCACCCTGGAAAAATACAAGGGTCTGACGATGCTGTTGGTACTGTTGGGTGCTTGGGTGCTGGGTGCTGTTGCACGAAGGGTGTTGAATCTGGGGTTTTGCAACATTACCCTGGCGGGAATTTTGCAATCAACTTTTTAGAAACGAACTATAAGCAAGATATGAAGAATAAATATCAGCCTTACTGGTGACCTCATATGGCGCATGCATAGACATCACTGCAGGTCCAAGATCTATAACTTCCATTCCAAGTCTTGAGAAATATTTTGCAACTGTACCTCCGCCACCTTTGTCAACCTTGCCAAGCTCCCCAGTCTGCCAAGGTATTATAGCTTTATTCAGCATCATCCTTATTTCAGCGACGTATTCTGCCGAAGCGTCATTAGCTGAGTACTTCCCACCATGACCAGTATACTTGGACATTACTATACCATTTCCAAGAGATGAAGCATTTTTAAGTTCAAAGACCTCAGTATAATTAGGAGTCACTGCAGCGTTAACATCTGCCGAGATTACCTTGGACTTTAGCATCACATCATCTACATCGACATTTGGGTCCAACTTCTTGATAATTGACCTTAAAAAGGTTATAACTTGAGCAGACGAATTTCCTTCACTACCTATTTCCTCCTTATCTACAAAAAGAGATATAGCAGTGTGTTCAGGTTGATTCAAATCGATAATTGCTTTTAGCGATGTGAATACGCAAGACCTATCATCCTGTCCATAAGCACCTATGAGTGATTTATCAAAACCCATATCCCTTGCCTTGAAGGCAGGAACAGCTTCAAGTTCCGCAGAGATGAAATCCTCTTCAATCATCCCATAATCTTCGTGTAATTTACCAAGTATCGCAGTCTTTATCTTTTCTTTAATATCGCCTTTGACAGGCCTGCTACCAACAACTATGTCAAGACTTTCTCCCTTTATTGCATCATCCATTTTTTTCGTATCTTGAACTTCATGAGATAGATGAGGTAGTAAATCTGGAACGGAAAAAATTGGGTCCTTTTCATCTTCACCCAATGTAAAAGACTGTTTTGTACCATCTTTTTTAACTACAACTCCATGCAGTGCAAGAGGTATTGTAACCCATTGAAACTTTTTTATTCCACCATAGTAATGAGTCTCAAAAAGAGCAAGATTGCTCTCCGAATCTTCGAACAGGGGAATCTGTTTTAAATCCAATCTTGGAGAATCAACATGAGATATGACAATGCGAACTCCCTTACTTATCGGTTTTTTACCCAGTAAAACAATGGCAGCTTCTGATTCCCGATTTAATATGATTTTTTTCTTATTTTTTTTAGCGATTTTCTTTATTTCTTGTATTGTCTCTCTTTCAGTTTTAGCATTATTCAAGAATTTTTTGTATTCTTCTGAAAAGTCAAACGCTTTTTTTATCTTGTCCTTGTTAAGAGTCTCCCAAGCCGATTTCTTCTTGTAAGCATATTTACTCTCTTTCTCAGTCATATCAAATGCCTCTAAAGGAGTCATATACTGTTCAAATAAAAAGATAACTAAAAAAATTAATCTAAATGATCAAAGAAAAAATAAGAAGATAATTTAGATCATTGGTTTTATCTTCTTATGATGAAAATTATTACTATTATGCCGATTATGGCAATTATAGCAATCACTGCAACAAACAGGAATAAACCAGAATCTGGTCCATTTCCACCATTGGAAGGAGGTGTGTCTCCTTTAGTAATAGGTACCAGTGTAGTGTCATTAGCAGTTGAGCCTGCATCATCTGTTACGGTTAGAGTTACAGTATAATTTCCTGCAGCTTCATAGGAATGTACTGGATCCTTCCCAGTAGCTGTTTCGCCATCCCCAAAATCCCATACATAATTGTAAGGGGGTACACCAAGATATGCAGTTCCAGAAAACTCAATGTCATCTCCTGCTTCTCCATCATATGGCCCACCAGCATCCACAGACATGGGTTCATCAGGAGCTGTATCCATATAGTAACCAATATCATCACCTGAAAAAATTAATTCAACAGTATTGGCAATCATTTCGTCATATGTTTCATCTGCATTTAATAGATCAAATTGAATGGTAAGATTTCCACCATCAATTGAAAAATCTGTATCTGTAATGTTTACTACAGTATAATCGGAATATGACAATTGACATGTTTGATTAATGTAATTAACTTCATATGTATCTTGAGAAGTAGAAAGAGAGAGTCCATAAGAAATAAGATTAAGAGAATCAAAATCCTCTGAGTCCAGACTACCCTTGTCTTCAATAATTCCAAATACTTCAAGTGTTAATGTTACTTCCGTACTTCCATCATTTTTTGCATAAGTAACTTTTTTAATATCAATATTTGGTTTTTCATTCGTAGTTACTAAATCTTCTAGATATTCAGAATCATAATCAAAAACAAAAACATCCCCTTCAGGATCTTCGAAACTTTCGTCTTCATCAGCGGCCATTACCGAATACATCGAGCCGGCTAAAAGGCACGATATGCTCATGACCAAGATTAATATTTTTTCAATTTTCATATGAATTTCTCCTGCAAATTTTAATAGGGTTATTCCCTAATCTTATATAATAATGTCGCTCAAATTCGACATGCCGCCTACTAACGAAAATTGGTAAAAATTCAATGATTTTGCCCTTATCATCTACTTTAATTTATCTTTAAGTTTCATAACCGTGGTGTCGATTTCATCCAATGTTGATTCAAGAATACCAAGAGTTTCATGCACCTCATCAGTAACCATAGCACCCTGAGGTGAAGGCAATATTATACCCTCTTTTTCTAAAATCCTTAGAGAGTATCTAATCATATGCTGGGGTTGCCCAGTTATTTGCGATAGCCGTATAATACCTATCGGGCCCTGTTCCTTAACCGTCTTTAAAACATCCAGATGCCTGCCAAGCAGATTTAACTCTTTTTCTGCAACATTGGCTATACTTGATTTATTTCTTTCCTGCAACAAAAAACCTCCTACGTTACTTGCTAACATATGTAATTCACTAGTTATATAATTTTTGCCCCCAGATTATACGCTCTAGCACAATTAAAAGAAAATTATATGACATAGAACCATTATTCGGTTTTCCATGGCAATTGGATTTGCATTATTGAGTATAAGCCCACTATATGAGAAGGAAGTATATGAGAGACTTAGAGGAACACCCGAAATAACTGAGGTCCATCCCCTCTTCGGAGAATATGATATCTTGTTAAAAATCGAGACTAGTGACATCGATTCGATAGGTGGTGTAGTTATAAACAAGATAAGATCTATCAAGGGCGTCATGGATACAAAAACACTAATCGGAACTAAGAGTTTATCTGGAGAAACATAAACTCTTTTATTTTTTTCCATATATACAAGTAAAATATCTGATTTTATTTCACACTCTAAATAGTAGGTCTTTTACGAATTTTTATTCTATGTTATTCTTAGTTTGATACGCGATTTAATGCTAACATTTATAAAGAGGAGAAATCTGAAAAATTCTATATATTTTTGTGTAGATAAATTTATGTACCATACATTCGATTTTGAAGTAGGGATAAACACTTGAATAGAAGACTAATCACATTATTGATAACTCTCATACTTTTACCGACAATCACAAATCTGACCGCCATTAGCAGACAACCAGAACTGAAAAATGCAACAATATCACTAAACAAAGAAACGATATATGTGGACTATGGCAATAAAGAAGGGCCATGGCTGGGAACATGGGATTACCCTTACCAATATATCCATGATGGGATTTTAAACGCAGAAGAATGGGACACAGTCTATATTTTTAATGGTTTATACAACGAGACATTAACGATTGATAAACCTATCATATTACAAGGAGAAAATCAGAGCAACACCATTATTGACGGAATCTACAAAGACCATATTATAAATATAATATGCGACTATGTTAGCATTACTAATTTTACAATAAAAAACTCCGGAGGATATAGAGGAAACGCTGGGATCAAAATAAACTCAGATAACATTTCAATATCGGATTGTACTATTTACAGAACCAAGACTGGCATATATGTGGAAAGTTTAAACAACTGTAATATAAATAACTGTACTTTTCACACTAATGGGGAAGGAATATATCTAAAGTCATCATATGAAAGCAAGATTAGAGATTGTCTATTCTGCCATAACGGATTTGGAATAAATCTTCAAAGATCTGACAAAATCAAAATAATTGATTGTTATGCACATACAAACGGCATTGGACTGATTTTAAACAACTCTTCGAACATTGAAATACTACACTGTGCCATATACAACAACAATGACAACCAGGGGGGGATATTCATACATAGCTGTTCACAGATAGATATAGCAAATTGTAATATTCGTCATAACGGTTTTGCAGTTGACATAAAAAATTCATCATCCATAAAAATCACATCCTCTGATCTTCATTGGAACACGCACGTTGCAGTCGATTTGGTAAAATCTCTTGATAATATCTCCATTTTACATTGTGACATTGCACATAATTTCCGTTATGCCATCCACACAACAGACAGTCCACTGATACTATCAAACAATAATATTTACGAAAACAACCTTTATGGACTTCACACAAAAAATTCATTGTGCGATGCAAGGTACAATTGGTGGGGTTATGAAACCGGACCGGCCTTAACAGGATTTGGAGCTGCGGATAGAATAACTAGTGATCCAGGGCAGGTAACATATTTCCCATGGAGTTCAAAGCCCTTAGAAAACATAGGGTCAGATTGGGACATCTTAGATACTGAAACAAAGTCAATTAATATTGTAAAACATTTTGATTTCACTGGCAGTGATTCAGATAATGATTACGTCCCAAATTGGTGGGAAGAAAAATGGGGATATGACCCACTGATGTGGGATGATCATGCCCATTTGGATCCTGATGGCGATGGATTGAACAACATTGAGGAATGCTTTACAGATCAATATGATTCCAATCCGTTTCATGTAGACCTCTTCCTAGAATTTGACTGGGTAAAATCAGAATATATTACTGTGACAAATAAACCACCAATCGACCTTATCGATGAAATGAAATCTAGATTTGATGAACATGACATCACCCTTCACGTTGACATTGGCAGCCTTGGTGGTGGAGAAGAAATTCCTACCATCACAGGATTTTCCCTTGATGAACTCCGTGATCTCTACTGGAATTATTTCCTGCACAATGATTTGGATAATCCCCGGAAGGGTATTTTTCATTACGGTTTAATATGCGACTATGGTCCAGGTCCAGGATTTGCGTTTATGGGTTGTGATAATCTAGATTCATTTATCATTTCTGCTCAAAAGCTTGCAGATGGGAACCCTTCATTTAGCCGTGGTCAGTTAATAATGACAGGTTCTATGCATGAAGCAGGTCACACTCTTGGACTTTTTGTAGATGATTTTGGCGGCAATGATAACCGGAATGCTGTTAAGCCCAAATACAAAGAGTTCTGGTTGTACAGGAATTATAAGAGCTGTATGAACTACCGCTACACGTGGATGATATTAGATTATTCAGATGGGGAACATGGCTATGGCGATTTTAATGACTGGAGCAATCTAGATTTTACTTTTTTTAAAAACACACATTTTGAATGGCCTAAAGAAACAGCTTAGTCTTCTTTCCATTTTGTGAGGAGAACACCTGCTATAAAAAACACAGTTGCAAAAACAAGAACGAAAGTTGAGAAAACCAGTGTTTTATCAATATCAGCATAAATCATTGCATTTCTCATTCCTTCATTAACATAATACAAAGGTAGGACTTGAGCAATTGATTGCATGAAATCAGGCATACTCTCAAGCGGGAAAAAGGTTCCAGCAAGAAACATCATTGGAAATGTGATTGCCCCACCAGCCATATCCGCGGTTTCTTGTTCTTTCACAAATCGGCCAATGATCATTCCAATACCAGAAAAAAGAAAACTTGTTGAAATTACTAATAAGAAGAAAAATATGTTAATTTTAATATTAATACCCCATGCAAGAATTCCAACCAATAGAATCACTAATGTAGATACAAATGAAAGAAACAGCATGAATAACATTTTTGAAAAAATCCAATCTGCCCGAGTTACTGGCATCGTTAATAGTTTTCTTAAAATTCCATCCTTTCGATATTTAGTATTACGTTCGATGCTCCCATAAATACATGAGGTCATAATAGTGAAACCAATCATACCCGGTAAAAAGAAATCAATGTAATCAAAATCTTCACCAACAGAACTTTTTTCATTTATACCAATAATAGTAACCCCGCCTACAATATTCATATTTAATTGATAAATTACACTGGTAATAATACTTCTAAGAATAGAAGTGGTTGTTTGATCTGATGGATCAAAATAAAGTGTGAGATTAAAAGGAAGATTTTCATCATCAAACTCAATAGTTGGATCATATTGTGATTCAATATATTCTACCACAGCATCACTAAAACCCTTAGGAATTACAAGTGCAACAGGTTTATCTTCGTCATGCATAAACTCAGTAACATTTTTTCCGGTTTCAAGTTCTACAACATTTAATAAAGAAGTATTATCAAGATTTACAACAAACTCCTCCGAAACTATTGTGTTATCCAAGTCCTGAACGACAATATTAAATTCATCTTCACCTCCACCAGAAAAAATTGCCCCAAAAATCAAAATAAGAAGAATAGGGAATAAAACAGTCCAAAAAACAGTACCCGGACTGCGCAGCCATGTTTTAATATTTGCATGCAAATCGTGGAGAATAAATCTAAAATTCATTATTCTGCCTCCGAAAGTTTAGCACCAGTGATCTTAAGAAAAATTTCTTCCAAGTTTGAACGGCGGATATCAATATTTTCATAATCAATACATTCATGTTTTAATATCGATAAAACTTCAAGTACTCGTTCTTTGAAATCTATTCTGACCGCGACATCATCATTTCCCTCGTTATAGGCATCAAAACCATTCTCTTTTAAAACATCCACTGCATTTTTATAACTGCAATTTTTAATTCGTAATATGCTTTCTTCCCCATGTTTATTAATCAATTCATCTAGAGTGCCTTCAGCAATAATTTTACCCTTATGAATAATTGCTATATGATCAGCCAAATACTCTGCTTCCTCCATATAATGAGTGGTTAAAAACACTGTTTTTCCACGATTTCGTAAACATGCAATAACCTCCCAGACTTCACGTCTTGCTTTTGGATCAAGACCTGTTGTTGGTTCATCAAGAAAAACAATATCAGGATCATTTAAAAGAGAAATTGCAACACCAACTCGTTGTTTGAGTCCACCTGAAAGATCTTTGTAATATTTATTTCCCTCATCATTGAGATCCATAGCGTCTATAATACTGTTAACATCTGCTGTTTTTTTGTAAAGCTTTGAAAAATACACGAGTGTTTCTTTTACGGTGAGTTTTTCAAATGAATGAAATTCCTGAGGCAGAATGGCAATTTTTTCTTTTACTTCATTAAAGGAAGTTTTGATGTCTTTGCCTAAAATCTTGATGTTACCTAAGGTAGGTTGACGTATTGATTCTATCATTTCAACCGTTGTTGTTTTTCCAGCACCATTAGGTCCTAAAAATGCAAATATTTTTCCTATTTGAACTGTAAATGAGATATTGTTAACGGCAATAAGATCGCCGTATATTTTTGTTAAATTTGTAACTTCTATTGCGGCATTTTTGGTCAAAATTAACTTTTCAAAAATAACCTTTCCCCTGGTGCCACATCCTGTACAGACGATTTCAACGACATCATAAGGACTACCTGAGCAGTATAATATCTTTTTACAATTAGGACATTGAACAGTCTTTTGAATCATTATCTTCTACCTTTTAAATAACATAAGCCATATAAATTGGCATATTTATGTTTTGAGGATGCGACAAATTCTTTTTTATCAATCCGTCAAATTCTACATCTTTTTAGTTTCTAATACACAGAGAGTAAGTATCCTATTGAAAAGGACATTCATTAACCGTCATAATCTTTATTAGGAAAATTAAATTATCAAGTTGTATCCCAATGATAAAATAAACTGGTGAGTTTAATATGGAACTAGACTTTATTCGAAAATTACTAAAACCGTCCGATACCAAAATTGTCATGTTGGTAATGGATGGAATCGGTGGAATTCCCAAAGAGGACAACAAATTAACAGAGCTGGAAACAGCAAATACTCCAAATTTGGATAACCTAGCGAAAAAAAGCATATGTGGTTTACAACAACCTGTATGCACTGGTATTACTCCAGGAAGCGGCCCCGGGCATCTTGGCATATTTGGTTATAATCCCGTTAAATACCAAGTAGGTCGAGGGGTACTGGCAGCACTTGGCATAGGTTTTGACCTACTACCAGGTGACGTGGCAGCTCGTGGAAATTTCTGTACATTAGATGAAAACGGATGTGTTTTAGATCGGCGTGCAGGACGCATATCCACAGAGAAAAATCAGGAACTATGTGAACTTTTGCGTAGCATTGAAATACCAGATGTAAAAGTTTTTGTTGAAACTGTAAAAGAACACAGGCTACTTCTCGTATTACGGGGAGAAGACCTCTCTGGTGATCTTAATGACACTGATCCACAGGAAATAGGTAAAAAACCGCTTAATTTTAAAACAACATCAAATGAAGCTGAAAAAACAGCAAATTATGTGAGATATTTTCTTGAACGGGCAAACAATGTTCTATCTGACCGCTACCCATCAAACATGATACTGTTACGCGGTTTTTCCGAAAAACCAAACTGGCCCACTTTTGAAGAGACTTTTGGCCTTAAAAGTGCAGCAATTGCATCTTATCCAATGTACCGCGGTCTAGCAAAACTATTGGGAATGAAAATATTGGAAACTGGGACAACGATAAAAGACGAGTTTGCATCATTAGAAAATAACTGGAAGGATTATGATTTCTTCTATTTACATGTAAAAAAAACAGATAGCTATGGCGAGGATGGTAATTTCGATCGGAAGGTATCAGTAATTGAAGAAAC
>Ga0272442_10005702_pt1 | contig 16571 bp, 16 predicted proteins | sample SSMForm2O_FD_200262 | JGI IMG/M metagenome (GOLD analysis project Ga0272442, IMG submission 200262) | Marine sediment archaeal communities from Little Sippewissett salt marsh, Falmouth, MA, United States - SSM-Form-2O | ecosystem: Environmental > Aquatic > Marine > Wetlands > Sediment ...
GGCGCGTTCCGGCCAAGGTCAGGCCGGAACGCGCGTCGGGATCGCCTTGAACGGCGACCGGGTTCCGCGTAGATTACGCGGCATGTAAGACGGTGTCGTTTCTAACAACGGTCAACAGACACCGCCAGTTTGAATTTTTCGCCGAATGGGCGAGAAATTGGAACTGAGGCCGCAGGCCGGTGCGTAGACGGGCCGTACGATCGTATCGCGCTACGAGCTACGCCTGGCAAGCCACGGAGGATGGAGACTGCAAATGAGATGCAGAAATTCTTCTACGTCTACATCATCGTCAGCGTCAGAGATCCGGACCGCTACTACATCGGGTTCACCGAGGACCTGCGGGACCGCCTGGAGCACCATAACTACGGTGCGGTCCCGAGTACCAAACCGCATCGACCCTGGCGATTTCGAACGTGCACGGCCTTCACCGACAAGGCCCGAGCGCTCGCTTATGAGCGATACCTCAAGACGCATTCAGGCCGGGCGTTCATCGCCAAGCGCCTCTGAACGAATTGCACCTTCCCCCGCCTGTGCAGGCCAGAACACGACTTGAGATCGCCGGCGACAGCCCCTGGCGGATCTCTCGCCTCGAACGAATAGGGCCGGAGACGTCCCACCGTTCGGGACTGTCCCCTCCCCCGGCCCGGCATCGCCTCTCAGGGATGCCGGGCTTTCGGCAAGGCTGGTCACAGCCGGAACGGCTCTTTCGGCAGAGGTATGGTCTTGATCCGGTCGAGGTCGCCGGAGTCGCGTAGGGAGTAGTAGCCCATGGGCTGGCCGTCGCCGGCGGGACGGCTGATGATGACATGGTCGAGCACCGGGATGCCGACCAGTCGACCGACGTAGAGCATCTGATGGGTAATCGCCATGTCCGCGGGGCTGGGCTCCGAGCAGGACGGATGATTATGCACGAGGATGATGCCCCAGGCCTAGTCGAGGATCGCGGGCAGCATGATCTCTCGGGCGTTCACGAGGGTGGCGTCCAGCACACCCAGCGAGATGAAGTGGCGTTTGATGATCCTGAGGCGCGCGTCGAGGGTTAAGGTCCAGAACGCTTCCTGTGTTTGGTCGCTTTTCTCCTTGTCAATTCGGCCGTTTCCTGCGATAAGTCTCGTGATGTCTAGACACTCGAAATCAAAGGTGCCTGATATGAAGGAGAAATCTCTGGGCCAGTGGTTGCGTGAGTTGCGACAGGCACGTGGATTGCCGTTGCGGGTCGTGGCCGCGTCGGCCGAAATCGATACTACGCTCCTGAGCAAGGTCGAGCTTGGTCAGCGGCTACCCACAGAGAAGCAGACCTCTGCCTTGGCCAAGTTCTTTGACGTTTCAACGGAAGACATGGTGGCAAAACGCATCGAAGAGAGGTTCTGGCTCGACCACAGAGACAACCCGGCGGCCCACAAGGCAGCGGTATTGATCGGCAAGCTCAGAGCTTCGCAGTTTCAGACGCATCAGCCGAAGGCCCGCCGCAAGGGGGCGCCCGTGCAGGCGTCTAGCCGGCAAAGACGCCAAGAGACTTCGGGGGATGCTGAATGAACCTTCGATCACTCCGGTCTCAAGTAGCTTTGGGTGAGGATAGCGTCCGCCAATTCAAGGTGGATGTGCGTAGTGCCGACTCATTGGCTTCGGAGATGGCCGCCTTTGCCAATACCAACGGCGGCACGCTGTTCATCGGTGTGGCGGATGACGGCTCCTTGCCGGGCATCACGAAGAAAGATCTGGCTCGAATCAACCAGCTCATCAGCAACGCTGCGAGCCATCTGGTTCGCAGCCCGCTGGCCGTGCAGACGGAGAACGTGAGACTACAGAACGGTCGCATCGTGATTGTACTCACCGTGGCCAAAGGAATCGACAAGCCCTACTTCGACAAGAACGGCGTCATCTGGCTCAAGGCCGGTTCGGACAAGCGGCGCGTCAATTCCAAGGAGGAGTTGCGCCGTCTGTTTCAGATGTCCGCGCAGTTCCATGCCGACGAGTTGCCCACCAAGGCCGGCATCGACAAACTCGACAAGCTGCGGTTTCGGGACTTTTTGCGCGACGAATACGATCAGGACTATCCGGAGACTGCCGCCAAACGGACCCGCCTCCTGCAGAACATGAACTTGGCGACCGACGACGGCATGCTGAACTTGGCCGGGGTGCTGATGTTCGCGGAGCGTCCCGAATGGATCGTCCCGCAATTCGTGCTCAAGGCGATCCGCTATCCCGGCAACGAGATTCACGCCACGGACTATGTAGACACCGAGGATTTTGCCGGGCCTTTACGCAGCGTGTTTGATGGGGCTCTGGCCTTCGTGATGCGCAACCTGCATAAGGTCCAGGCCGGACGCAGCGTCAACGCACCAGGCTTGCCCGAGATCCCGCAAAGCGTGTTCGAGGAACTACTGGTGAACGCGCTTGTTCATCGAGACTACTTCGTTAGCGCGTCGATCCGCCTGTTCATCTTCGATAACAGGATAGAAATCATCAGCCCCGGCCACCTGCCCAACAACTTGAACGTCGAGAAGATTCTGGCCGGCAACTCCAACATCCGGAACCCGATCCTTGTGTCCTATGTCGCCAAGGGCTTGCTCCCATATCACGGCCTGGGCTCCGGCATCAAGCGGGCCTTGAAAGAGTGGCCGCAGACCGGTTTTGCGGATGATCAAGACGGCTGCCTTTTCACCGCCACTGTTCATAGGAAGCCGTTGGAAGAACTGGAACTGACGGATAAAGGTGCATTAAAGGTGCAAGCGGAGGCGCGTCATGCACCTACAAATGCACCTGTAACCGGTTTGCAGACGCAACTGCTCGGGTTCATTCGATCGAATCCGGTTGTGTCCTACGACGAATTGGCCGCCTTGACTCAGAAAGACCGCACCACAATCATGCGCAATATCGGAAAACTGAAGACAAGTGGCCTGCTGAGACGTGTTGGCTCCAGGAAGACCGGCCACTGGGAGGTGCTGGAGAGATGATCTGCGGTTGCCTAACGGATCCCGGCAGCACAAGGCCAAAGGTCCATTGCAGACCGTTATCGGGTCAGCGTGACCCGTTATCCACCGCTTGGGCCGATCCAGCCATCCCCTTCCGGGACGTGGATGCCGGACTGTACTTGTTCCATCCTCGGTCGAAGAAGAGCACCGCCGCCCACGGGCTTCCAGGTTCACGGCAAGCCCATGTCTCTCAGGGCATTACATGGCGCGCGTCACATCGAACCAAGAGTCTGTAGATGCAGATATTCAAGCTACATGCCGATATGATCGAAGACTACCGGTCATACATTGAGAGCTTCGTCAACATCGCGGACGACGATATCAGGACTGAAGTCGAGACTGCGCTCTCTTCCGGCACACTGTGGCCTGAACCCCTACTGTAGGCCCTCGGCTGCATAGCTGAAGCGGGACAGCCTTTCCTCCGGTTTCCTTGCGGATGCCCATCCGCATCACCCGTCCGTTGCCCGAAACGTACGGCCACCTATTTCTGCATAGTTCTTGGGGAGCCGTGCTACGGGTGACAGCCAAAGCAATAGATCTCCGCCACCACGGAGTTGCTCGGCCCAGGGCTTGCCGGAATCCTCGCCGATGAGGAACTGGCTCAGAGCGTCGGCGCGATACAGGTTGTCGAAATCGGGATACCACTCGATGAGCTGCCGCCATGCGTCGCGAACGGCCTGGTAACGGCGCACAAGAACGGTCGGTACTGAAACGCCGAAGAGCTCTACCGCCTCAACCGCTTTGTTGTTGATGATGGCGAACCGCTTCTTGTCAACGCGGTTCAGAAAGATTGTGGCCAGTCCCGCACCGAAGTGGGAGAACTCATGGATGCGCTCAAGCCACTGGGCTTCGTCGAAGGACTCCGTGAACGGCTCCAGAACGAATCCCCGGAACTCGTCATATCTCGCCTCGATGGTTGCGCGGAAACGCGAGGCGGTCCGGTGGCCCCCGCTCTGCACGTACCCGCCGTCACACGCAAACTGGTAGAAGAACTCGATGAACTCCTCACGTCCCATCTCCGACAGATGTTCCTGCGTCACCGTTCCCGCATAATGGTCTTCCTGTGTGGAATGCGGGTCATCCCGGAACCACGCAAGAAACGCGTCAACCAGTTCGCGTGTTGGTTTCTTCATTGCTTCACTCCCCTTGTCTGTGGGCAGTTCTGACCGAGAGAGATACTCTCTGTGCTACTTCTTGGGCTTGCCTGTGGAACGTGGCGTTTGTTTTTCCGTCTCACGCACTGTGCGCTGACGTTGCTTATTGACGAGCTCCTCGATTCTCTTGCGCACATCCGCAGCAACTTCCCTGATCTCTGCCGCCACGGTCACAGGGTCTCCCAAAATCGCGTGAAGTGCGACCGCAAGTGGTTCTAGAAGTGTGCTGCTCTTGGACTGCTCCAGCACTCGGAGCCCCCCCCTCGTGGAGTTCGTTCCCACGAACTCAGAGAAGAGGTGAACAATGTCATCGCTATGGTTCGCGCAGAAATCGTCTTGCTCCAGAACACTACGCGCAATGGACAAGGCTTCGTCTGTTTTACAGTTCCGGGCGAGAATGCATGCCAACGTGTGATTCGAACCCGGAGCGCCGTCGATCGACACAGCCTCCCTGCTCCATGCTTCGGCATAGGGAAGATATCGAGGAGGGCCTTCTTCGTAGAACGTCCACGCCAGCCCGTTGAGGAGACGCGCATCATTCGGGACAGCCGTCAGACTCTCCTCTGCTCTCCGTAGCGATTCCTCCACCTTGCCGAGCTTGGCCAAGAGCAGCCGACACACATGCAACCATGCATAGGGACAAGACCGTCCGACATCCAAGGCCTTTTCCAGCGCTTCAAGTGCGGCAACGGGGTCTTGGCGTCGCTCTGCCAAGAATCCCCCGAGCGCCTCCCACGCGGAGTGGTAATCCGGCTGGACTTCTGTCGCCTTGCGGAATGCGTTCTCTGCTTCATCGGGACGACCCAACTTGGTGTCGAGCAGAACTCCGAGTCCACACCAAGTGTACGCTCTGTCGGGCTCAAGCTCTGCCGCCTTTCTGTACGCGGCCTCTGCTTCCGTGTATTGGCGAAGATGCTCGCAGAGAAGGTCGCCAAAATGAGCCCACGTCCACGCACTATCAGGACGTAACTCCAGTGCTCTGCGAAAAGCCTTCTCAGCTTCGTCATGTCGACCAAGAGCTGCGGACAAGAGACGCCCGAGTCTCGCCCATGCAGCATCGTAGTCCGGCGATACGTCCACGGCCCGACGGTATGCAGTCTCTGCTTCCGCAGCGCGGCCTGTACGCTCGCACAATTCGCCGCGAAGCATCCAGACTACCCGACAATCCGGACCGGATTTCATCGCTGCATCATAGGCCGCTTCTGCCTCCTCATGGCGCCCTAGAGGACCCGCCAACAGACGACCCAGTTGCTCCCAAGCCCAGTGGAAGTCTGAGTTGAGTTCCAGTGCTTTTCTATACGCCGCTTCGGCCTCGCCGAAGTCACCCGCGTACCTGTGAAGGAGGCTTCCGAGCATAGCCCACCCATAGGGGAAATCAGGGAATGACTCGGTCACACGGCGGTATGCTTCCTCTGCATCGTCGTAGCGCCGAAGCTGATTCTCCAGCAGGTCCCCAAGATCCAGCCACGCTGTGGGGGAATCTGGTTTGATCTCGATCACCTTTCTGTAGGCATCTTCAGCTTCCTGGTATCGATCGGTCTGTCTATGAAGAAGGCGGCCAAGTTGCGACCATGCTTCCGGATCGGCAGGCTGGACCTCGATGGCTCTTCTGTAGGCCTGCTCAGCTTCGTCGACGTGTTCGGCCTGCTTGCTCAAGATGTCGCCCAAACGCAGCCACCCCATGACATAGCTTGGGGACAACTCCGTGCACCTGCGATAGGCCGCAGTTGCTTCGTCACGCGTGCCTTTTCGCCTCTCCAGTATCCGTCCTAGCGAGTACCACGCATGTGAGCATTCTGGACACAGGTCAATGGCTCTGCGCGCAGCCTGTAGGGCCTCCTTGGCTCTCCTCTTGCTACGCCCCAAATGCCTAGCCAGGAACGACCACGCACATGCGTAGTCTGGGGACACCGAGGTTGCCATCTGATAAGCTTTCTCCGCTTCCCTCTTGCGCTTCTTCCCGTGTTCCAGCAGTAGCCCAAGCTGAAGCCATGCGTCGGCGTATGACTGATCCTCGGCAATCACAGCCCGGATCGCCTGTTCTACTTTGTCCGGATCCCTCGGTTCTCTTCTCGCCGCCGTCGCCGCCTCTCGCATCAGCTCCTGAACGCGCTCGTCAGGATGACTGTGGGGACCGCAACTTGCTGTCCTGGCGTGTTCGGGGGCACTGAAGGCAAACGGCACGTCGGCGGATTCAGCACGGACCAAGTGACGCATCGTGTATGGACGGATTGACGTAGGTGCGTCCGTCGCTTCGAGAAAACCTCGCGGCATGCACTCAAGAAGTCGCGAACGGACGATGGCGGGCGAGCTGTGGTAGATCCACTCAAAGGCCTCATAGTGATCTTGCCGTGAATCCGAAGTCAGGGAGCATGCCTCTTCCGCGATAAGGGACGCCACCCGGACAAGACCTTCGTCGTCGTAGAAGTTGACCATGAAGCGGACCACGGCCTTGACTCGATCGGTTGCCGTTCCTCTTCTCCGCATCAGGTAGTAGATGTTGTACATCCGTTCGGCCACCTGGTATCGCTTGCTCCGACCCTTTCCCTCAGCCTGTGCGACAGCACCCCGTTCACGGAGACGACCGAGAAGCGCACTTGTCTTGCTCACCCCCAAGCGTGACGCCTCCGCGACTTGGCTCGCCGTCGACGGGTCCCAGAGGGTCGCGAGCGTCGCATACACCTTCCGTTCCGTCCGCGGCAGGCTATCCAAGTGTGACTTGAAGTACTCGGTGTGTTCGTCCACAAGGTGAGTCATGTCTTCCATCAGATTGCGGAACGAAAGGCGCGCACCGAAATGCGAGATGATCGTCAGAAGGCGAGGGTTGCCCCCCGTAAGTATCCTGACCGCACGGATGCGACGGTCGCCAATGTCTTCACCGGCAATCGCGCGCCACACGTCTCGGCATTCGTCCTCGGAAAGAGGGGGCAGAGAATGCATCTTGAACAGCTCAAACATGGCGCGTCCGGCATTCTCTGTTGCCTCAAACCGGGTAGTGGCCGTCGCAAGAAGCATGACTCTCGGTTCATGCATCAGGGTGTGACGCAAGGACCACGCATCGTCATGGGAGACTTGCTCGCCGAGAAGCATGTTGAGGTTCTCTACTATGAGAAGAAGCCGGCTGCTACGCTCATCTGCAAACTCCATGAGCTGTGCCAAACACCGCTCCCGGAGATGGGCGTCATTCGTTTCCCCCTTGAGTTCCTCGTATGTCGCACCCCATCTCGAGTCTCCCGTTTGGTACGCCAACTGAGCAATAGCTTCCAGCCAGAACTCGCCAGCCGAACAGACCTCATAGCTTTCTTCGGCGAATATGATCGGATACCAGCGTAGTTGCAGGCACTTGTCCCGCCTGATTTCGGCAGCAACCCGACGGACAAGCATTGTCTTGCCAATGCCGCGTGGTCCTACGATCAGGACATGTTGATTTGATGCTGTCGTGTTCTCTCGCACGACTTGGAGGACGAGTTCTAAGTCGGACTCGCGGACAACGAAGGCTTCGATGAGTTCGTCGTCCGTCAAGAAGGCGGGATTGTACTTGATTGGGGGTTTGCCCATCACAGAACCTCCCGCTGAGATACTGGTACGAAGAACATGCCGTGACTGTTCTTCCACCAATCGCGAACCAGTGACGAAACGAAGACGTACTCGTCATCTTTCTTGGTGAGATACCCGTCATGCTCCAGGACCCAGAGGATGTACTTCTCGACATCTGTCGTGCCTTCGTCGTCGAAGCTGTACTCCCCGCCAAGGACTCTCAACGCATCGACATTGAGCGCACCTGAAACAGCGGCCTCGCACAACATCTCAATAGCCAGAGGGAGCTTCTCAAGGCCAAGGACAGTCTTGAGGCGGTCCTCGTAATGGGTCAGTTCGGCATGTCCACGCGCGCCGAGCATTCCGGTATTGTAGACCTCCTCAATATCGGCAGGAAGCAACTCGGTGGTCTTCCGCCTCGTGCAGTGAACATACGCCTGGTCGAAAAACATCTGGACATGGTGGGGAATACAGCATCCCAGACGGCGGATCATCTCCGACTCGACGCCATCACGAAGATGAACCCCGTATTCCTCGGCCAAGGCGTGCAAGCATTCCTTCGCAACGGGCTCGTCCCAAGGCTCCAAGTCAAAGGGGCTAAAGTTGTTGACAGTCGCGCTCAAGCCCGCCTGACGCAGGACCGGCTCAAGACCGATGCTTCCCGAGAGTACAACTCTGACAACCCCTTGGTGAGCCTGGGTATTCTTGCGAAGCCACGAGAGAAATGCATCAGCGGCTGCACGTCGCTCAGGAGTTATCGCGAAAGTGTCCCCTTTCAGGAGGCGGTTCACGAGGATTGGGACCTCATCGAGCATCAGGACAACCGGTTTGTCTGCGGATGCGAGGATGGTAAAGAGCCTGTCGCCCTTGGCCGCCCAATTGCCGGCAGTCAAGCCGGCTCGTAGCGTCACCCCAATCTCGTCAATGCCGATCTTCTCGACTCGATCGAGGATGCTCGAGAACAGTTCCTTTGTTTGGTTCCAGAGACCTTTGTGCGGCTGAAGAGCCACACTCAGCTCCGCAATCGCGTCTTGGGCACTGGCTGCCTCCTGGAAATCAACAAAGACGCAGGTATAGCGGTCGCCCATACGCCGTGAGGTCTCCTTCATCAGGCTCGTCTTCCCCATTCTCCGCTGCGCCACAAGCAGGAGATTGGCTCCCTCCTCAAGGCGGTCGCAGAAAAGGCCCAATTCGGTTTCCCTGTCCCAGAACCGATCTCCTGCCACCCAGTTCCCGTGTGCTTGCTTCAGTTTTGGCATTCGTTTGCCCTCCACCCACTTTCCCAACAGTTCGGTTGCCAACGATTCTGTTGCGAAAATACCAAGCCGCTCCGTTGGCGTCAACAGCTTTTTCAACATTTGTGTTGGCAACGATTCTGTTGGGAAACGGGCCATGGCCCAAGCCCAGTGGGGTCGGCTTCTCTCAGTGACGGGACTCTACGGGAGACCAGAGGGGTGCTTCTGACAGCCCTGCCGCCATGCACTCACAGCTCTCCCTTGAATGCGCTGTCGAGAATTGACGGTGGAAAGGCATCAAGCATCCGCTCGGTGTCGGCTGCCCTTGAGTTCAAATCGTTGATTCGGCGATGAAGAGCATCGGACGCCGAAATAAGCTGTCTCTGAGTTTCCATGTCAGGCACGAAGACAGGAACCCGTCGCATGTCGTTGACGTTTAGCTCTGTCAACCGGAAACCAATCTTTTCCCGCTGCCAGTCGCCTTTCTCCCGATTCCGAAGCTGGTACTGACCTTGCGCCCCGCGCAGATACACATACAGGTACTCCGGCAGCACAACGGAAAGGTCAGGGCGAGCGATGGCGACGTGCGTGTCGCACGACGCGGTTCGTGACTCATCGCACCATGCAACGCGACCCAGGCAGCCCGCTGCCGAGCACGCGATCAAGATATCGCCCTTCTGCACGAGCAGGTCGTCGCGCACACGCGCGGCTGCGCGATCTGAAAGGCGCAGATCAGTTTTCCGGTAGCGCGCCATCTGGACGTGTTGCGTCTTGATGAGGTAGTGCTGCGACTCGCCCTGCTCCGACTGCCGACCGCGCGAGAGAACCGTCGTGACATCTTCGAGCGTGGGCGCGTTGGCCAAACACGCGTCAGGCCAAAGGCGCATCTCGGCTGCGGCGCGAAGCGCCGCAACGCGGGTGTCGCTCTGGTCCCTCAACTCCTGCGCCTCGTCGATCTTCGTCGCGAGCGACTGAACCTTGGCGACAATGCGCCTCTGCTCCGGGAGTTGTGGCAGCGGGATTGTCAGCCGATAGAATCCATCCTCGCGAAGGCGCACGCGATTGGTGGTGCCCTTGCTGACTCGGCGTGCCTCTTCCGCGAAAGAGCGCCGTTTCGCGTACAGTTCGAGAAACTCGGGCAAAAGCCGATCCTCATCCGGGTTGAACGCTGGGAAATCGCTGCTCACAACGGCCCCATCCAGCTCGTCGGGCACAAGGCCAAACGCACCGTTGCGGGCGTCAATTCGCGAGAACACAAACTGGCGGCGACGGACGACATTGCGCGTCTTTCCCGCAATCTCCCCACCCAGACGTTCTCCGCGAAGCGCCACGCCGCGTCCCCAAAGGCGGACGGTGACCTCCTTGTACGTTCTCTCCACCTGAAGCGATACGGCCTCCTCGCTCCTGCAAAGCAGTTCGCCGAGAGGGACTCGCGGCCAAGGGGATTGTGTTCCGTTGCCGCTCATTCGCCCCCCCCTTCCAGAAACACCCGTCCCTTGTCCGTCAGCCGGTACTTCTGCTTGCTGCTTGTGGGTTTGCCGGGGATGGTTCGTTCAAGCCAGCCAGCCGCCAGCATGGGGTCGAGATAGCGTTTGAGAAAGTGGACTCTGTCCTTCAGGGCTGCCGCTGCCTGAAGCTCGCTCGCGCCGCATTCCTTTCGGGCCGCATTCAGAACACCGATGACCTGTGAAGCAACTTGTGGGGTGACTTGTGGGGTCGCCACCCCAAGAGCATCCGCAATACCGCACAACAGCCTGTCCGGCAACGGCTTATCTTGTTGGGTGACTTGTGGGGTGACTTGCGGGGTCTTCCGCCGGATCGTGATCACAAATCCATCTGTGAGCGCGAATTCGGGTTCCGCCAACCCGGCATCCCGGCAACGCTTGATCATGTCGCCCGTGCCGGTACCCATCCGTTCGATATACCGCGCCAGGTAGATGGGACGGTCAGCCAGGGACATAGTACCACCGACGCGCGCAGCGCGGCGGTGGCGTCCGGGGAGTACGCCACGGTTCCAACGGTTGGAGCGTCCTGCCCGTGTACGTTCCAACCGCCGTTGGAAGACCTACGGTCTTCCGCGTCCAGAAGCTGGAAACCGTCAGGACGCAACGCGAGACGTGATACAGACCATCCTCAGCTTGAACTGACCGGGGGCCGGGGCGTAGGCTGCATCGTGGATGGTTCGCGCATACTTCAAGGTTGGCCGCCATTTGAAATTCCGGGTTCTTGCGGCGCTTCCTGAACACTGCACGGAAATCCTCGACGCAGTCGACCTTGCCGTGACGCCCGAAAGCGAAGGTCTGCCGGAGGACCGCCTGGATGATCCGCCGGCCGACAATCCCGTCCTGTTCGATATCCCAATCTATGAAGCTTTCATACGCAATGTGTGGGACGGTCTGACTGGCCTCGGTTCTGGGGCAGGACCGGAACAGTGAGAGTTCGCGGGAGTGAGATCAGCGGGGGCTATCCCCGTTGCTCTTCTGACCCGGCGGGGCAAGGGGCCGTTCCTGTTCCCCGTGTCACCGGGCACATGGTAGTATGGGGACGCGGGTGTAGAGGTCCACCGGCTCGACGCCTCATTTGCCGACGAACTGCATCCATACGTGCGCGAGCAGTTCCTGAAGCTAATGTGAACCCGTCGGGTTCCGCTGGACAGCCTGATCTATTCATCAACTTTCCCCGGACTCCGGAATGACCGCGGATTACGCGGACGTGTGACGGCGAAGCTGCCCTAATCTTTTGCCTTAGTCTCTCTTGGTCCCCGGGGGTCCGCATGAAGTTTCAGGACCGCCCCGCCATGAATTCCCAGAGAGATTCTTTGACCTCTTCCACCGCGGGAAGTGATTCCCAGAGGGAAACCCGGATTCCCAAGTCCCCGAAGATGGGAGCCAGAAACTCGTGCAGCCTCGGCGAGGATACTTGAAGCTCATCTGGTGCAAACCCGGCCTTGTTGAGAATCGAGACGAGCTTGGCCGGTATTTCCTCCCACATTCTGTGAAGACCATCCAATGCCTGGAACAGCTCCAGTCCAAGGATGTGGCAGCTTTCGGGCTCAACAGCCAGAAGCAAGTAAGTGAACGACGGGCGTTGCCCGGGCGTCCCAACTCGACCGGGCGCCAGGAAGAACGCAACTTCAGCGGGCCCTGCATCCGCGGGCAGACTTTCGAATTCGTCGATGGCGGCATGGTCGATGCGGAAGTTCAGCGTGGACGGCTCGGGCAGCGTTAACTCCCGGACAGAATCCTCCCATACCACGTCGCTGCCGCGCTTTCGACAGACACGTACCAGGAAATCGCATCCCCTTTCCATTTTGAGGAGTTCCGGCCTATCCTCCAAACGCATCGCCAGGCCGATGGCCTGCTCCAGTGCAGTCGCCAGTTTCTCGACCTCATTCTGCTCCAGAAACCAGGGGTAGAAACCGGGCCGGTAACTGCGGAAGAGGGGCCAGTTCCGCTTGCCCCGGTATTGCAGGCCGAGCTGCCTGATAATCTCTCTATCGGCTTTTTCCAGCATGTCGCGGTCCTCGAAGGAAGCCATGAGCTGGGGCAATTCGAGAATCCGTTCGGTGTTATCTTCAATTTGCGGGGCACTCTCGATGTCCCAGAATTTCGTCAACGCTTCATCGCCAAGATAGACGGAAACGGCGTAATGCTCTCCGATATTGCCCATGATGCTGACATAACCGATTTCATCGGTGCCCGGGAACTGGACACCGAAAACATCCGTCTCCAGCAGCCACCGCCAGGGCGCAAGTCGCATTATCTGATCGGCGGCAGCGTAGAGCCGTCGCCAGGAACCGATGTCCGGCTGGACCGTTTCGACGCCATCCGCGACGACCTGCCCAACCTCATCATCATCTGTGGTCGACTCTTCTTCCTGTGACCACGGCTCGTCCATCGTGGCACCGGACCCACAGTAGCCGCAAACACCCGTTCGCGGCGAGTTGACCAGAGGCATGAGCATGCATTCCTCATCCTCATCACAACCACAACCGGCGCACAACAAGCTCTCCGGATCCGGGCCCCACCCCGTTGACCTGAGCCGCGTGGCAGGCTTGCCGCATCTCGCGCATGTCCACGCCGGTGGTTCGTTCCGTGCAAGAAGAACAACACCCGGCATCTTGACTTTTCGTTTTCGCACATCCACGACGCGCAGTTTCAGCTCGGTCGTCGAGCCATAGTCATATTCATGGTGGAACGTCATGCCCTTCTCCAGAACACTGTACAGTTTCTGGTTCATTGTCTCTTCGCGCGGCCCGAACAGGCTGTCCTCGGCCGGACTGATCGAATAGCGCTGTCCTTCGATCGTGAAACAGCTCAGATGCCCACAGCATTCGAGCCAGATATCGCGCAGGAACCGGTCAAGATGCGCCAGCGTCATGGCGCCGGGCATTTCGAGATGGAGCCAGTACATCGGCAGGTGTTTCCCCTCGACAACCAGGTGGAACAGCATCATCGACCGACCGCCATCTTCCGAATGCTGCTCGGCGCATTTCTTGACATGCCGCGTCATCTGCCCCTTGTTGATGCTTTTCTTGCACAACATGCACCGACCGGTTGATTGTCGTCTCTTGTCGCTCATTGCAGGCCCTCTCACATACCTACCCGCTACTTGTTCGGTTCCCCACGCCGGCCCGGCGGCGCGCTCTGCATTCGCCACGCCGGAGCACACTCTATCGCACCGTGCTGAAAAGACAAGCCGGAGCTTGGCGGTTCCAACCGCCAACCTGATCTACTCACAAACTCTTTCCAAACTCCAGAATAACCGCGGATTACGCGGATGGGCGCGGATGTAAGAAAGAGGATTCCGGGAATCAGTGTTATCAGCGTAATCCGCGGTTAGATTCTGGTGCTGAACGTGCTATGACTATTTGAACGTGTGTTCGTGAATAATCCAGGCTAAGCCTGAGTGGCGGCAAACATGTCTGTCTTCCAGGTTTTCCGAGGGTAGATGTGGAACAGCAACTCGCCTTCCTCCGTTTCATGCGTGAGAATCCGCAGACGCCCACGCTTGAGCTTGGTCCATGACCGGCCGGCAACGGTTTCCTTTGGGGCGAGCTGCCGAGCCGTCGCGGGCATGTCGAGGAAGTATGCCAATGCGCCCGCGATGCTCTCTGTCTTAATGATCGCGGGGATCTTGTTCTTTCTGAAGAACCTGTCCAGCACTTTGGCTTGATCGTCCGGTGAAAGAACCATCCGCGTGCGTTGTTCGGGGATTGCGGGGCTCTGTACGTAGCTGCAGGTGATTGGCTCCCGCTCCGGACGACGGACAAGTTCTTCCTCCGGCTCATCTACGTCCAAGTCGGGCAGCAGATCGAAAACGTCAGGCACGTCTTCCTCTGCTCCGCCGCGGTCCGCGCAGTACCGCGTCAGAACGGCTTCGAAGTTGCCTCCGATGAAGCTGGCGACTGTACGTGCCATGGCCTTCCTCTTGCGCTCGTCGCGGAACACGAAAGCCCCATCAGGTCGGTCCTCGTCCCAATCATCCGCGGGCGCCGCGGCGATGTGTTCGCAGAACAGGAACAGGGCATGGCGTGGCTCCATTTCCCGGAGTCGTGCAACGCTGCACAGAGCGCTTTCTTCCAGGGACGGATGGAACCCGACCAGGCAGGGCGCAACATAGCGCGCCAGCAGCGACTTGGCTTTCGCCGCCTTGGCCGGAGCTTTCCGCCTGTTCAGCTTGGCGGGGTGCTGAACAAGATCACACAACAGCGGGATTGCCCAGTCGCTGAACCTATCGCCGAGGATCCCGCCGGTAGAGGCAAGGATCTGGTGAAGCACCACGTACCATGTTTCCGGAGCCTCCGCAAACATCATCAGGACACCCTTTATCTCCAGCAATTCAGACCAAGCCGCCTTCGGTCCTGTCGCTTCGCCGGTCACCTGCGCCACCATCAAGGGCAGAGTCATATCGCCGGCATATCTGTTCATGGTCATCCGGAGGCCCGTAGCCATAAGGTAGAGAAAGGAAGGACAGTCATGCCGCTGCTCCCCAATCAGTTCGATGGGGTCAGTAACGTACTTGAGTGCGTGCAGCATCTTGTCCGAGTAACGCTGTACCCGTTCCAAGAGCCTTCTCTTCGACGCGGCTACGGCTCTGCAGTAGTCCGATGCAGCGTCGATTTCACCGGGCCCCAGCGGGCCGTCCTCCATCTTTCCGTCCAGGGCGGCATCCACGAGTTCCTCGTCGATACCCGGATCCAAGAGTGAAAGCAGGTCCGTATCGCCACGCGACAGCATGATGCCCATGGCTTCCGATGTACCGGTGACGTCATCCGACAGAAACCAGACCATCTTCTTGATGCGGTCAGGCTCCAGCCGCAACTTTTCCAGGACTTCCCTGGCTGAACGCACCATCTTGTTCCGTGCCGCAGATTCATCCTTTGCCATCCTGCTATACAACACACCCGTTCGCAGGACTCTAAGGAACTTCTGGTGCCTGCGGGGATCGTCGGGCCGAACAGCAATCAGGAAATGAGCCGCAAGAAATGGCGAAACCAATCGGCACGCTGGGTCACCCGCACGACGGGCTGTTTCGACCAGTTCGGACAGCATGCTTCTGTGGCTCAGATCAACCTGTGCCTCGTAGAACTCCTCGCCCGCCTCGTGCCGCTCCTGTTCGATCCGGCGGATGACTGCCAGCAGCCGCTCGAACTTGGGGCTTTTCTTGAGTAGCTGCGCACGGCGCCACGCTTCAGTGAGTCCGTCGAACAGGTCTTTGTGGTCAGGCCGGCTTCCGACGGGAACGACGAAGCGCCAGGGCGGCTGGAATGCAGGTTTCTTTGCCTTTCCCATATTGGTCACAACCCTATAGTACTGACCGAAGAAGGCAAGACAGGCTTCAACGGACAGTGAATCAAACACGTTGCTGGATACCGGATGGGAGAACCCTCTACGGGTCATTACCTTTCATCGTCATCGCCACTCTCCTCAAATTGGGATTGGACATGCATTGGTCAATCAGCCTACGAGAAACCTGATCGTGGGGTCAAGTGCGGGTAGAGGGCCGGGGCATCAGCCGTGCGCCCGGGGCAAGTGTCGGGAGGGAAATCCGCTGGACGTCTGTGCGGGGTGCCGTATACTCGGCGGCGCTATGGTTTACCAGGAAGAGATCCGGATCGAGACAACAGGGCATCGTGATATTCACGATATCACGAGTGACGTTGTCAACATCGTGCGGGCCTCCGAAATCAGGATAGGCACAGTCAACATCTTCAACGTAGGCAGCACCGCCTGTATCGGCACGGTCGAGTTCGAGCCCGGGCTGCAGCGCGACATACCGGAGATGCTCGACAAGCTGCTGCCGCCGGGGCGACACTACGGCCACGAACAGGCGTGGCACGATGGAAACGGTCACTCCCACCTGCAAGCCACCCTGATGGGCCCGTCTCTCACGGTGCCGATCCAGGAAGGCGAGCTTGTCCTGGGCACCTGGCAGCAGGTATTCCACCTCGAATGCGACATAAAGCCGCGCTCCCGGCAGATCGTGGTCACGGTGCTGGGTGACCGGGAAGAGACGAAGCATTAGCGGCTTAATCAATCTCAACTGCGACAAAAAACAAGATAATTTGAGCACGACCAGATACGGTCAGCAGTGAAGGTGGCAGGTCAAAGGTGCAGGTGCAGCGGAAGCCGGAGTCATTATTGAGAGCGTGAGAGTATCTTACCTTC
>Ga0272442_10005703_pt1 | contig 16571 bp, 22 predicted proteins | sample SSMForm2O_FD_200262 | JGI IMG/M metagenome (GOLD analysis project Ga0272442, IMG submission 200262) | Marine sediment archaeal communities from Little Sippewissett salt marsh, Falmouth, MA, United States - SSM-Form-2O | ecosystem: Environmental > Aquatic > Marine > Wetlands > Sediment ...
AGAAGCAATAACAGGTTTTACATCTGGATTTTTCCATCATGAATTTGGAAATGCCAATTTTAAAATAAAAAAGCCCATTAATAGAGAGACTAGAGTAATGCTAAACATTGCAGTATTTGGATGTTTTGCAATTATAATATCTGTCTTTTTAACATATTATGCAATCCATGTAGAAAAATCAATAATAAAAACATATGTTGCAGTTCTTGTTATAATAATGGGAATTATTGCCTTGATAAATTTGAAAGTAAATTCAACGAATTACAAACCAAAAATACTAACTTTTTTTTCAGCTCTTGCAGGGTTTAATAAAGGCATAGGCGCAGGTGGTTATGGGCCAGTTGTCATGTTAGGACAGATTTTTTCGGGAATATATGAAAAAACCGCAACAGCCATTGTATCTTTCTCCGAAGGAATTGTTTCAGTTGCAGGAGTTGGATCATTTATATTAATACCAGTTATTAAAAAATTACCAATTGAAATAGATTTTCTTTTATTGCCCTCTGTTTTTACGGGAGGTTTCATTGCTGCATTAATTTCGCCATATATGGTAAGAATTTTCCCTAATAAAATTTGGAAAATAATAATTCCCACATATGCTCTAGCTATTGGCATTTATGTACTATTACAGCTATACATAATATGAAAAAATATAATATTACTAAATTCATTATCATTTGAGGTTTAAATATGAAAGTAGAACTTAACGACATAAGATGCGTAACAGATACTTCAATTACCATACGTGGATCAAGACGCCGAATGACAGTCCCTGCAGAAGTTGTCGAACTATTAAATCTCAAAGATGGTGATAAACTCAGATGGATAGTTTTTAAAAACGGAAATGTACAAATAAATAAAGTTAAATAAAAACGGAATTTTAAATATTTATTACTTTTCCAACCCCTCCTTCGATATAATTATCAGGATATAATTTTTTAATCTCTTTTATATGTTTAGTGCAGTGTGTAGGACAAATTAAATCTAATCCCTCCAAAATTGAATAATTATCAAATCCATGGAAGCCTCCAATTATTCCAACGACATTACCTAATTCTTTTGCTGAATTTAATATATTTTCTATCCCTGGATGAGAACAACCAACCAAAACATAGAAACCTTTTTCACCTTTAATTACCAAAGATTGCTCCTCAATTATTCCTTCTAACTTTCCAGTACTAAATATTGTATCTGTTATTTTCTGAGAGTTATCAATAGTAAATAAATTAAATTTATTTTCTGGATTATAATCTGATAATCTATAAAGTTCTACATCATTAACATATGGCAAAATTGCAAGTAAACCTCCATTATGATCATAATGCTCATGAGAAATTATTATTTTATCAACCCTTTTTGGATCTATACCAAGAATGTTTAAATTGTTTAACAAAATATTTCCTTTTGAACCAGTATCAAATAAAATATTTTCTTTACCAGTTTCAACAAAGCATGAAAAGCCCCAATCCGATATAAGCCCAATATTTTTTTTATAAACTACATTATCAAATACTATAGTAAGTTTCATTTTATCCTCCTCATTTTGTTATTACTCCTGAATATATAAAAGCATACTGCTTCATTTTAATCCATTTTCCATCATCAATTCCAATAAGATTTCCACATTGGCAATTGATATTCTTGCCATTATGAATGCTAAAATCTTCCACAATTCGATTCTTCCAACAATGCCAAATTTTACCTTTTCCAATTTTAACATATCGAAAGATTTTTCGTTTACATTGTTTACATCTTATTATTATCATTTTTGTAACTATTTACTTTTAAGCATTTGAAGCTTTTCTAATGTTTTTTCAGCAACAACTTTTTCTTTATTAAAATGTTTAATCATTCTGTTTAGACACTTTTGTTTTTCTTTTACATTTCCAAGATACTTAGCACACTTATCCATAAATTCTTTTGTTTTAGTTACATTTGCTTCTACTTCGTCTGGAATTTTTTCACTATCATGCTTTACTGCTTCTTTAGGGCATACATCATGACATGTGCCACAGCGGATACAATTATCCATGTTAATTTCTGCTTTTTCCTTATTCATAGAGATTGTATCAACAGGGCATTCATCCACGCATACGCCACAACCTATACATTCATTTTTATCCACCCAAGGCATTTTAACTATCTTCCTCCTGTTTTTTTTAACCCATAAATGAGTTTATTTTCATTTTTTACATTATATTAAAATTATTTTGAATAGCCAATATTTAGCTATCTAAAATAAATATCCATTCTATCAAATGCTTTATTTATCATTTCTTCAGAAACACAAAACGACAGCCTTAGATGACTTTCCCCATTTGGTCCAAAAGCAATTCCAGGTGTTGTTGAAACTTTAGCATCTTTTAAGAGTTTTTTACAAAAAGCTGTAGATTCCTTTCCTTCTTTTAATAATATTTTTGGAAACATAAGATAAGAACCTCTCGGTTTTTTATATTCAAAAACTGAGTTTAAATCATCAAGTCTACTGCACATTAAATCACGGGCGGAAAGGTAATGATCTCTGAATTTTGAAATACAATCCTGGGAACCTTGTAATGCTGCAAGTGCTGCATATTGAGAAACCACTGTTGCACAAATTGCAAAAGGAATATGTGCTTTTTTAATCTGTGGAATCAATCTTTCATCTGTATGTAAATAACCAATTCTCCAACCTGTCATCGCATAGCTTTTTGTAAAAGTAAAACAGCTAACTACATTCCGTTTCATCTCTGGAATTGAAGCTATACTAAAATGTTTATAACCATCATATGTAAAATATTCATAAGCCTCATCTGTAATAACCATGATATCATTTTCTAAAGCAATGTCTGCTAACTGTCGAAGAGTTTTTTCAGAAAAAACAGTACCAGTTGGATTACTAGGAGAGCAATACAAAATAGCCTTTGTCTTAGAAGTTATTGAATTTCTAATAGCATCAATATCTAAGTTAAAACCCTCTTTTTCAATAGTTGGAACAAGAACAGGTTTTCCAGAGGCAAGTACAACCTGACGAATGTGAGTGGAATAAGTTGGAGATGGCAATATAACTTCATCACCAGGATCAACAAGTGCCATAACCGCTGCAGATAATCCTTCTACAGCACCTATTGTCACTATAAGTTGAGAAACATCAGCATCAATATTATTATCTTTTTTTAGTTTCTTGGAAATTTCATTTCTTAAACCAATAAGACCAGCATTTTCAGAGTACCCTCCTACCAGTCCATTCTTTATTGCATTAATTGCTGCCTTTTTTATATGTTCTGGTGTATCAGAAGTTGGCTTTGCCCAAGATAAAAATGCGACATCTTCAATTTCTTTTGATAGTCTTGTCATTTCATGTATTGCAGATTTTTGTATCTGCAGAACCCTATTTGATATTCTCCAATCTTGTCTCATATTATTCCTCATATCTTATTCCCATACAATTTTAAAAATAAAATTTTCTCATTTCTTTTTTGTAGTTACATATCAATCATAAGATAAACGAATTTTCTTATTCGTCAATGTTGGTTGAATAATTTCTTTCCATTCAGAAGAATTCCAAGTTCCCAACTTTTTATGTAGCTTATAGTAATTCTGAGGTATTGGATGTGTTCCAATAACTACCTTTAATGCATATTTTGTACTGATGAAGTCACGAAAATATGATATATACGGACAAGGGGGATAACCAACAATAAGTCCAGTGGCAAGATGAATAACTTGCACTCCATTCTTTACCATTTCACCAGGTGCATATTCGATATTACCCCCAGGGCAACCACCACAGGTAGTATACCCAACCAGCTCCAATTCTTCAGTATCTTTGTAAATGCTAAAAGCGCCTTCTTTATTATTTAGAGATCTTATACATTTTCCTCCAGCGCACATACGATAACGGTCGCAGAAAATAATTCCAATTTTAATCTTTTTTTCCATACTTAATATTTCCATTTAATTAATCTACATTTTTTTTAACAGAGTATCAATTGTTTCTTTTATATCACCAACAGATTTTACTCCAGTCATACTAGCAACTTTTTTTCCATAGCTAAAAAACATAAAATTAGGAATTCCCATTATTTTATATTTTTTAGAAACAGATTCATTTTCTTGGGTATTGATTCTACCAAAAGCCACTTTACCTTTGTAAATTTTTGATAAACGTCTTAATCTAGGGGCCATTGATTTACAAGGCTTACACCAAGGTGCCCAAAAATCCACGATTGATAAAGGATATTTTTCAATAAATGGTTTTAGGGTTGTTTTATCCAAAGTTATCACATAATCTGGCCAATCTGTTACTGAATTTTTATTTTGTTTTTTTGAATTATTCTTATTTATGTTGATTATTTTTGATAATTTCATAAGAATTATTATTTTTCTTTATAAGGAATCAAACAAAGAAATTCCAATTTTTCTTTGCCTTTATTTACAAATTGATGCCATTCCATTTGTGGAACATAAAAAAAATCTCCTTTTTTAAATGGCTGTTCATCAATTTTATTTCTGGTAACTCCACTTCCTTCAAGAATAAAAACTTCATGTTCCCAATCATGTTGATGTAGAGGAGTATAGCCCCCAGGCTCAATTTCAAAAAGTCTCATTGCAAAATTCTCAGCTCCATCTTTTTTTGAAATAAGCCAACGAACTTTTACATCTTTAAGCCCTTTTTCTTTTGGCGTTTCTAAAACAATATCTTTATGATATGCGTGTTTCACAATAATTCCCCTTATGTAATAAATAAATATTATTTCATTTTATATCATTTTTCTTTAAATTATTTATAGCATCTTTTAACGTATCAACTGCTAGTTTTGCACAATGAAGATGCTCTTTTGGCAAACCATCTAATATTTTTATTAATTCTTCCTTTGATATGCTTGATACTTCATCAATAGTTTTATTTTTTATAATTTTCATAAGCATGTTTCCACATGCAATGGTTGCTCCACAACCATCAGTCCAAAAAAGTCCCTTTATTATTTTTTTATTCTTTAAACTTAGAGTTATCTTCATTGTGTCTCCACAAGGACCTTTTACTTCTCCATAAGCATCTGAAATTTTTATTATACCAAAATTAGTAGGATTTTTATATTCATTAATTACTTTTTTTGAATATACTTTTTCTTCGATAATATCAATTTTCTTTTGTAGATTTTTTATAAACTCATCAAAATCTTTATCATCATTCATTTATTTAGTTTCTCCAATGTTTTATCCCACATTTCTATAATTCTTTTAGAAACAATTTCATCTGAATATTCAATTACACTTTTTTCATTTACCATAGCATCTGTAATTATTGTATCATATGGTATTTTTCCTACTACGTCTATATTACTTTTTTTACAATACTCTTCAATTTTTTTAGAATTTTCTTTGTTGATGTCATATTTATTTATACAAACAATCGCAGGTATATCAAAATGTTTTGAAACTCCATAGATTCTTTCCAGGTCATGGATTGCCGACAAAGTGGGTTCTGTTACAATTAAAACCAAATCAACACCTGTAATTGCTGCAATTACTGGACATCCTATACCAGGAGGTCCATCGATTATTATTAAATCCTTATTTTTACTATCTGCAAGTGTTTTTGCATTATTTCTAACAACAGTTACAAGTTTACCTGATGCTTCTTCTGCAGTTTTCAGCATAGCATGAGCCATAGGTCCAAAACGAGTCTCAGAAATATATGCAAATCCAGAATCCCTTTTTACCATTGAAATTGCATCAACAGGACAAACATATTCACATACCCCACAACCTTCACATGATTCATAAATTACATTTATATCTTCATCGATTGCATCAAATCTGCAAGCTTCAAAGCATTTTTTACAATCAATACATTTATCCTTATCGATTTTTGCCATATTTAAACCATGAAAACCAATTGTTTTTTTTATATCAGGTTTTAAGATAAGATGTAAATCAGCAGCATCCACATCACAATCAGCAAGAATTGCATTTATTGATAAAGAGGCAAATGCTGCAGCAATAGATGTTTTTCCTGTACCCCCCTTCCCGCTGATTATTGTTAGTTCTTTCATTTACTTACCTCTTTATTTATCTTTTCAAAAACATCTAAAAATTTATCGCGCCATTTCGGATTTTTTTCAACTAAAGCAAAGCCTTTTGAATATAGATTTGCAATCTCTCTGCTCTCTGGAATTTTTAATAAAATTGGAATATTATCATTTTTACAATAAAGTTCTACTTTTTTATCTCCAATCCCATCACGATTTATTACAACCCCAAAGGGAATATTCATATGTCTTACAACCTCAACAGCTAATTTAAGATCATGCAAACCAAATGGTGTTGGTTCAGTTACTAATATACAATAATCTGAACTATTAATTGATTCAATAACCGGGCAGGAAGTACCAGGGGGCACATCCAAAATTACGTTATATTTTTTATTAATCTTTTTTTTCAAGGCTTTAATCACAGGAATAGCCTGTATTTCTCCAACATTCAACAATCCATGATAAAAGTCAATATTAGTATATTGCCCATGTTCAACTCTACCTATAATTCTCTTTTTCCAAGATATTGCACCTTTTGGACACACTAGTTCACAACCACCACAAGAATGACACAATTCAGGAAAAACAAGAACATCTGTCGGAACAACAGCAATTGCATTATAAGCACAAAACTCAGAACATTTACCGCAATAATTGCATTTATTTTTATCAATTTCAGGGATAATAACACTTACATCTTCATGCTCTTTTAATTGCGTTTTCAAAAAGATATTTGCATTAGGCTCTTCTACATCACAGTCAAGGAATTGGACATTTTTTAAACTTAATGCAATGTTTGTAGAAACTGTTGTTTTTCCAGTGCCACCTTTACCACTAGCAATAGAAACAATCATTTTTTCACCTTTAAAATAAGTTTTCCAACTTCACTATCAATGTCTCTTGCAACCAAAGGACATTTTACGACCAACATAAAAAAAATCTCACGGTTTGTATCACTTAATCCCTCATAATTGCCCTGGCCTTTTGAAATAACCATATCTGCAGAATTAAATATTTTTAAAAAATCTTTAGATACAAAATCAAGCACTATGCCTGGTGCTGATTTTTTTTGACCAATATCGGCCTTAATAACTGATGCGATTTTATCAATTCCAGCAAACTTTGCATCTGCTATTGTTGCATCATTTATTATGTGATTTGCCCTTACCACATATGTAACTTCTTTACTAAGTTTTACCAGTTCGTTAATTAGTAATTTATCAAAAAATATCTCTCCAGTGTTGTCTGCAAGATATAAAATATTGTTTGAACAATTAAGTGAATTTAAAAATTGAGAATACGATTCATCATCAAAATCCTTTTTTAAAGCACTATTTATCATATCTTTTACATCAAATCTATTTGTAGTACCAAAATCAATTACATTACCGACAATAGCAAGCTTTATAGCCATTAGAACTGGATCATCTGATTCTTCTACAATCTCTTTTAAACTAGGATACATCTCTTTTGCCATTTTATTTGAATTATCTTTAACATTTTTATAAGGATCTTTACAGTTTGTAATATTTCTAATAATATCATGAACATCTTTTGAAATTTCAGGCGGGGAACTTGAAAAAGAAATTTTTTTTAAACAATTCATTACGGCCTTTAGTACATCCTCATGAATTTTTTCATCATCAGTTGCCATTCTAGAAGCTTCTAATGATTGATTTAAAAAACAGGGTATACATTCAAGGTAGGTTTTCATTTTTTCACTATTTTAAATTGTTAATGATGATGTCGATCTCTAAAAGCATGTTTTCCACATGCACTATCAACACTTGCTTTCTGAAGTCTACCATTTTTAAATGCTTCAATTGCATCTTTAACAGTTCCAGATGCACCTATATAAACTTCAATTCCAAGCTCTTCAAACATATTTATTGCTCTTCTACCTAGCCCTTGACAAATCATAACATTTACACCTTCACTAGCCATGATTTCAGGTGGATCAGCTCGACCACCCATATGATGGCTTGTATTGGATATAACTTTTACATTCTCGCTGTCCAAATCAACTATTGTATAAGTCGGAACTCTTCCGAAATGTTCTCCAACAATATTGTCTAGTCCATTTTCACCCATAGTTGGTATACATACTTTCATAAATTTCTACCTCTACCAAAACCTCCTCCTGCACCAGCCATTCCAGAATGGCTACCTACATTCGGAGCATTAGTCTGTTTTAATTCACCTTTTTTGTATTGTTCAATTGCTTCATTAATTGTTCCCATTGCACCTGTAAATATTTTAATTCCTGCTGCAGATAAGGTTTGAAAAGCATTTGGTCCCATATTACCAGTAACTACTGCTTCAATACCCTTTTTTGCAATTGTCTCAGCTGCCCTTATTCCAGCTCCTCCAGCAGCCATTGAGCTTTCATTTGAAATATATTCATATTTCATATTTTCTGTATCAACTATTAAAAAATATTGGCATCTTCCAAATCTTTGATCGACTTGTGAATTTAACTCTTTGCCAGTTGACGATATTCCAATTTTCATATTTTTCACCTCTAAAGTTTTCAAATCTTAATAATTTTTTGATATTTATGCTCTTGTCATTGGGCTTCCACATTTTGGACATTTTTTGTTATAACAAGGCACTCCCAATTGATGCATTTCCTTATAACCACAGTTTTGACATCTACATTCGCCGCCAGGGCCTTGGGCAAAACCACCGCCCATACCTCTGCCTTGGCCTTGTCTTCTACCTCTGCCTCCTCCAGTAATTGGACCTTGTCCATCTGGACCTGTTCCATCTCCACCAGGCATTTTTTATTTCACCTCCTTATTTACAATATTTTCTATATTATCTACAATTTTAATCATAGATTTTGCAGTTTCTGAACTCTCATTTTTTGTTATAAAAGGTTCACCAGAATCTCCGGTATTTACAATTTCTGGATCTAATGGTATTCCTCCAAGAAATGAAACGTTAAAGTCTTCTGATGCCTTCTTACCTCCACCTGTTTTAAAAATATCGATCGATTTATTGCAATGAGGGCATTTAAAACCACTCATATTTTCAATTATACCAATTATCGGCATATTCATTTTTTTAACAAAATTAATTGATTTTCTTACACTTAAAAGTGCTACATCTTGAGGAGTTGTAACAATAATTGCACCATCACTATCTGGTATTAATTGGGCAATACTTAATGGTTCATCACCTGTTCCAGGTGGTAAATCAACAATAAGATAGTCAATTTCTCCCCAACTTACATCACCGATAAACTGTTTTATAGCAGCCATCTTTAGAGGACCACGCCATATCACTGGAGAATCCTTATCTTGAAGTAAAAAACCCATTGACATCACTTTTAAATTTGGTTGAGCTTGAACAGGTTCAATCCCTGTCTTGGAAGGTTTAGGTCTTTTATCTTCGACACCAAGTATTTTTGGAATACTTGGACCATGCATATCCCCATCTAGGACGCCTATACTGTAACCTTTTTTTGCTAAGGATAACGCTAGATTTGCACTTACAGTACTTTTACCAACTCCGCCTTTACCGCTTAAAACCACAATTTTATGTTTTATATTACTAAGGCTTTTTTTAATTTTTGAATCATCAAATGCTTTTTTTTCCATATTTTCCCTCTTATTATTTGAATTTTTTCAATCTAAAGAAATAATTGAGAAGAAAGCAACCTATATTTAAGGTGCTTCCTTTTTTTCTTGGGAAAGTTCCTTTAGCCTTTCCTTTACAGCTTTTATTTCATCTTCGAGGCTTTTGACCATATTTTCAAGATAATTTTTTTCTTCTTCTTTATTATACTCACTGGATATTGGCTGTTGGTATGGTGGATAATAAGGTTCTGGTTCATAGTAAGGATATTGATAATATCCTCTTCCTCTGTAAAATCTACCTCTTCCCCAATAACCTCGTCCGAAACCTCTGCCCAAGCCTCTGCCTAAACCAAATCCTCGTCCATATCTTGGTACATTGGGATTTGCAAATCCTGGTGCATTACTTCCGGAGCAGTATCCTGCAGCCCTTCCAGTCATAGGTCCTTGGCCTCTTGGTCCGGTTCTGTCTCCGCCTGGCATAATTTTACCTCCTTTTTATCTTAGAATATAATTTCCGCCTTGGATACGGATAGAATGCCCATTTACTAGAGCATCTACAACCTTCTTTCTTGCTCTTTGCAAATCTGTCCAAAGTGTTTTTCTAGAAACACCCATCATAGCAGATGCTTCCTCTTGTGTTAAATCTTCAAGGTCAACTAATCTCAATGCTTCAAGTTCTTCAACAGTAAGTGTTGTTGTTTTTGCCGAATAATTTGATGGGGCATTTGTTTGAAAATGTGTAATTTCAGGTATTTGTTCAATCCAACGTCTACCGCGGCATCTTCCACGATTTTTTCCGCGACCATGGCCATATCCAGGCATATTATATTCCTATAATTTACTCATATGAGTACTATTATATAAAGGTTTCGTTATAGGCTCCCCTAATTAAATGGATTTATGCAATAATCTATAATGAAATATCATCTGGTTTAATGTAATCCCCATACTTTTTTTGTACTTCAATTAATCTTTCTTTTTGTTCATTTAAAACATCAAATAAAATTTTTGGAGTATCAAGAACTCTTGTGTTAAATATATTTTCCATACGTTCAATTTTAGAAAGATTTTCAGGGATTCTAATCATAAATTGATTATTATAATCCTCTTTAGTATATTCTTTGTTAAGAACTTTTTTGAATATTTGTTTTAAATCTTCATATTTTGGAATGTAACCTGTTGGAGTTTTTATTGCTTCAACCTCACCATTAACACGCTTTTCCATCCATTTTAACCAAATTGATTTATCATTTTTATGATTAAGCCATTTTCCATTTTCTTTATTTCTTAAAAAATAATTAACAGAAAATATCTTTGGAGGATTTTTAACCTTATTTCCAAAATTTAGGTTATTTTGAACATATTTACCGATAGGAGTTGATAAAAAGTCTAGATTTGACATTGGATTAAAAACCCTAACACCTTCCTTTCCAAGAGTTGCAGCTGTTGTTTCTGATTCAAGACAAGCACCTTTGGTAATAAGACCATGAATCCAATCAAAAGTTTCTTCAACAGGTACTGAGGTATCTGAATCACGACCTCCATAAATAACTCCACTAACTTCAACACCATTTGGATCGTGCAGAGTAGGATCTACATTATCTAAAATATTCATTTTAAAAGTAAACCTAGCATTTTTATGAGATGGAGTTATTATATTTCCGTCTTTATCTTTTTTGCCTTTAAACCAATTTCCTGAGTGGTTAACTCCCTTTTCAGGTTCCTTCCCAGGTTTATTATTCCAAAAAACCTTTCCATTATCATATACTAGTTGATTTGTAAAAATTATTTCTGCAGGTTTATGAAGTGCCTTCCATTGTAAAGGGTCATCTTTATCATTTATCCCTTCAATAATTCCAAATATTCCTGATTCTACATTTACTGTTCTAATTTTACCATTTATTTCTCTAAGATATGCAATGTCATCTCCAACAATTGTTTCCTTATTAATCATTGCAGTTGAAGTTTTTCCACACATTGAAGGAAAAGCACCAGTAAAATAACTTACTCTGTCATTTTTTCCATGAACGCCCATAACAAGCATATGTTCAGTAAGCCATCCTTCGTTAGATGCCCTATTAATGGCTAGTCTCATTGCAAGTTTTTTTAGACCAATTGTATTTCCACCATACTGCGTATTTGCACTATAAATAATTTCATCTTCAAGGTCAATATATACTCTTCTTTTATCGATATTTTTACTTACAAGAAGTCCTAATCCAGCTTCCTCCATTTCGCCCTGAGAATGTACAAATTTGAAAAAATTTGCATTTGTTCCTTGTCTTAAAAATTCTTTATATCCCTGCCTGTATAATAAATCATCACTATGTGCTACATAAGCAGAATCAGTGAGTTGTACACAGGGTATCGAAAAAGGTGAATTTACAGGTCCTAAGCAATAAAATTTTATAAAAAGCTCGTGGCCTTCCATTATATTTGTCATTATCTCAAAGATTTCATTAAGACCTTCATTTTTCTCCATTGTATTAAGTTCAGGACCTAAATCCTTACCTTTTGGAACCAAAAATTTAGTTCTTGCTTTATCACGAGCTTGGTCATAGTATCCATCATAATGTATAGTATGTCCTTTAATTGCCAACTTTGCTTCTTCGTGATTATTTATACATGCATCTCTAGTATATTGAAGATCTTTTTCACTATCATCACAAACAGTCACTTTGCTAGGATTGCACAAATCAATATATTTTGCAATAAAATCATAAATTTCAGAATTATTTAATTTCATAATTTTATTATAATCTTCAGAATTTAGTCTTTCTTCCAAAAAAGTTATAGCTTTTTGACTCATTTATATTCCTTCTTAATATTTGCCTAATTTTATTTTTTAATTAACAGGGTTTAATTATAGTATTGAGGCGAGAGATGGTATCTAATTCTTATACTTAAGAGTATTGGGATAATATATCTAAAAAATTGTTATTTTTGATAAAAAATTTACTTTAATTTAAAAAAATTATATTCTTTAATAGAATCTACAAAATTATCATATATTTTTTTTAAGTTTTCTTTTAAATCTTTTGATAATTCAGGTCCAAATGATACGTTTTTTGGTTGAATACCAAAAATAAGAATTAAATCAGGTGCAATACCTAATTTCTTCGTCAATTCAATTACTTTTATAAAATTAGGTTCATGGGTTAAAAAATATTTGGAATTTTTATCTGTATCAAAATCCGATACATTGAAAAATTTAGATTCCCCCGGATTTTCATCAAAATTTACTGCATCTAACAAAATTATTATATTATAATCAGATAAAACATGAATTAAGTTAAGCCCACCAGTCCCACCATCAATAAAATTAAATGTATTTGGAAAAATTGAAGAGTTATTTCGAAGTTTATCAAGGATTACTAAACCTATACCATCATCTTTTCTAAGAAGATTACCCAGTCCAACAATACCTACTTTTTTCATAATTATTTGAATATAACATTTAAATAATGGGTAGAGCAAGATATGCAGGGGTCATATGCTCTTACAAGCATTTCTAAATTAAGTTCAATTTCTTTTTTAGGTTTATTGATTATTTTAGGTACGAATTCTTCCATATCCTTTTGAATATTTGCGTGGTTCTGATTTGTTGGAATTATGCAATTTGCTTTTACACATTTTCCTTTTTTATTAAGAGTATAATCATGAACAAGTATACCCCTTGGAACTTCTACAATTCCTACTCCTCTACCTTCTTTTAATTTGATATCTACTGGTTTTTCGTATTCAAAGCCTTCATCTAAAAGTGTATCAATCCATTTAATTGAATCCTCAATGTTATGAACAAATTCAACAAGTTGTGCAATATTGTTCATAAAAGGGTTATAATTAATCGGTTTAAGATTGAACAAATTTGCAACTTTTTTAGCACCGGTATGAAGTTTATTACTATTTAAATTAAATCTAGCAAGGGCTCCTACCATATACGAGTCTCTTTTGTGTTTTGCATGTTTTGCTGTAGAAAATGGTACTACGTATTCTTGCATTATCTTTCTATAATTTTTATAATCGGGATGTCTACCTGTGTCAGTTGACGCAATATCTCCATCATAAAGTGCGTATTCTTGATCTGATGTAAGTCCAATGTACTCGGTTTCTCTTGTGAAATCAGGAAAATTGTTTTCTACGCTTTTTATTACTTTTGCTACTTCTTGAGTTGTTTTAAGTCCATCTTCAAGTTTTTCTTTTAAAGTTAATAATTGTTTTTTAGAAGGAAGGCTTGAAAATCCACCAACAACAAGAGTTATTGGATGAGTTGTCCTTCCACATATTAAATCAGACATCTCATTTGAAAGTCGGTGTAATTTAACAATTTTTAAAAGTGTTTCTTGATGTTTGCTACCAACAAGCGGAAATACACTTCCAACTCCTAAAAGGTCAGGAACTGCTAGATAACCCACATGGAGAATGTGGCTCTGCATGTTTTCTGCATTTATTGCAAGCCTTCTAAAAATTCCAGTTTGTTCTGTGTTTTTGACCCCAAGAGCATCCTCAGTTGCTTTTAGGGATGCAAGAGAATGGCCGATAGAACATATCCCGCAAATCCTTGAAGTTATTGGCCGAAGTTCTGTATAATCTCTATCTCTAAGCATAGCTTCAAAAAACCTTGGAGCTTCAGATATCTGCCATTCTAATTTTTCAATTTTTCCTTTTTTAACGTTCAGTACAATGTTACCATGACCTTCAACTCTTGTTACATGTTCGATACAGATATCAATATCCTTGCTCATTTGCATTCCTCCATACCATAATTATACATTTTACATTTACTTTTCAATTCTTCATAGGTTAAATCATATCTTTCTAAAATTTCCATTACACATTCGATTTCAGGTTTCTTAAGTATTCCTCTACAACCTTCGCAAGGGCTTCCATGAGTAGGGCAAATTGCCCCACATCCAGCTCGTGTAATTGGACCTAAACAGAATTTTCCTTCTTCAAAAAGACAAACATTTTCTTTTTTCTTACACTCGACACAAACAGGATATGAAGGTATAATTGGCTTTTTACCTAATGCAAGAGAAGTTATTACATGTTTGAACTCATCTCTATTAATTGGGCAACCATGGATATAATAATCAACAGGAACCACTTCATCTATCGCCTTTGTTTGAAAAGCATCAAAGTATTTATTTCCTTCAAGGCCAACATCACCATAAACCTCTTTTTTTACTTCTTCAGAAGGCCATTGATTTCTGATTTTATTGATACCCCCAATAGTTGCACAAGCACCAAGTGCTACCAAAATTTTTGCATTATTTCTTATTTTTTTAAGACGGGAAACATCCATAGGTCTCATGATTGACCCTTCAATTATTGCAATATCATAATCATCAGAATGCTCTTTCATAACCTCTCTAAATGACACAACATCAACAATATCAATTAGGTCAAGGACTTCTTCTTCTAGATTTGCAATTTGAAGTTGACATCCTTCACAACTTGAAAAATCAAAAAATGCAACTTTTGGTTTCATTCAAATGCCTCCGGCAGATTTTTAACCTTTTCATAATTAAACACAGGACCTTCTTTACAGACATATACACCATTTATTTGACAATGGCCACATTTTCCAACACCACATTTCATACGACGTTCAAGAGAAACAAGTATATTTTTGTCTGGAAATTGAAGATCTTTTAAACTTTGTATAACAAATTTATATACAATTGGAGGACCACAAACAACAGCAATAGTATCCTCTGATTGGGCTTTATCAAGTTTTAACTTAGGAAATAAAGTAGTAATAACACCAATTTCATCTTCCCAACAGACTCCATCAGGACATTTATCAACTGTAAGTTTACAAGTCACATCTTGAATCGTTTTTATTTTGTCAATTTCATCAAGAAACATTGCTTCTTTTGGTTCTTTACATCCATATAAGATAGTAAGTTCTTTGAAATTTTTTCTATTTTTTTTGTTACAAACAAATTTTATTAACGATCTTATTGGTACAATACCAAGTCCTGCACAAACAAATAAGATATTTTTATTTTTCATAGATTTTAAATCAAAACCATTTCCAAAAGGACCGCGAATTCCAACTTTATCACCAACCTTCATTTCAGTTAACTTTGAGGTGACATTACCAACCTTTCTAATGACTAATTCAAATGTAGGTTTTTCAGAGGGTGGCGAAGAAATTGAAATCGGTGCCTCACCAATCCCAAATATTGATATTTCAACAAATTGCCCAGGTTGGTGTCTTAATGATTTTTTATCATCAAGTTCTATTTCAAAATATGTTTCTTTTTCAGTTAATTTTTTAATCTTTTTTATTGTTGCTTTTCTTGGTATATGTATCGTCCCTGAATCAAGAGTTTTTGTTTCTTTTTTAATAAAGAATTTATCTGTATCTTCAGATTTTTCAAACTTTGATAAATCATTTATCAAATCACAAGGGTCTGCTATATCTGGTAAACATGCAATCGCACATCTTCCGCATCCAACACATGCAACAAAACCGTAACGTTCAGGTAAATAGTTACCTTTTCTATAGAACCTGTGACGAAACCTTTCTTTCTTATCTTTTCTAAAGGTCTCTCCACTTCCAATTGTTGTAAAATCCTTAAGTAAACAACCATCCCAAGTTCTCACTCTTTCACCATCTTTTAAATTTAGACTTACTTCATCTTTTACATCATAACAAAAACATGTTGGGCAGACCATTGTACATGAACTACATTCTAAACATTTTTCTGATCTTGATTCCCATATAGTATTATAGTAATTTTCAACCAAATATTTTGACCACTCTTCTTTTGGTATTTTAACTTCTTTATTATACTGCAATGAAACAGAGTCCCGTGTTTTTTTTATTTTTTTTATATCAGAATTTTTTGCATCCTTTGTTTCTGCATATTTTTTAAGTAAATCTTTACCTTTTTTTGAACCTATTGTAATTGCATATTTACTACCAATATCTGTTAAAAGTAAATCAAAACCAGTATCAGTA
>Ga0272442_10005704_pt1 | contig 16565 bp, 15 predicted proteins | sample SSMForm2O_FD_200262 | JGI IMG/M metagenome (GOLD analysis project Ga0272442, IMG submission 200262) | Marine sediment archaeal communities from Little Sippewissett salt marsh, Falmouth, MA, United States - SSM-Form-2O | ecosystem: Environmental > Aquatic > Marine > Wetlands > Sediment ...
TCGGTACTTGCTCTGCCGGTTTTTTCTTGCGTTGACTTCGTCAACGCGGGTTCGGTACTTGCTCTGCCGGTTTTTTCTTGCGTTGACTTCGTCAACGCGGGTTCGGTACTTGCTCTGCCGGTTTTTTCTTGCGTTGACTTCGTCAACGCGGGTTCGGTACTTGCTCTGCCGGTTTTTTCTTGCGTTGACTTCGTCAACGCGGGTTCGGTACTTGCTCTGCCGGTTTTTTTCTTGCGTTGACTTCGTCAACGGCGGCGTGGCTACAGTGCGCCGACCTCGATGCCCATGTCTCTTTCCACGAGCAGGGAGTGCCCCTGCTTCAGCGGCCGCCAGCCGCTCGCGCCCTCTGCTACGCTGCTGGACACGGCGGTGAAGCGGACGTGGTGCAGCCGCGACGGGCGTCCGGCGGCCACGCATTTCTTGCAGGCCGGCACGCTCTCCACCAGCCGGTATTGCAGCGCCCCGGCTCCCAGGCTCGCCGCGGCCAGCCGCTCCCCGTCGGCGAGCAGGACCGCGGGATGGTCCTCCCGACCGATCGGGCCGGCGGCGCGGTGCTCGCCCGCCTCGGCCAGGCCGGCCCGCAGGGCATTGCGCAGCTGGCCGCCGGTCACCGCGGTCTGCTCCAGGCCGCCGGTCTCGGCTCGCAGCGCGGCCAGGACGAGCATGAAGATCAGCTCGCTGTCCGTGTCCCCGACTAACGACCGCGACAGAAAGGCCGGCAGGCCGGCCACCAGCCGCTCGCGAGCCAGCTCGTGCACCCCGCCGATGTGCGCGAACAGGTACTGCCCGTACCGGAAGGGGTGGGTGTTCTCGAGCTTGGCCGGGCCGTGGGTGGCGAGGCGGATATGGCCCAGCACCAGATCGCTGGGATGGCCGGCGAGTTCCCCCAGCAGGTCGATCGCACCCGCGGGCGCATTCGGATGCTTGTTCAGCAACGCGCGGCCCTGCTGGAAGTAGCCGATGCCCCAGCCATCGCCCGCGGACGTGGCGGGGCTCGGGTCGAGGTCCGGCTCGAGGAAGGCCAGGGCGCAGCAAAGAGCGTGGGGGTCATTGCTGATCAGCCCGAACAGCCGTGTCATCTCGTGCCTCCCAGTTGTTCCCCCGTCGCGTGAAGGGCCGCCACTGTAGCAGGGCGGGCTCCCTCGATCAACCCACTTCGATCGAGGCGAACTGCGGAAAAAGACACGACAGTTCTTGAAATCCGGATTCCGTGCTGCTAGCCTGCAAAGAATGATCGATCTCGGATAGGAGTGGCGGGATGGCGAAGGAAGAGGAGACTGCAGTCGGCATCGACCTCGGCACCTCGACATCCTGCGTGGGGCTGGTCGAGGACGGTGTTGCCAAGGTCGTGCCCAATGCCTGGGGCGAGCGGATCCAGGCTTCGGTCGTCGCCTTCTTGCCGGACGGGCGCATTCGTGTGGGCAACGACGCCAAGGACAAGATCATCATCGATCCGCCCAACACGGTGTACTCGGCCAAGCGGCTGATCGGTCGGTTCTTTCACTCGGCGGAGGTCAAGAAGGCCCGGGCGATCATGCCGTACCAGCTGGTGGAGGGCCCCAACGGCTCGGTGCGGATCCAGATTCGCGAGGAGACGTACAGCCTGCCGGAGATCCAGGCGCTGATCCTGCGCGAGATGAAGTCGATCGGCGAGGACTACCTCGGCCATCCGGTCGACAAGAGCGTGATCACGGTTCCGGCGTACTTCAACGACAACCAGCGCCAGGCGACCAAGGATGCGGGGCGTATCGCCGGCCTCGAGGTGTTGCGCATCATCAACGAGCCGACGGCCGCGGCCCTGGCTTACGGGTACGGCCGCAACATCGAGCAGCGCGTCGCGATCTACGACCTCGGCGGCGGAACCTTCGACATCTCGATCCTCGAGATCGGCAAGGACACCTACGAGGTGCTCAGCACGGCTGGTGACACCTACCTCGGCGGCGACGACTTCGACAACCGTCTGATCGAGCACCTCGCCGACCGCTTCCTGGCCCAGTCCGGGATCAACCTGCGCACCGACCGCTACGCCCTGCAGAAGCTGAAGGACGCGGCCGAGCGCGGCAAGCGCGTGTTCAGCGAGCGCGACGCGGTACGCATCGAGATCCCCAATGTCTGCAAGGGACCCGACGGCCAGCCCAAGGAGCTGGTCTGCGAGATCACCGCCACCGAGTTCAACCGGATGGTGATGGACCTGGTGCAGAAGACCTTCCGCGTCTGCGACGAGGCGATGCGCAGCGCCGGTCTCACCGTGGGCGAGCTCGACGGCGTGATCCTCGTCGGCGGACCGACCCGGCTGCCCGTGATCCGCGAGTCGGTGAAGGGCTACTTCGGCCGCGACCCGCAGCTCGGCATCGACCCGGACGAGGTCGTGGCGATGGGAGCGGCGATCCAGGCCATCTCGCTGCTCTCACCGCAGCAGGACGCGTACCTGCTCGATGTGACGCCGCTCTCGCTGCAGCTCGCCACGGTCGGCGGCTACTGCGAGAAGATCATCGACAAGAACACCCCGATCCCGATCGACCAGACGCGAACCTTCACCCCGGCCAAGGACTACCAGGACAAGGTGCGCATCCGCATCTACCAGGGCGAGGCGAACCGGGCCGAGGAGAACGAGCTGCTCGGCGAGTTCGAGTTCTCCGGCTTCCGGCCGGCGGTGCGCGGCGAGGTCTCGATCGAGGTGACCTTCGAGATCGACACCGACGGTGTGGTCAACGTCACGGCTCGGGATGTCGAGACCGGGCAGCGCCAGTCGACGGTGGTACGGCTGTCCAGCGGCCTGTCCGAGGACGAGCTCGAGGCGGCGGCGGCGCGCAGCGAGGACATGGTGTTCGACGAAGAGATCCAGATGTAGGGCCCCGCGCCTTAAGGGGAGCGAAAGAAGAGCGATGCCGGCCCTCAACGAGCCCGAGATCATGGTCCTCTCACAGGTCGTCGATCAGCTGAACTACTACCAGATCCTCAAGGTCGAGACCGACGCCAACGCGATCGACATCCGCAAGGCCTTTCACCGCGAGTCGCGGTCGTTCCACCCAGACACGGTGTACCACCTGCCCGACGGGCCGCTGAAGGAGGCGGTGTTCAAGATCTCCAAGCGCGTCACCGAGGCGTACGTGGTGCTGCGCGACGGCAAGAAGCGAACCCAGTACGACAGGGGGCTCGCCGAGAGCGGCGGCAAGAAGCTGCGTTACACCGAGGAGTCGGAGAAGGAGAAGAAGAAGGCCCAGGAGGAGCAGACCGGCAAGACGCCGCAAGGGCGGAAGGCGTACGCCGAGGGCATGAAGTGGATGAAGATGAAGAGCTACCAGATGGCGGAGCAGAGCTTCCGCACCGCCCTGATGTACGAGCCGAACAACAAGTTGTTCAAGGACAAGGCCAACGAGGCGAACAAGGCGGTCGGGACCGACCGGTTCAAGATCCGCTAGCGCGCAGATCGACAGGTCATCGCGGCAGCAGATCCTCCGGGCGATCCATGTCCTCGAGCACCTCCAGCTGGAACACCGACAGGTCGAGCTGCGCCGCGATCGTCAGGGTCTGGGCCAGCACCGTGTGCTCGCCCCAGGCCGGGCCGTCGAACAGCTCGGGCTGCACCCGCGAGAGGCCGATCAGGTAGTACCCGCCGTTCCTCGCCGGACCGAGGACGAGGTCGTGGCTCCGCAGCGCGGCGAAGGTCGCGGTGATGTGGCGCGGACGCAGGGAGGGCACGTCGGAGCCGACGATCGCGCAGGCCGTCGCGCCGACCGTGAAGGCCTCGGCAAAGGTCCGCCGCATCCGCGCGCCGAGGTCGCCCGGGCCCTGGTCGGTGAGGTACAGATCCGCCCCGAGCCATCCGGCCATCCGCGCGGTGCTGGCGCCGGTGAAGCGGATCTCGATCTCGGTGTCGCCGGTGGCGGCGTAGCGCACGATGTCCACGGTCCGCTCGGTGAGCGCGCGGTGCAGATCGGCCGCGCCCTGCTCGCTGAGCAAGGGGATCGTGCGGGGCTTGGCCTTGCCGGCCTCGGGATAGCGGGTGAAGATCACGATCCGGTTGCGCATGCGTTACTGCTTTTCGTCCAGCTGCCAGTCGAAGTCGACGTATCTTACCGCGTGCTCACCGGATGGCAAGGGCGTAACGGGCGGCCGGGTCGTCCGGGCGCAATGTCACGCTCGGGCCCGCGCCGAGTCGTCGGTCGCTTTGACGCTGACAAGTGAAGTGGTTATCATCCTCCAGTCGTGAGCGAACTGCGGGCCGCTACGTCAACGGCAAGCGGTAAGCCACCCGGGGGGCGAGGCGCTCGGGAGTCCGGCTGATGAAGATCGCCCTGGTGTTCTGCCCGTTCGGCGGGATCGAGCAGCCCCCGGCCGGCATCACCTACCTCGCGGCGTACCTGCGCGACGCGCACGACGTCAGTCTGTTCGACCTGAACATCCACTTCCGCCGGTACTGCGCCGAGCAGGGTGACGAGTTCTTCTCGATGGACGTGTACGCGCCCGGCGCGATCAGGGACGAGCAGCACCTGGAGCTCGGTGAGCTGGAGGTGGTGCAGGGCTTCGTCGAGCTGTGGGCCTCGCGGATAGCCGGCGGCTACGATCTCGTCGGCTTCTCGCTGTTCCAGGCCAGCTTCCACTTCTCGACCCTGCTGATGGAGGCGATCCGGCGCCTCAAGCCGGGGATCCGCATCGTGGCCGGCGGGCCCTTCTGCGATCTGACCGACGGCGGCATCGACGTGATGGAGCTGCCGAACCCGGCCGACAGCGGGCCGCGCTATCTCGTGGACGCGGCCGTGCTCGGCGAGGGCGAGCTGAGCTTCCGCGGGCTGGTGAACACGATCGAGGCGGGCGGCGAGATCCACGGGCTGCCCGGGGTGCTGACCAGCCGCTCGGAGAAGCCGCCGCCGGTGACGCCGGCGGAGTGGGCCGACCTCGACGCGCTGCCCTTTCCCGACTACTCGGGCTACGAACTCGCGAGCTACAAGAACCTGATCCTGCCGCTGGTGGCGTCCCGCGGCTGTCCCTACAACTGCCGCTACTGCGCGGAGAAACCGCTGTGGGAGATCTACCGCAGCCGCCGCGCCGCGGGCGTGTTCGAGGAGATCCGCCATCACATGCGGGAGAGCGGGGCGCTGTTCTTCCATTTCTCCGAGTCGCTGGTCAACGGCAACATCAGCATGCTGCACGAGCTGTGCGATCGGATCATCGAGAGCAAGATCGAGATCGGCTGGTACGCGCTGGCCACGGCGCGGAAGCAGATGAACGATGGGCTGCTCCAGAAGATCCGCGCCTCGGGCTGCAGCTCGCTGAATTACGGGCTCGAGTCCGGCTCGGACCGGCTGCTGCGCGACATGCGCAAGCCCTTCACCGCCAAGCAGGTGAGCGCGGTGCTCGCCGCCACCCGGCGGGCGGGAATCTCGACCGAGGTCTGCCTGTTCGTCGGCTATCCCACGGAGACCGAGGAGGACCTGGCCGAGACCTTCAACTTTCTCGAGCGGAACGCGGCGAGCATCGACAGGGTCCATCTCGCCGGGACCTGCCGGGTCGGTCCCCGCTCGTACCTGATGCGCCACGCCGGCGAGATGGGCATCGTCGGCTTCGGCGACGAGTGGCACCTGACCGACGGCACCAGCACGCCGCTGATCCGCGAGGACCGGGCCCGGCGGCTGGAGGCGCACTGCGAGAAGCTCGGGCTGAAATCGTGGTGAGAGGCTAGGGCGCCTTCGGCAACGACGCCAGGCGGGCACGCACCTCGTCGGCGTCGAGCACGACCTCCCGGTCCGACAGCTCGGGTCCCTCGAACAGCGCGGGCTCGAGCAGCTCCTCGATCACGGCCCGCAGGCCGCGCGCGCCCGTGCCGCGGGTGACGGCGAACTCGGCGATGGCCGCGATCGCGGCTGGCGTGACCTCGAGCTTCACCCGGTCGAGGGCCAGCCGTCGCTCGTACTCCTTGAGCAGGGCGTCCGGCGGTTCGGTCAGGATGCGGGCCAGCTCGTCCGGGCCGAGCTCGGAGAGCTGCACGCGCACCGGCAGCCGGCCGAGGAACTCGGCCAGCAGCCCGTAGTCCAGCAGCTCGCGCTGGGTGATGCGCCCGGGCTGGCGCCGTGGCGCGTCGGTCCCGGCCCCGTCGGCGGTGAAGCCGGCGCGCTTGGGCCCGCCGTACAGGTGCAGGTCGCTGAAGGTCCCGGCGCAGATGAACAGGATCTCGGTGGTGTCGACCTGGACGAAGTCGTGCTTGTTCCAGTGCTGGGTCACGTTGAGCGGTACGAAGATCTCGCGACCCTCGAGCAGCTTGAGCAGCCCCTGCTGCACGCCCTCGCCGCCGATGTCGCGGCTGCCGGCGCCGGTGCGTGCGCCGTGGCTGCGCCGCGCGATCTTGTCCACCTCGTCGATGAACACGATGCCCCGCTGCGTGGCCTCCACGTCGCCCTCGCAGGAGAACAGCAGCTCGGCGACCATCACCTCCACGTCCTTGCCGTAGTACCCGGCCTCGGTGTACTCGGTGGCGTCGCAAACCGTGAAGGGCACCGAGAGCGCGGCCGCCAGGTTGCGCGCCAGGTGGGTCTTGCCGCAGCCGGTCGGGCCGATCAGCAGCACGTTCGACTTCTCCAGCCGCACGTCCTCGCCGGAGTCGCGCGCGGCGAGACGCCGGACATGCCCGTAAGCCGCCACGGACAGGGCGCGCTTGGCCCGCTCCTGGCCGATCACGAAGCGATCGAGGTAGTCGTAGATCCGCCGCGGGCTGTCGAAGCCGTCGCTGCGCGGAAGAACGCGGCTCATGGTGAGTTCCGGCGCGGGCCCTGCCCGGGCGCCGGAACTACTTCTTCTTCCTGGCCTCCCGCTCGATGCGGAAGGCGTGCGTGAACATCTCGTCGCGAGTGAAGTGGGTCTGGATCACGTAATCGTTGCCCACCCACTGCTGGCCGCGAATGGTGAAGTTGGCCGCCTTGTACTCGGGCACCTGCTCTTGGGGGACCTGGGCCAGCGCAAAGGCGTAGCGGGTCATCTCCTTGAGGATGAAGGCGTGCGCGTCCTTCTGCATCACCGGACCGAACTCGTCCTCGCTCTTGCCCTTCCACTTCTTCTCGTCGAAGGGGATGCTGCCCTCGCAGACGAAGATCTGCGTTTCGGGCACCCAGAAGACCTTCACGCCGGCCTTGCGCATCTGCGCCTCGACCTTGGGGAAGCGGGGCAGGGCGACCTCTTCCTTGTACTTCTGGAACTCGATGAACTCGATGCGGCCGTTGAGCTCGTCGAGGATCGCCTGCTTGGGCTTGAGCGCCAGCGCCTTCTCGTACTCCTCGACGGCCTGCTTGTTGCGCTTCTTGAGCTGGTGCTGCTCGCCGCGGTCGAGGTAGATCTTGGCCACCGCGTCCCGCGCCTCGGATTGCTGCTTGCGCTGTGGATCGGTCTCGGCCTTGGCGTTGATCGCCTTGTTGTACCAGGTGATGGCGTCGTCCTGCATCTCCTGGACCTCGTTCATCTTGGCCATGCCGACCAGCGCCGGAACGAAGTTCGGCTTGGCCTCGAGCGCGGCCTCGTACGCCTTCTGGGCCTGGCCGAAGTTTCCGCTGACCGTGAAGGTGTCGCCGTTCTGCACCAGCTTCTCGGGCGACTGGCAGCCGGCGAGTGCCAGGCCACTGACGAGCGCGATTGCGAAGAGGATTGTCCAGATACGCATTGCTTACCCTCCCATATGCGGTTGCCCTGGGTCGAGGTAGCCCGATCTTACCGCTGGACGCGGCCGTGGCAAGGGTTTTCTGGTCTTCAGCCGGCGATCGGAAAAATCTCGTCGATCCAGCCCGGCACGGCCAGATCCGCGAGCACCCGGTCCGCTCCGCAGGCCTGGAGCGCGGCCGCGTCGTGGTGGCCGGTGGCCACGGCCAGGGCCCGCACGCCCGCGGCATGCGCCGCGGAAACGTCGCGCGGTGTGTCTCCCACGATCCAGGTCGAGTCCGGGTCGGCGCGCTCACCGAGGCGCCGACCGGCCCGGCGCACCGCGGCGCGGGCCACGTCGGCCCGGTCGGGCCCGTCCTCGCCGAAGCCGCCGAACTCGAAGTACCGGTCGATGTTCCCTCTTGCCAGCTTGAGCCGGGCGCCGCGTTCCAGGTTGCCGGTGCACAGACCGAGCAGCACGCCGCGCTCGACGAGCGCGTCGAGCACCTCGGGAAGGCCGGGGCAGAGCCGGAAGCCCGGCGCTCCGGCCAGCTCCCGTTCGAGCAGTTCGAGGTAGCGCTCCCGGGCCCGGTGCTCGGCCTCGTCGCGGTCGCGGTCGGCGAGGTCGAGGCGGTCCATGATCTCGCCGAAGATCTCGGGGTCGGTCCGCCCGGCGAGGCTGACTCCTTCCCCGGCCCGGGGATCGCCGAACAGCTCGTCCAGCATGTACTCCAGCGAGCGCATGCCCGCGCCGCCGGTGGCCAGCAGGGTCAGATCGATGTCGAGGAGGATGACGCGGTCGCTCATGAAGTGCGGGCGGATCCGGTCCGCCGACGCTCACGCTTGACCTTGCGCTCCTGGATTGCGCGCGACTCCGCCAGGATCAGGGCATAGATCCGCTCAACGAGCCGCTTCGGGATCCGCAGCTCCTCGGCTCGGCTGACCGCGTCGTCGAGCACCTTGGCGTCGCGCCTGGGGTGGGGCACGGGCAGCCCGCGCTCGACCTTGTGCCGGCCGATCGTGTGGATCAGCTCCATCCGCTTGCCCAGCAGAACGATGATCTGCTCGTCGATGGCGCTGATCGCGCGTCGCATCTCGGCCATGGTCTTGCTCGCCATCAGCTCGACTCCTCCTTGCCGTGCGTCAGTCCCTTGAGCGTCTCGAGGAAGCCGGGGAACACGCGCGTCATGCATCCCGGGTTGCGGATGCGCATCCCTCGCGCGGCCAGGCCAGCCACGGCGAAGGCCATCGCCACGCGGAAATCACCGTGTGAATCCACAACGCCGCCGAAGGGATGGCCTCCGGTCACCGCCAGCACGTCGCCCTGGCGCCCGGCGTGGATGCCGAGCACATTGAGGCCGTCGACCACCGCGGCGAGGCGCTCCGACTCTCGATGGGCCAGGTGGCCCACCGAGAGGAAGCGGCTGGTGCCGCGGGCAAAGGCCGCTACCACGGCCAGCGGCAATACCAGCTCGCCCACGTCGCGGACATCGACCTCGATCGCGGTCAGCACGCCGCCCTCGACCAGGGTGCCATCGGGCCCGGGCCAGACCGCGCAGCCCATCCGTCCGAGGAAGGCCGGGAAGAGCTTCTCGCCCTGGCGCGAGTCGGGACGCAGGCTGGTCACCTTCACCCGCCCGCCGGTGATCGCGGCCGCCGCGAAGAAGTACGCCGCCATGCCGTGGTCGCGCTCGACCGTGAAAGTCGTCCCGCGGTAGCGCTGGCCGGCCTGGACGCGGAACTCGGCGTACCCGTCGCGCTCGACCTCCACGTCGAAGGCGCGCATCACCTCGAGCGTGACGTCGACGTACGGGGCGCTGCGCAGCCGGCCCTCGCAGACCACGGTCACGTCCTCGGCGGCGTACGGCGCGGTGAGCAGGATCGAGCTCAGGAACTCGGTGTGCACGTCCCCGGCAACCTCGGCCCGGCCGCCCTTGAGCCCTCCGCCGCGGACCTCGATCGGCAGGAATCCCCTGTTGTCGAGCCAGCGCGTGCGTCCGCCGAGCGCGCGGACCGCATCGAACAGCGGGCCAAAGGGACGCTGGCGCAGGCGCGGATGGCCGTCTACGATACACTTCTCGCCGCGCGGGCAGAGCGTGAGCAGGGAGGTCAGGAAGCGGGCGGTCAGTCCGGATTGCCCGGCGAAACAGAGCCCGCTCCGGCCCGGCCCGGGCCGGCCTCCGAAGCCCTGCACCACGAGATCCTCGCCGTCGCGCTCGAAGGTCACGCCGAGCGCGGTCAGCGCCTCCATCGCGTGGCCGGGATCCTCGGCGAACAGCGGCCGGACGATGCGGCTCTCACCTTCGGCGAGGGCGGCGACGAAGATCGCCCGCTGGGTGAAGGCCTTGGAGGGCGGCGCCTCGATTTCCGCGTCGAGCGGACCGGGCGGCGGAGTTATCGCGGTTTCAGCGGGTGGCAATTTCGAGCCTGCTACCTCACCGCGAGGCCTAATTGCATTGTCCCATCGATATCACAGTTTTTACCGGTTGCGCAATTTCTGTGCGTGCTGGTTCAGGAACGGCGCCGGATCGCCGCTACCAGGCCGAGCAGCGCCAGGGCCGGGGGGATCCAGGACTCGGATCCGGACACTGCGCAGCCGCCCGAATCCGAGTCGGAGTCCGCGTCGGAGTCGGCGTCTGTGTCGGCGTCGGAGTCGGCGTCCGTGTCGGTGTCGGTGTCGGAGTCGGTGTCGCTGTCGCTGTCCGCGTCGGCCGCTCTGGCCTCCCAGGTGAACTCCTCGATCAGGCTGCCGTCGGACCTCTTGGTCCGGACCTGGGCCGAGGTGCCTTCGAAGTCGAGCACCACGTAGTGGTACTGCATCTCGGTGGCGATCGTCACGGAATCGAAGGAGGGCACGTCCGTGTTGTCGTACAGCCCGGCGCCGCCTCCGCCGGTGATGATGAACTCCATTTCCATGTCCGGGTGACGGCCGTGCCAGTAATAGTGATCGTGCCCCGAGAACACGGCGTGGGCGCCGGCCGCATCGATGTCGTAGTCGAAGAGTCGCTGCCGGAAGTTGATGTGTCCGCTGCGCCCTTCCTTGACCGAGAACGGTCCCTCGTGCGTGGCGAGGAAGACGAAGTCGATCTTCGGATCGGCTACGGCCGCCTCGACCTCCTGGAACATCCACTCCGACTGGTCCGATGTGCCTCCCGGCAGTATCCCGCCCAGGCTGTTCAGCTCGGTGTCGACCATGATCCAGCGGCTGTTGCCGTAGGTGAAGGCATAGTACGCCTCGCCGCCGATCGCGCTCTCGGGCAGGGTGAGATGCGCGAAGTACAGCTCCGCGTCCCCGTCATGCCTCTCGTGGTTGCCCTGGGTCGCTGCAAAGGGGAAGCGCGCCAGCAGCTCGCGCTCGATCTCGAAGAAGCTGTCGTTCTCGGCCGAGTCGTCGTACCAGTGCGTGGGCTCCTCGCCCGAGCTGACCAGGTCTCCGGTGTGGATCACCAGGTCGGGATCCTCGTCGAGGATCCCCGCGACCACCGTGGCGTGCGTCGCGTGGTCCGATCGCGTGTCGCCGTACACCACCACGCGGTACGGCTCGTCCGCGCCGACCGCGGTGCGAAAGCTGTTATCCGCGGTGGTGTCCGGTCCGCAGGTCACGGAGTAGTGGTACGTGGCGCCGCTGTCGAGGCCAGTCAGCTCGACCTCGTGGCGCGTGCCCTCGGGCGAGCTCGCCGAGCTGCCGTACCCGCTGTCCGCGCCGTATTCAACCGTGCCGGCGCAGGCCGCGTCGCTCGTCCAGGAGATCACGATCGAGTCCTGGGTGGCCCGGGTCAGCATCGGACCGATCGGGATCGCGGCGGCCGCGATGCCGGGTAGGAGCAGGGCAGGAACCAGGAGGAGGCGTACATGCATGGTTCACCTCTTGCTGAACAGTCAAGATAGGTTCGGATGTGCTCCCTGTCAAATCCGGTGGCCGGGATCCGGATTTCGCCAGGCATCCGCGGGTTGGAAGCCCGCGGTGCACCGCGTCACTCCCGCACCTCCGCCAGCCGCAGCCGGCCCTGTCGCGGATTCGCGCCGCGCACCTCCAGCGAGAGCCGCTCGCCGATCTCCACCTTTCTCCCGGGGCGGTACATCGTCCGGTGGGCGTACTCCAGCAGCTCGACCGAGAAGCGCTCGTCGATGCGGCGCAGCACCACCCCGGTGCAGCGCTCGCCGATCCGCTCGCCGAGGTACTTCAGCAGGAAGTACCCGCGGGCCCAGGCCTCGATCTGCCGGCACTCCCCGGCCAGACGCTCGCTGTCGCGGAGCCGGTCGCGCAGGGTCTCGGTCTGGTACGGCGGCGCAAGGCCGGCGAGCGCTGCCTTGAGCTGGCGGTGGCTCAGCCAGTCGGCGTAGCGCCGCAGGGGGCTGGTCACCTGCAGGTAGCACTCGGCGCCGAGCCCGGCGTGCGGACCGGGCTCGAGCTTCAGCTCGGTGCGGTCGAGCCCGTCGAGGATCTTCTTGTGCACCAGCGGGTCGTACTCCGAGCCGAGAGCGGGCTGGGGCGGCGTCTGGCTGCCGGCGCGCTGGCAGCGGAAGGGCGCGGCCACGCCGCGGGTCTCGCATAGCCGGGCCGCGGTGCGATTGGCCGCCACCATCAGCTCGGCTACCAGCCGCGCGGAAGGGCTGGCCGAGTTGTAGCGCTTGAGCGTGACGCGGCCCTGGTCGTCGACCCTGGGCATCACGTCGGGCTGGGTCAGCAGGTACGCTCCGGCATTGTGGCGAGCGCCGCGCATGGCATCGGCGCAGGCCAGCAGCTCGTTGAGCTCGGCATCGCCGCCGGCCAGGCCCTGCTCCACCTCCTCGAAGGTCCGCCGCTCGCGTACGGTGACCGTGACCGGCTCGATGTCCGAGTCGAGCAGCTCGCCGTCCGGGCTGATCTCGAGCCTGAAGGCGAGCGCCGGGCGGGGCTGGCCCGCGACGAGGCAGGCCGCGTCGTCGCAGATCGCGGGCGGCAGCATGGGGATCCGGCGGTCGGGCAGGTACAGCGTGCTCCCGCGCTGCGCAGCCTCCTCGTCCACGACGCCGCCTGCCGGGACCAGGGCGTCGGGATCCGCGATGTACACCGCCACCTGCCAGCCGCCGTCGGCTCGACGGCCGAGGAGCTGGATCGCGTCGTCGATCTCCTGGGTCTCGGCGTCGTCCACGCTGAACACCGCCGGATGCTCGGGAGTCGCTGACCGCCCGTCAGCGGAGAAACCTTCGCTGACCGCGTCCGCGGCGGCCCGTTTCACCTCGGCGGGAAACTCGATCCGGCGCTCGAACCGGTACAGCAGGAGGTTCTCGTCCTCGGAGAGCACGCCGGCCTCGACCAGCAGGCGGAGCACGTTGCCCGGCGTGGCCTGGTCGGGCGCCAGCCCGGCGCGGGCCAGCAGGTCCAGCTCGAGCGCTGGCCGGCCCTCCGGACCGGACGCGGCGTACCGGGCCAGCCGGTCGATGTACTCCCCGGCGCCGTCCGGCATCGCTCCCGGACGGCCGGCCCGACGGGCCGCCTCGAGCCAGGCCGCGAAGCTCTCGCGCCGCGCCTCCTCCTCCCGGCGCCGCTGCTCCTCGCGGCGCGCCTGCTCGACCTCGGCGCGGGCCCGGGGCGCAAAGCCGCCGCGGGCCTGACGGAACAGGGCCTGGCCCGCGGCCAGCGCGCGCAGCACCGCCGAGCGCTCGCTCGGACCTGGATCGTCGAATACCCTGTCGGCCAGGCCCGCCAGCGGCAGGACCTTGCCCGCGTCCACGGTCCGCTCCCACAGCCGGGTCAGATCGACCTCGTCGACGAGCGCGTCGGCCCGCTCGCCAAAGGCGCGCAGCGCCTCGGCCGCCTGCTCCGGGGTGGGGGAGCCCGGCACGGTCTCGCCGGTGCGGTGCACGATCCGGCCCGCGGGCAGCCGCATCTCACCACCGCGCTCGGTGAGCACGCGCAGCCGCTCGCCCGGCTCGAGGACCAGGGCGCAGACGATATTTCCGTGCTCACGGAACTCCACGATCTCGCCGATCACGAGGGCCTCCCGGAAGGGAAGGCAAGGTAGCACCCTGGCTCAGAGCGAGTCAATCAGCATCTCGTGCCGTTGACGGCGACGGGTACACAGGTGACATGCGGGAGACTCCGTGGTATCTCGGGCAGCGGAGGGGAGACATGACTCGACGCGCATTCGCTCCGCTGCTCGCGATCGCCTGTCTGCTGCCGCTGGCGGCACTGGCCCAGGAGGAGGGCGGAGAGAACGGGACCGAGGAGGGGGGCGACGCGGCCGAGCCCGAGCCCAAGGTCGAGGCCGGGGAGCCGCTGATCGCCGATGACATGTGGGAGTTCGGCGAGACGATCCGCCTCGGGCTCAAGCTGCACATCGGGCTCGGTGGAGAGGTCGAGTGGGACGTTCACGCGACCGGCTACTCGTACAAGGACGACGACGACATGGAGGCCACGGCCGGCTTCGCGCTGCTGGGCGAGGTCTCGATCGTCCGCCATTTCAGCCTCGGCTTCTCGGCCGGGTTCTACTTCTTCGCCAGCGACGACATGGAAGACGAGAACATCGATCGCAACGCCTGGATCGATTTCACGCCGGTGTTCAAGGTGCACTACCCCTTGCTCGACGGCAAGGTCGAGCTGTTCGCCAAGTTCCTGGTGGGCCTGACCATCACCGTACCGTCGGACGACTTCGAGGACGATACCGGCGCCGATACCGGCGCGGCGTGGAACGTGGGCCTGCACTTCGGCGCGAGCTACCGGATCTGGGACGGGATCAGCATCTTCGCCGAGATCGGCTGGCTGGGGCACGGCGGCCAGAACGAGTTCACGCAGACCGTGAATCCCGGTCCGCCCCCGGTCAGGGCCAGCGGAGACATCGAGTACGAGATTCATCAGTTCGCGCTCAACATCGGAGCGCTGTACGATTTATGAGCGGGGGAGGCGAGGAGCGATCGTGAGCGGCAAGCTGTCCCGGGTGTTCCTGATCGTGCTCGACTCGGCCGGCGTGGGCGGCGCGCCGGACGCGGCGGCGTACGGCGACGAGGGCTCCGACACCATCGGCAACATCGCGCGGGTTCGCGGCGGGTTGACCTTGCCCCAGATGGGCATCCTCGGCCTGGGCAACCTGCACCGGATCGAGGGCGTTCCGCCGTGCCCCAACCCGCGGGGCTGCTACGGCCGGCTGCAGGAGCAGAGCGTGGGCAAGGACACCACCACCGGGCACTGGGAGCTGGGCGGGCTGCTGATCGAGGATCCCTTCCCCACCTTTCCCGACGGCTTCCCCGAGGAGATCCTCGCCCCCTTCAGGGAGCGCACCGGCCGCGGGGTGCTGGGCAACAAGGCCGCGTCCGGCACGGTGATCATCGAGGAGCTGGGCGAGCAGCACCAGCAGAGCGGCGACCTGATCGTGTACACCTCGGCCGACAGCGTGTTCCAGATCGCGGCCCACGAGGAGGTGGTGCCGGTCCCCGAGCTGTACCAGATCTGCGAGACCGCGCGCGAGATCCTCGATCCGTACCGCGTGGGCCGGGTGATCGCGCGGCCCTTCGTGGGCGAGCCGGGCGCGTATCAGCGCACGTACAACCGCAACGACTACTCGCTCAAGCCCTTCGGGCCGACCGTGCTGGACCGGGTGCGCGACGCGGGCCTGGAGTCGGTGGGCGTGGGCAAGATCGAGGCGATCTTCGCCGGCCAGGGCCTGACCCGCTCGGTGCACACCGAGGGCAACGACGACGGCATGCAGAAGACGATGGAGCTCGCCGACGAGGTCGAGCAGGGGCTGATCTTCGTCAACCTGGTCGACTTCGACATGCTGTGGGGCCACCGCAACAACCCGGAGGGGTATGCCGAGGGTTTGCAGCGCTTCGACCTCTGGCTGCACCTGTTCATCAAGCGCCTGCGGCCGGGCGACATGGTGGCGCTCACCGCGGACCACGGCTGCGACCCGACGACCGAGAGCACGGATCACTCGCGCGAGCACGTGCCCCTGATCGTGCACGGCCCAGGGCTGAAGCAGGGCGTGGACCTGGGCACGCGCCAGAGCTTCGCCGATCTGGGCCAGACCGTGGCCGAGGCGCTGGGCGCCGAGCCGGTGTCGCACGGGGAGAGCTTCCTGGGGCAGATCCTGCCTAGCTGACCAGCCCCTCGGCCCGGGCCAGCGTCACGAGCGACCTCAAGGTCGGCCCAAGACTCGCCGGTCCGGCATCAACCGTTGCTCTTGAGCTTTTCGAGGCGCTCGAGATCGAGCAGATCCTGGGGCCTGCCCGAGGCTCGCTTGGCAAGGATCAAGTCATCGAGCGCGAGCACGCGGATGGGCTGCTCGCCGTAGCGCGAGAGCACGGCGCGCTCCCAGGCCGCGGTGAAGTCCAGCCCGCCGATCCCCATCAGGATGTCGATGCGGTTCGGCTCGATGCCGATCTGGTACACCAGCTCGTGATCCTGGAAGCTCTCCACGCCCACGCCCTCGAGCGGGGCGCCGAACTCGGCCAGCGCCCGAAACACGCGCTCCGCGTTCTCGCGCGTGGGCTCGACCCAGAGGTCGATGTCCTTGGTATACCGCGGCTCGGCATGGAAGATCACAGCGTACGCACCGACCACGAGATACCGCGCGTCAGCGCCGTTCAAGGTTCTGAACAGATCGGCGAAGTCTGTATTGACGGACATCGATGCCTCGCATGTCCCAGGTTTCCGCCACCATCTCCCAGGCGGCCGCGAATCGACCCTCGGCGCCCACGCGCCTCCAGAACTCGAAGTCGAAGGAACCGTCGTCGTCCTCGAGGCGGATCAGACGCGCCATCCTCACGCGCTTTCGCGGTTCCTCCCGTGCCATGTGTGCAGTATAGCCCGTGTCCGTGCCGGCGGGCAAGGCGGCCCTGTACCCCACGATTCCGCGGTAAGAAAACGGCGTGCGGCCACCATCCTCGACCAGAGTCAGCAATGAGGCCGATTTTCGGCCAGCGGCGAGCCTGACGGGCTTTCACCCGTCAGGTGAAAGGCG
>Ga0272442_10005706_pt1 | contig 16559 bp, 9 predicted proteins | sample SSMForm2O_FD_200262 | JGI IMG/M metagenome (GOLD analysis project Ga0272442, IMG submission 200262) | Marine sediment archaeal communities from Little Sippewissett salt marsh, Falmouth, MA, United States - SSM-Form-2O | ecosystem: Environmental > Aquatic > Marine > Wetlands > Sediment ...
TGGGGATACTGCCGAATGGTGTTTGTTACATGATATCTAAGCCGGGAACAGGAGCACGACCTCAACTTACCGATTCGGTGGAGATGCACCTGAAAGGTTATCTTCCTACAGGTACACTCTTCGAAGATACTTACTCAAGGGAGATACCCTTGAAAACAACACCGGGAAACCTGATCGTGGGAATGAGGGAAGCCCTGCAGATAATGCCTGCCGGTTCAGTATGGAGGATATTCATACCGTCATCCCTGGCATATGGCGAGCAGGGTGTTCAGGGTGTTATACCGCCTTATTCAGCGGTGGTTTTTGATATAGAGTTGATAAGCGTATATAAATAATTCAAAATTCAAAATTCAAGATTCAAAATTATTAACCACAAAGAACACAAAGGACACACAAAGAACACAAAGGAGGAATATAACTTAAAAGGATTAAGGCTCTTACTCCCCTCTCCCTTGGGAGAGGGGTTGGGGGTGAGGTAAATATAGGGAGGGGGCCGGGGGGTGAGTACATGAAGAATGAGGGCGGGAGAGCGGGAAGGGGAGAATGGGAGAGAAGAGAATGAGAACGAGAATGGGAGAATGGGAGAGAAATGATAATTAGATAATTACAGATACGATTGATAAATAACATAGAACATAAGATACACAGGAATCAAAGATCGATTCAAAACTCAGTAAAGAGTACATTCTTCCTGTGTCTTGCATTTATGTTTTTGTTTTCTGGTCCCCTCCGCTCCCAGGTCCTCAACAACGACGGTGCTGCCATATCCCTTACACCGGGTGTTTATCTCTATTCCAAAGATGTTATAAATAACTCCGGAAGCAACATCATCAATGACGGGACAATAAACCTGTCAGGCAATTATACCAGTACCGCAACAACAAGCGGTAACGGGTTATATACCCTTATGGGTAACTGGACAAACACAAGTGGCATATTTATCCCCGGAACCAGTACAGTTATTTTCAACGGATCAGCAAATCAGTCAATAATTAGGACCGGAGGGGAGAATTTCTATAATCTTTCTATAGGGAATACAGGTACAGACCCAAACAACAGGGTGGGAATATCACAGAACGTGCAGGTTCTTGGAACTCTCTCAATGTCAGTAGGTAATATCGATGCCGGCACCTGGGTCTTATACCTGTCAAATACAAGCGCTGCTTCTCTTAATTATACCTCAACAAGCAAAAGCAGGATATTCGGCAGGTTTGAAAGAGGCGTAGGCCAGGCAGGCAACTACCTCTTCCCGGTGGGTACACCTTCTTATTATAATCCTGCAAACCTGACAACAAATAATACACCGACATCAGGATCCATACTAACACAATATTTTACTGCACCACCCACAGGCGGCGGCTTTCCTTTCCCGGATCCTCCTGTGGAGATTTACAGAACATATCCCGACGGCTACTGGAGCCTGACAGCCAAAAACGGATTCGCTTCAGGTAATTTCAACGTGAATATCAAAGCCGAAGGATTCAACGATTCGATACATGATAATACACGTGTCATAAAACGTACTGCCGGCAGCGACTGGCTTATCGATGGTACCCATCAGGATGCAGATACCGTTAACAGTATAATCTACAGGAATGATCTCACAGGGGGTATTTCATCACTGGGCACCCAGTTTGCACTCGGCCGTGCACGGCCACTTATCATCGACCATCCTCACGATACGACAGTTTGTGAAGAGACAAATCCGACATTTACCGTCATTGCAACAGGTACACAGGCATTGAGATATACGTGGTACAAAGTAGCATTACCTGCAGATATCGAAATAGTCAACGGAGCACATTACAATGGTGCCAGGACACCTACACTCACTATCATCAGCGCCGAACTGGCTGATACGGGTTATTATTACTGTATCGTACGAGACAGGTACAGGAACTCCACAAGAACCGATTCAGCACATCTGACTGTCAAGAAGATACCGCGTGCATCAGTTACTCCGGAATTGCAGGAGCATGAATGTTCAAATATAGACTTCGATCCTATAGTACTCGGTCTCACATATTATGATGATCCCGGCACTACCTTCCTGTGGACCCGTGATAATCCCGATGGCATTGTATCCTCCGTTCCTATGAGCGGAAGTGCTTCAAATATCGGTGATGTACTCAGCGGATCGTTTACAAATATCACCGATGCCCCGATAAAGGTTACCTTCCTTGTAACACCCGTTGGTCCTGACCCGACATATTGTGTCGGCAATCCTGTTCCGGCTGCAATAATGGTGAACCCGACCCCGCGTGTTATACCTGTAAATGCTGTTCCTTCAATCTGCAGCGGAGAATCGACAGAGATAACACTGACCACCCCGACTACAATGACCAAAGGATCGATTGCCTTTGATTATACAGTAAGCTTTACAGGTGCTCCGGGCGACCTCACCGGCAGTACAACACCTCAGACAGATCTTTACCCGGGATACCAGATCACATTGCCCTACGAGAATACATCAGATACCATTCAATCGGTATATTATACTATTACACCCAAGAACAATGACCTGGTTTGTACATACGACAGTATCAGAATACCAGAGGTTAAAGTACATGCAGAACCATTGCAGGATCTGTATATATCAACACCATTCACCTGTACTGGTGGATCTGACGGTGCACTAACTGCAGTATTGTCGAGAGGATCAAAACCAGATAGTCTGAAATGGGAGAGACCATGGGTTGGTGAGATATCCTATTCAACATCTGAAAATACTGATATTCTGCCTGTTCAGTATGTAGGCAACTACAGGGTAACCGTAACGGATGAGCTGGGTTGTTCCAGAAGGAGTGATTATATATTTATTTCAGGTGCGGTGCTCGACACTTATCTCTATGTTAAGGATAAAGCCAATAATTATGGTACAACCTGCCCTGAATCGAATGACGGAGAATTATGGGTGAAAGAGACAAGCGGATCCACAGGTGTTGCTCCTTTCGTTTATACGATTATATATAACGGACAGGATACGGTTGCCCATAATGACACCCTGTATACAAAAGAATCATGGAACTACTATTATAACCTCCCACCAGGAAACTACAGGATCTATATCAGGGATGTCAATGGCTGTATTAATTTCAACTATCCGAGTATCGACATATTGCCTCCTGACGAAATCACTGTTGAATTCGATAAATATGAATATCCCGGCGGATATAATATCTCATGTCTTGGCTACAGTGACGGATCAGTAGGTATAGATACAATTTATGGTGGTAGCGGAGGATACACATACAAGTGGACAAAAGATGGCGGTACGATAACTGGTCCGGATACTCTTGATCATATTGATAATGTAAGTGCCGGCAAGTATTATCTTACCACAACCGACTGGCTTGGATGTACCAAACTCGATAGTGTAATACTCACGGAACCTGATGGTATGATATTGTCCGGCAGCGAGGTGTCATGGAGTAATGACAGCACATATAATGTATCATGCAATGGCGGCAGTGATGGCTACATTAAGGTGACAATAACCGGCGGATCAGGCAATTACCTGTATTCGTGGAGCGGTCCGGCAGGCTATACGGCTATGACCAGGGATATATCAGGACTGGCTGCCGGAACATATACATGCATAGTAACTGATGTAAACGGCTGTATACTAACACCTAATCCGGTATTTACTCTTACTGAGCCGGCCCCATTGACTATCGATGCAGTACCATCCCTATCAACCGACGGATCATACAATATTAATTGCTATGGAGGTACAGGATCCATTGATGTTACAATGGCAGGCGGAAGTGTTGGAAATTACAGCTATTCATGGAGTACCGAAGATGGTTCGGGACTTGTCGATGGACAGGAAGACCAGACAGGTCTGACTATTGGCACCTATCATCTTGTTGCTGTTGATTCAAACGGTTGTATCTCAACTGCAGATGTCAAACTTACACAACCCCAGCCTCTTGCCCTGACACTGGATCCGACAGATATAACATGTAATCCTCCAGGATTCAACAATGGAACAATCGATCTTACTGTTTCGGGCGGAGTGGGACCATACACCTACAACTGGTCAAATGGAGCTACAACAGAAGATGTTTCAGGTCTTACCGAGGGATATTACAGTGTGACGGTTACCGATATCAATGGCTGTTCAGCGGCAGATTCAGCAATGATTAAACTGCCTCCGCCATTGCTTTACGATATTCTTCTGTCAGATTATACAGGATATAATGTCAGGTGTTACGGACAGTCGAATGGTACGATCAATATTAATTCCACAAGCGGTACTCCTCCATATACTTTCAGATGGACCGGTCCTGACGGATATACCTCTTCCGACAGGCATATTACAGATTTAAGGGCTGGAGAATACACCATGGTACTCTCTGATGCCAATCTTTGTACTGCAACAGAAGTAATTGAGGTTACCCAGCCCGACAGGCTTACTGTGGATGCAACATTGTCTTCAAGTGTTGCCGGAGGATATAATATAAACTGTGTAGGCGACAGCACTGGTACAATCGATATAGTACCGGTTAACAATGTAGGTAATGTAACATATCTGTGGTCTGACGGCTCGACATCAGATTCGAGGACAGGACTGCCTGCAGGCGATTACGGCCTGATCGTTATGGATGAGAACAGCTGTTATGGAGATACAACAATTACACTTACACAGCCTGATTCAATAATTATATCATCTGACATCACACAGCCATGGTGTCCTGATACACCTGACGGGGAAATAAGTCTGACGGTAACAGGCGGAGTGGTTGGCACAGATTATGAATACGACTGGTCGGATAATTCAACGACAAGAGAACTGACCGATATCTATAGCGGAACATTCATAGTAACCGTATCTGATCTGAATCAATGTTCAGTTACCGATACTATCTATCTCGAACCTGAGAATGAGACATGTCTGATCATTCCAAATGCATTTTCGCCCGACGGCAACCTGATAAATGATGAATGGAATATCGGAATGATGGATATATATCCACAGGCTGAGGTCAAGGTCTTTAACAGGTGGGGTATTGTTGTATGGCGTTCGGAAAAAGGATACCCGCAGCCATGGGATGGAAGAAGCAATGGGAAACTGTTGCCGGTCGACTCATATCATTATATTATTGATCTTAATAATGGCTCAAAACCGATTGTTGGTACTATTACTATTGTACACGATAAAAAATAATAACTTAGGGAACTTGTGAAGAGACTAGTATACATATTGATTTTTTTCATTTCAGGAAGCTTTGCTGTGGCTCAGCAGTTGCCCGTATACAGTCAGTATCTGTATAACAAGTTCCTTATTAATCCTGCGGTAGCCGGAAGCGATGGTTATACAAGTGTAAATCTTACAGCACGTGAACAATGGGTCGGATATTATGGTGCACCACGAACTTATTCTTTCAGTGTACAGTCGAGGTTGCTGAAGCGCAGTTATATCATCAAGCAGAGAAGTGCAAGGAGAAGGGTTTATCGTCCCAAATATGATGGAAAAGTAGGCCTGGGAGGATATGTCTTCAGCGATAAGAACGGTATAATTCACAGAACCGGTTTCCAGTTATCATATGCCTATCACATGTGGCTTCAAAATACCACACAATTGTCTATGGGACTTGCATTCACCGGCTATCATTATAAGATCGATGAAGAGGAGATCAATTTTGAAGATCCTAACGAACCCTTGATGAACAGCAACCTTCGCCTTGGAGTATTTATCCCTGATGCCACATTCGGCATATACCTCCTTAACGCCAAATATAATGTAGGATTCTCAGCCGACCAGCTTTTCGAAGCAGCAGCTAAGATAGGCAGTGATGCCTATAAAAACATAAGAGTGAGCAGGCACTACTATCTGTTTGGTTCTTACCGTTTTGAAATTAATCCCTATACCCAGCTTGAACCATCATTTCTTTTTATGATGTCGGAACAGTTCAGGCCCCAGGCAGATATAGGTCTTACATATATTTATGAAGAATCATTCTGGGCTGGTATGGCTTACAGAAGCAGTGGTGCATTGATAGCCACCGTGGGTGCCAGATATCTCAATCTCTCCTTTGGATACTCCTTCGATTTCACACTTCAGGAGATTCAGCGGATAACCTATGGGACACATGAAATAACCGTTGCCCTGAAATTCGGTGACAGTGCACGGAGATACAGGTGGCTGGATAGGTATTAAACGGTACAATGGCACAACGGCATAACGGCACAATGGCATAAAGGATATTAAATTATCATCAAGCTTTCAGAACATATATCAGTGAGCTGCATCCTTTTTTGTTAAACAGGGTTAGTAAAGAGAACCAGAGACCTTTTATCATACCGGTAATGAATGGCAGATTTGTGCCTTTATACTTTTCACTGAGAATCGATATATAAAACACATCTGCAGGTAATCTTCCGATACCTGTAATTTCAAAACCGTTTTTTTCAGCAAAAGTCTTAAATACTTCAGGTGAGAAATGCCAGAGGTGTCTGGGTACATCCCAGGCTGCCCAGTACTCTTTGTAATGTTTTGCATCAAACGACCCGCAGTTGGGCATAGCTATGATACACACAGCTCCAGGTTTTAAGGATCGACGGATGAAATTGAAGTATTTCACAGGATCGTGGGAATGCTCTAAGACATGCCATAATGTTATACAATCAAAATGATGATCCTGTATACCAGAGTTATCAATTCCCGGAACAACTTTCAGGCTAAAATTACTGACAGCAAAATCACGTGCTTTCTCATTTGGTTCCATACCTGTCACATTCCATCCTTTACCTTTCATGAAAGAGGCAAAATAACCTGTTCCGCAGCCAATGTCCAGCAGAGTACCTGTTTTTATTCCCGTTGCATGCCTGACAATATTATTCTTCCGGCAGAGCATCACATTGCGGGTAAAATGAAAAAGAATATTGATCAGACCTTTTTTTGTATCGCTATGGGAGATATATTCTCCTTCATCATAATACTCTTCAATAGCCTGTTCTGACGGAGGATTCTGTGTAAAAAGAAATCCACACTTCAGGCATCTGAGAATATCGAAATCATTTTTCCCGGTCAGATGATCTTTGATTCTAAAGCTTGATTCGTGAGATTGGCTATTACAGACAAGGCATTTACTTACTGCTGTCATCGGCTTCTGCTGTTGTTGTTTCCTTCCTGAAATACAAGTATAACGAACCGGCACACAGGAGAATAAGTAATATTGAACTGGCAAATGACACTTTTTTCCCTATCCTGAATGAATCAGGTTCAAACCTGAAGATTATCTCATGATCTCCGGCAGGGACCTCCATGGCCCTTAAAACATAGTCAGCTTTAAAGTGCGGAACCTCATTGCCATCGATATATGATTTCCATCCGGCAGGATAATAGATTTCCGAGAATACTGCCAGACCGTCACTTGTTGACCTGGCATTGTAAATAAGTTCATTTGCCTTATATGAAATAAGTTCAATTCTACTTAATGAATCAGCAGCATAATTATCCTTTGTAAGAAGATGTTCAAAACTTTTATCAATTAATGCTTCTCTTGAAGGATCGAAACTGCTTATGAGGTTTATTTCCTCATCAGCATTTTCGACAATTCTGTATGAGTCGACAAACCAGGCATTGCCGAGAGCACTTTTATTCTCCAGGGGTAATCGCTGCTGATCGACTATTATATATTTTGTGTTGAGCATATTGAGAGAATTAGCTCCTGCCAGGTTTTTAGCCAATTCGGAGGTTACAATGAGGGGATAACTGCTTTCTTGATAGGCAGTAATGAAACTATTGATTTCCGGAGCGAGGCAGTGATGTATTAGTTCGTTGTAGATCTGAAGCTTGGCACCGTGGTAACCTCCAATCGACTTGTGCCAGTTTGATGTTGAAGCATCATTGAAAACTGAAACGGTGAGATTGAGTACCCTGTAATTCAGAGACTCATCTTCAAGAATCGCTTCGTCGGCAACTGTCATAGGGTATGGTTCCGATGTTGCAGTTACCCTCCTGAAATTACTTCCATTCAGGAACCTTTTATTTACAGGCCACATATCTAACAGTATAAGTAATATCAGCAGGCCGATAGCATATTTCATTTCGATTTTTCTGTAGTAGAATGACAGGAGTGTTACTGCCGCCAGGATAATAAAAAGCAACGATCTGAAAGAATCGGACCGGAGTATTGCCCTGCGGTCGTCAGTTAATGCTGATTCGAAGATATTCTGAACATCTGGAGTCAATCTTAACTGCTGGAACAACGAGAAGTCATTTGAAGAAAGAAAACTACCTGCCATCCCCGGAAAAACAGTAAACAGCAGGCATATTCCGCCGGTTATTCCTAAAGACCATAAAAGGCCGATGTTAAATTTCTTTTTATCAATAGAATTCTGGAAAATGTTCCTGAGTGTGAGTGAGGCCAAAAGAGGTATGGTGAAACCGGCAATAACCAGGATAGTGGATACGGCCCTGAATTTGTTATATCCCGGGAAATAATCGAGAAAAAAATTTGTCAGGGGCATGAAATTTTTTCCCCATGACAACAGTATTGAAAGTATTGTTGCGGCCAGCAGCCACCATTTTTCCCTTCCCTCCACAAGAAAGAGCCCGAGAACAAACAGAAATACCACGATAGCACCCGCATAGACTGATGATGTAACCGGTTGTTCTCCCCGGTATGGCGAGAATGCAGGTAATAATTGTATTGCATTATAGCTCTGAAGGGTTTTATATGTTTCTGTTTCCTTATCGAACTCAATTGAGCTTCCTCCTCCCATAAAGTTTGGAATAAGGAGAGTGAGCGTTTCATCAATTCCAATACTCCATCCGGTAATATAATCTTTATCGAGTCCCGATGTATTCTCATCACTGCTGAGGTTCGACCCCCCCCGTGTTGTATACTTTGTGTATTCCTGAGTAGTGCTGAGGTGTGTGAAATTAGTGCCTGCAGCCAGGATTACCGCAACAACAAGGACTCCCAGTGATTTTACGTAACCGTTTATCTTTTTTCCCTTTATGGCATATACAAGCTCTGAAATACCATAAATAATAACTATCAGCAGTGCATAATATGTGATTTGTAAATGATTGGCTATAAGCTCAAAAGCAAGAAAGATTCCGGCAAGTGCTGCTCCGGCCAGCCTGTTTCTTCTTATTGCCAGGATGATTCCCGCTATCATGGGAGCAATATAGGCAAGTGCATAGACTTTGGTGTTATGACCTGCAGCAAGAAGAATGAAATTATATGAACAAAAGGCAAATGCTATGGAACCAGCAATAGCCAGCCATGGATTGACCCTGTAAACAATGAGGATGATATAAAATCCAAGCATCAGCAATATTATGGGTGCAATGGGAGTACCCGGGAATTTTAACAGGTTATATACAGGTTTGAACAGGTTGCCGGGATATATAGTGGAAATCATAAAGGCCGGCATTCCTCCAAACATAGAGTTAGTCCATAATGGCTCCTCATGATACTTTTCCCGATGTTCTATTATCTCTTTTGCTGATGCCCTGAAAACATTGGTATCGTTTGCATCAAGCTTTTTGCCTTCAAGAACAGGATAGAAATATATTAATGAGAGTGCTGTAAAAATGAGGATGGCAATGAGGTGAACCCAGTATTCGGATAACTTGAATTTCTTCTTCATAGGTCAGTCAGATCATTTTCAAAAAGAATGAAACAAAAGTAGTCATTTTTATATGATAAATTGCCCGGGCAAATAAGGCAGATATTCATTTACAGGATTATTTTAAGAACGAGCGTATTTTGCTTATAACCAGAACTTTAATTTCATCAACATCCTTTGATACTTTAAGAATGACAACCAGAAACCCGAAAACAAGTATCATTACAATGCTTCTGACGAAAATATCAAAGATAAAATTGGATAGTTCAGGGATAAGGAGACTGAAGAGATATGTTATCACGGTAATGAGTATAGCTATTACTATATTAAGATCATATGGGAACAGTTTGTATTTAAGATACAGGAAAACAATCTGTAACAGGTGATAACTGAAATTTGAAATCAGGGCTGCAAGAGCTGCTCCTGAAATTCCCAAGCGTGGAATGAGGATTAGGTTAGTTACTACAACGGTTAAACCGAAAGCAAATGTAAACCAGGTATTATATCGGTAACTTTTTGATAAATTGATAATCTGGCTGCATATTCCGGACATCATTGATACCAAAGCTGAAAGTCCGAAAAAGAATATTACATATTTGCCGCTCAGATATTCTGATGGGAGTATATGGAATACATTAGAGATGTTTGCCCATATCCCTGCAAAGACAAGTCCCCCGATAATTGTCTGATTAAGACAGCTTTTATAATACACTGATTTTATTGTTTCAATATCACTTCTTTTCCAGGCATCTGAGATTACTGTTGTTGATATTCTGTAAAGTGAACGCGAAGGGAGTGCCACAATACTGCCGAAAAGAAGTGATATGGAGTAAATACCAGCAGCTCTCAGGTCGATCATTGAGTTGATCATTATTGTGTCTACTCTTTGAATGATAATATTGCTGTAGCCTATAATAATCCCGAATGTGCTGACATTTATGATCTCCTTCCTGAGGTCTTTTCTTATAAAGCTTAATTGGGGAGCAACAAAGACCTGTTTCTTCCTGATCAGCGGATAAAAAATAAGAATGCCTGGCAGGCACAGTGCAACGATGTAAAGAATAACAAAAAGATGAAAGTTTGTTAGTCCTGTAAGATACAGTATAAGGATCAACAAAACAGCTGAACGTTGCAATACCTCTGTAAGAAATGTTCCATAGGTAGCATTGAATAAAGCGCGGTTATAAGAATCAAAAATACTGTAAACAAGTAAGAAGAATGTAAGAAACGGAACAAGATAAAGGTATTCTGTAAAAAGCGGAGATTGTTCAATACTGTCCTTTATTATCAACGGTTTAAGCAGAAAAAACAATAATACTGATAACAGGTAACCACACATTGTTACAACTGTGGTAAGGAAAAAGAAACCGTGATGCTGGTTATCCGGGTCGCGGAAGTAGGGGAACAGCCTGGTGATCACACTGTTAAATCCCAGGTTTGCAAAGACTGCAAACAGGGTGGCATAGCTGGCGAGCAAACTGAGAAGCCCAATCTGTTCTGTAGCAAGAAACCGGGGGAAAAGTAAGCCGGCAGTAATGAATCCAAGTACAGTTCCTATATATGAATAGGCAGTCCCTTTTATTGATTGTCTTTTTATTACTCCCAAAACCCCGCTAAATTACATAAAGTTATAATCAGAAAAATGAAAAAGTAAATAAATGAGACCTCTATCCCGCAGAGGCAGGACAAATAAGTATGAATATAATTTACATTAGGTGTCAGAATGATTACTTATTGCTCATTTATATTAATGTATATTTGTACTCGATCAGGGGAAATTAAATACTTAAAAAGCTAAGGTGGGAGTAATCCGGCGACAAACATTAAAAGGTACATTCTATTCCTATCTGGGAGTGGTTATCGGATTTGTAAACCTTGCAATATTATCACCTATTGTTTTCACCAGCGACCAGATAGGACTTACCCAGGTTCTGATAGCCATTGCAACCATATTGGCACAGGTCGGAAGTCTGGGTTTCAATAACGTAACAAACAGGCTTTTTCCATATTTCAGGGCAGGCAGTAAAGACCATAACGGATTTCTTTCTTTGGCATTCCTGGTAACATCCGCCGGCTTTATCATCTCTCTCGTTTTGCTTTTTATTTATCTGCCGCGATTTATAGAGATTAACCAGGAAAATTCATCTCTCCTTTCGGAATACGCATTTTATATACCGGTGTTATTAGGTTTGGTGATGCTGTTCACTCTTCTTGATAATTTCTGCAAGGTACTTTTTAATGCAACAATCGGAATCGCACTTAAAGAAGTGGCTGTCAGAGTAGTAAACCTTGTGTGTATAATTCTTTTCTATTTCCGTATAATAGACTTCAATACTTTTATGCTGCTTTTTGTTCTTACACAGGCATTACCGGCTTTAATAATTATTATTTATCTGCTTGCCAGAGGTGAATTCCGGTTTACGGGTTTCAGACATATGATGGACAAAAACATGCTCAGACAAATAATCAGTTTGTGCATTTACGGTATTATTGCAGGATTGAGCGGGATTGCACTTACAAATATTGATAAGTACATGGTAAATCATTACAACGGGCTCAGTGATGCCGGTATTTATTCAATAGCAGTCTATTTTGCTACTCTGATACTTATACCTGCCCGCTCCCTTGGTAAAATATCTGTACCCGTTGTTGCTGAGGCATGGAAGAGGAACGACCTTGAACAGATTGGAGAAATTTACAGGAAAAGCAGCATTAATCAGTTTCTGATAGGTACGCTGATATTGGTAGGGATAATAGGAAATATGAACAATATCTTCAGGTTACTGCCACAGGAATATGCTGCCGGGGAAATGGTCATAATTTTCTATTCCGCCGCAAACATAATTAACATTTCGACGGGAGTGAGCCAGTATATTCTGGGGACGTCAGCCTTATACAGATATCAGACATTTCTGATGATACTCCTGATATTTCTCCTGGTTATATCGAACCTGATCTTAATTCCACGTATCGGAATGACCGGAGCTGCTATCGCCTCTCTCATATCAATGTTCGTTTATACACTTCTTACTATAATATTACTTAAATTGAAATTTAACCTGTGGCCTTTCTGCAAAAAGCATTTAGCAGTGATATTCCTGTCGGTTGGAATATGGGCAGTTACTCTTATTATACCTGAAATGAATCTTGTTGTTGATATACTTATCAGGAGCATGGTCATTACCATATTATTTATTGTAGCCACACTGATCTTAGGATTGTCGGATGATGCACAGAATATCTGGAAACAGGTTATCCTCAGGATAAAGAGATTTTAACCCGACCGAAGAATTGGTAACATTATTAAGTAAGGACTTTGACTTTTAAGGTGTCAGAGTATAAATGTTTCAGTAATTCTATTTCAGAATATATATTTTTCAATCAATCCGACTTTCGACGGATGCACCAGGAAACAGTTCCGGACGCCATTATCAAATGTTCTTTTTAGTGTTTCTACTTTTTTTAATCCATCGGGATAATGATTATAGAATAAATATTCATGTGACAGTGCTATTTCTTCAATCCGCGATTCAATTTTATTGTATAGTGTCTCACAGATGATAATTGGTTTCATGGATCTCATTATATTCTTTGATTTCGACAGGATCAGATCTTCATTACCTTCGGTATCGATTTTAATAAGATCAATTTCCCTGTCACCCGAAGTTTTGACGTAGTCATCCAGTGTTATGGTTTTTACTTTATTCCTGACAGTATTTAGATGTGATTCCTCTGTGCCAATATGGCCTTTCCCTCCAAGGTTATATTTCAGGCGGGGATATTTAGGATTGATATATTGAACAAACTCTACTTCACCAATGGTATCCGACACTGCCAAAGGTACAAGGGTGATATTGGATAACTTGTTTATTTCAATATTCTTACGAAGGTAAAACAGTGGTCCTTCAGCAGCTTCAAAACTGGTGACTTTGAGCCCGGGATTTAAACTGGCTGCAATCGCTGAATAATAACCGATATTAGAACCAATATCATAAAAGACTGAAATATTTTTTATCAGATCACAGAATATCGTTGTGTATTCAAATCGTTCATATCCTTCCCAAAAAATAAGTTTGGTAATATAGTTGGTCTGGTTGGTGGCAAGTTTAATTTTTATTTTTTCCGGTCGTAGCCTGATAGTGCCTGAAGGAGGTATCTTAAGCGATTCAGGCACCAGTTTTTCAAAGGGCTTAATAGTATTTCTGATAAAATAATTCAGATATTTATTGTATATAAGTAGGTACAATAGCTGTTTCATAAACCGGAAGTATTGGAATTCAGTTCTTTGTAGACATTTAACAGTTGTTTCTCTTCATTTGACCAGTTATATTTTCTGATTACCCATTCTTTGCCTTTAGTCGGAATTTGTAATTCCCTGTTTATTAGTCTTTTTATTATGCCTGCCAATTCGTCAATATTGTCATACTGATAGACATAGCCGTTGGAGGTTTCTTTTATTATTCTTTCAACAGGATCGCAGTTGGAAGCCAGGATTGGTAAACCGGAATACATGTAATTAAAGAGCTTATGAGGAACAGTAGTGTCAGTATGAGAACTTTTAATATGCGGAATAACAGCATAATCAGCCTTACTTAATAATTCAAAAACAGTTTCCATTGGTTGCCATCCGAAGAACCTGACGATATGATCCAGGTCCATTTGGTGAGACAGTTGTCTTAGTTTTTTCAGGTATCTTCCACTGCCGACGATCCAGAATTCAACTTCACCTGTTAAAGGTTTTATTTTTGACAGGGCTGTCAGAAAATATTGTATGCCCCTATGTAAGGTAATTCCCCCCTCATAGATAAATACTATTTTTCCCGGTCTCTTTTTAATATCAACTTTATGGTCTGGTTCAACATCAGTGATATCTATTGTATTAGAGACAATACATATATTTTGTTCCGGGACGGACAGCTTCATCATTCTTTCCTTGGCTTCCTTCACAACAACGATTATCCTGTCTGCATATCCGGTATATTCTTTTTCATAATTTTCCCATTGCTTTATATTACATAGAAGCTTACCGAAAATGGTTTTTGTATGAGGTGACATATTTAATAATCCCGGCCAGTTTTCATGGAGATCAATTATCATAGGGATTTTGTACCGGAGCTTTATTTCTTTACCTATCCTGATCAATGGCAGATCGTGAATGTGTATAACATCATAATTGTTTTTCTTAAACAGCTCATTGATATATTTTCTCCAGAAATTAAAATAGAATGGAAGTTTAAGTGCTCCGACACTGCTTTTATAGATAAACTTGCTTATTGGCTTCCTGTAAATAACCGCTTTACCCCGGATTTCCTCAACAGGGCGGTTTTTCATTGTGGTGCAGGCAAGATGAATCAAATGTCCGTCCCTGGTAAGAGAATTTATTTCATTTTCCACTCTCACATCAGGAGGAAATTCTGATTCCAGTACCATTAGTATCTTCATAGCCTAAAGATAATAAAATCAATAAAATAAGTACATTTAATGAGGTTTTAAGGAAAGAGATATATGTTCATTATATCAGGTAACCGGTAAGCTGCCGGGTAATATTCCTTCGTTCCCATTGCTCTATCACGGATTTTAATACTGGATATTCGGGTAAATTCCTGATAAAGTCTGACATTCCGTTGGAATCATCATATCCGAATATTTTTCCCAGCTCCCAGTTCAATATCTTTGCCACATCTCCGGTTGTAGGACCAAGGCAAAGAATGGGTTTGCCTGTCCTTATATATTCAAACAGCTTTCCTGTGACTATCAGTTCGTTCTTTGGATGATCGGGAATCACCAGTAATAAAATATCACTTTCAAGCATATACCTGACAGATAAGTCATGATCTGAATATGAGATAAATGACCTGTTCTTCTCTTCAAGATATTTAATGATAAGTGTTTCCTGTTGTTTACTGATCTGACCTACAACTCTGAACAGGACCTCTTTGCCATTTATTGTCTTAAGCTCAGAAATGACTTTTAAGAAGCTTTCTATAGGGTAATTGTCGGAGATTGTTCCAACATAGGTAAATATAAAATTGTTGTCCTTCCTGTCGGATGTCAATCCTATAAAGTCAGCTTCATCATAACCGTTTGTAAGGATCCCGTATTTGTCGGCGGGTATCCTGGCTTTAGAACTCATAAGCCTGGTAAGCGATTCGCTTACTGTTAATACAAGATCAGCATTTTCAATTACTATCCTTTCATAATGATTATTAAGTAACCTTGCCGGAAGGGTATGACTGAACATTTTGTAGTAGTAAATATCTGTCCATGGATCCCTGAAATCAGCGATCCATTTTATCCCCGGGAATCTTTTTTTAAGTTTTAAGCCTATAAGTTGTGTTGAGTGTGGGGGGCTGGTAGTTATTACATGCTTTATATGTTCATCTTCAATAAGTTCAACTGCTTTCTTGTATGCATGCCTGTTCCATCCTCTTCTTGGATCGGGAATAAAGAAGTTACCCCTGATAAAACGCGCTATCCTGCCTTTGATATTATCTTCATTAGTCTTTGCAAAACCTGCAGATGGTACTTTTGATTTGTCTCCTATGAATATCCTATACCAGTCTGTTGCCTTTGTTTTGTATATTCTTAAATTGTCGGATATCTCCTCCTCAAGAGAATAATCAACAGCAGGGTATGCAGCATAATCCGGATCGACAGTCAGAATAACAGGTTCCCACCCGTATTCCGGCAGATACTTTGAAAATTTCAGCCACCTTTGTACACCGGCTCCGCCGCTTGGCGGCCAGTAGTAGGTAATTATCAGAATTCTATTCATCACGGAGTTTTCTGAGGAGGTTCGTTACACTGACCTTCCCAGCTATGATATTCTTCAGGGACTTTACAGGTACTCTTTCCTGAAGCATTGAATCTCGATACCTGATAGTAACTGTTTTGTCCTGTATGGTCTGATGGTCGATTGTTATACAATAGGGAGTGCCTATTGCATCCTGCCGCCGGTATCTCCTGCCGAT
>Ga0272442_10005707_pt1 | contig 16558 bp, 14 predicted proteins | sample SSMForm2O_FD_200262 | JGI IMG/M metagenome (GOLD analysis project Ga0272442, IMG submission 200262) | Marine sediment archaeal communities from Little Sippewissett salt marsh, Falmouth, MA, United States - SSM-Form-2O | ecosystem: Environmental > Aquatic > Marine > Wetlands > Sediment ...
GACGAAATTCTCCTGCGGGTCCGCCGACCCGGCCGCTACCTGGGCTGCGAGGTCAACGCGGTGCAGAAGGAGCCGGGCGCGGTGACCGGCCGGGTGGCCCTGGCCTACCCCGACCGCTACGAGCTGGCCATGAGCTACCTGGGGCTGCAGGTCCTCTACCAGGCGGTGAACCGGCAGGAGGATCTGTGGGCCGAGCGCGTCTTCATGCCGGACATGGACATGCAGGCGGAGCTGGCCCGGGCGGGACGGGCGCTGGAGTCGCTGGAGTCGCGCACGCCCATCGGAGACTTCGACCTGGTGGGCTTCACCCTGCAGCACGAGCTGACTTACCCGGACGTGCTGGCCATGCTCCGGATGGGCCAAATCCCCCTGCGGGCGGACCAGCGCGGAGACCGGGATCCCTTCGTGGTGGCCGGCGGCCCCGGCGCTGCCAACCCCGAGCCGCTGGCCCCGGCCTTAGACGCGGTTTTTTTGGGCGATGGAGAGGAAGGACTGGTGGAGATGGCCCGGATCGTCGGCCGGGGCCGGGCCTGCAAGGCTCCCCGGCAGCAGATTTCAGACGAGCTGGCCAAGACCGCCGGCGTCTATCTCCCCGCTTCCGGCCCCGCCAGGATCGTCCGGCGAAGGCTGCTTGGCGACCTCGACCGGGTGGCGCCTCCAACCCGCCCGGTGCTGCCCTGCTCGGAAACCATCCACGAGAGGTTCACGGTGGAGATCCAGCGCGGGTGCACCCGCGGCTGCCGGTTCTGCCAGGCCGGCATGATCAACCGGCCGGTGCGCCAGCGCCCGGCCGGGTCCATTCTGGACGCCGTCGCCCAGGGCCTCTCAAACACGGGCTACGGCCAGGTTTCGTTCTTGAGCCTGTCGGCGGGCGACCATCCCCGCATCCTGCCGATCCTCGAGGGCTTCTACCGGAGCCACGCCGCCCGGCGGATCTCCGCCAGCCTGCCCTCGCTGCGGGCCGAGACCTTGACTCCCGAGCTGATCGAGCTGGTCAAGACGGTGCGCAAGTCGGGGTTCACCATCGCCCCCGAGGCCGGCAGCGACCGCCTGCGGCGGGTTATCAACAAGCCCCTGACCGACGACGACGTGATCCGGGCCGCCCGGGGCGCCTTCGCGGCCGGCTGGCGGCTGATCAAGCTGTACTTCATGGTGGGGCTGCCCACCGAAACCCCCGAGGACCGGGACGCGATAGTCGAGCTGGTGGCCCGGCTGCTTTTGGAGATCAAGTCCGACGGGCACCGCCCGCGGATCAACGTGGGGCTGTCCACTTTCGTTCCCAAGCCGCACACCCCTTTCCAGTGGGAGCGGATGGTATCCCTGTCCGAGGCCTCCGAAATCCTGGGCGGGCTGCGCCGCAAGCTGAAGCGGCTCTCCGGCGTAAAGACCGGTTGGACCCGCCCGGAGATGAGCTGGGCCGAGGGCCTGCTCTCCCGCGGAGACCGGGGGTTGTTCGACGGCCTTTCAAAGCTGAGCTCGAGCGGCCGGAGCCTGCAGGGCTGGTCGGAGCACTTCGACCGGGAATCCTTCGAAGAGCACTTCGGGCACCTGGATCTGCTGGCCGGGCGCCCGCTGGACTCGCCGCTCCCCTGGGATCACCTGGACATGGGCCCCACCAAACAATTCCTGCTGGCGGAGCGGTCGCGGGCCTACCGGGAGATCACGACGGAGGACTGCACCGGCGGTCTCTGCGGCGACTGCGGCGCCTGCGAAGATGAAGACGCCGCGGTGCGGCTGGACGACTCCCCTTTCGTCCCCCCGGCGGCCGCGGAGCCGGCCGGGGAGGACCGGCCGGCGCGCATCCGGCTGACCCTGACCAAGCGGGGCCGCTGGCGCCACCTCTCCCACATCGACTTCATGCTGACGCTGCGCCGGGCGCTGCGCCGCGCGGGCTGGCCGCTTTTATGTTCCCGGGGCTTCCACCCCAAGCCCAAAATGTCCTTCGGGCCGGCCTGCCCGGTGGGTGTGGAGAGTTACGCGGAAATGGCCGATGTGAGTGTGAGCGGATTTTTCGATCTGAAAGAGCTGCTGGCCGCCCTGGACGAAAACCTTCCCGCCGGAATCGACCTGCTCTCGGGAAAGTTGCTGCCCGGGGATGCTCCCGGCATCCTCAGCCAGGGGGTGGTGGCCCGCTACCGCTTCACCCTCGCCGACCGGATCACCCGGGCCGAGGCCGAGGCCGGCATTCGCACGCTGCTTGAAAAACGCGAGTGGGTGGTCTCGAGGATGACCAAAGGGAAACACCGCAATGTTGATGTACGCGCCAGCCTGCGCTCGCTGGACCTGGATGTCCAAGCGGATGGCCTGGAGGCGGTCTGCGAGCTTCGCCTGGACTCGGCTTCCGCGGCGCGCCCGGGCGAGGTGGCCCGGGAGGCCTTCGGACTCAATCACATTCCCACCGTTCGCGAGGCGGTGTCCATACAACCGGAGGGGAGATGAGCACGACATTGGTCATAAACACGGCCCACGGGGAGCGGCGGGTGGCCTTGATCGAAAAGGGATCACTGTCCGAGCTGTATATCGAGCGCCCCGCCGGGCGCGGCCTGGTTGGCAACATTTACAAGGGCAAGGTGGTCCGCGTGCTCCCCGGCATGGACGCCGCCTTCGTGGACGTGGCCCTGGACAAGGCCGGGTTCTTGTATGTCTCGGACGTGGCCAAGCCGGAATCCGCCTCCGAGCTGGGGCTGGCCATCCAGGACGGCTCCGAGGAGGAAGGAGTCGAAGGGGCCTTGACCGCCGGCGGTTTTCCCGCCGAGGTTGCCCAACCCCGGCGCATCTCCGATCTGCTGCACAACAGCCAGGAGATCCTGGTTCAGGTGGCCAAGGCTCCCATCGGCACCAAGGGCGCGCGGCTGACCACCCACATTACCCTGCCCGGCCGGCTGCTGGTGTTCTTGCCCACGGTCGATCACATCGGTATCTCCCGGCGGATCGAGAGCGAGAGCGAGCGGCGCCGGCTGAAGGACATGGTGGAGAACCTGCGGCCCAGGGACACCGGCTTCATCATCCGCACCGCCGCCGAGGGGGCCGACGAAGAGGCCCTCTACGCCGACATGGATTTTTTAACCAAGCTGTGGGAGGACGTCTCTGAACGGGGCGAACGGGCCGGCGCGCCCTCCCAGCTCTACCAGGATCTCGACCTGATCCGCAGGGCCACCCGGGACCTTTTCACCGCCGAGGTGGACCGCCTGATCATCGACGACGCCGACGAACACAAGCAGCTGCTGGAGTTTGTGCGGACCTTCATGCCCGCCCTGGCCCCCCGGGTCGAGCTGTACTCCGGCAGCGAACCGCTCTTCGACGCCATGGGCCTGGAAGTGGAGATCGGCCGGGCGCTGGACCGCAAGGTCTGGCTGAAGAGCGGCGGTTACATCGTCATCGACCAGACCGAGGCGCTGACCGCCATCGACGTCAACACCGGGCGCTACGTGGGAAAGCACAACCTGGAGGACACCATCACCAAGATCAACCTGGAGGCGGTCAAGGAGATCGTCTACCAGCTCAAGCTCCGCGACCTGGGAGGCATCATCATTATCGACTTCATAGACATGGAGCGGCCCTCCAACCGCGACAAGGTCTTCAATGCCCTGCAGGAGGCCCTGACCGAGGATCGCGCCCGCACCAACATCCTGAAGATCTCCGAGCTGGGCCTGGTGGAGATGACCCGCAAGCGCGTGCGCGAGAGCCTCTCTTCCACCCTGTCGGAAACCTGCCCTTACTGCGAGGGAACCGGGCGGATCAAGACGTGCGCCTCGGTAGGCTACGAGATCCTCCGCGCCGTCGAAAGGGAGGCCCGCGGCCGCAAGGGCGAGGTGGTGGTGATCGCCAACCCCGACGTGGGCAACCGGCTGATCGAGGAGGAGACCGACTCCCTGGAAAAGCTGGAGAAACGCCTGGAAATCCAGATCCGGGTGGACATCTCCGGCGCCTACCACCGCGAGCAGTTCGAGGTGCGCTTCAAGGAAATCTCATGACAATAGGTTCTCAGCATATTCCGGCCGGCCCCGACCGACAGTGGCATACCTGGCTTTCCCGGGCCCTGGGCAACCTTTCACGGGAGTTTGGATAAATTGGTTGGAGGTCGGGGTGATTTCTTGATCCGGCCGGCAAGCTGATCTATACCTTGTAAAACGGGTTGTTAACCAAATGGTGGACGCCAGCATCGTGCGCAAGGCAGTCGAGATAAATCCGAAGCTCCTGGCGATATGCAAGGAGATATCCGCCCAGACCGGCATGAGCCTGGACAATCTGATCAACCTGGCTCTGTATGAAATGGGCAAGCGGCTGGGTTACGTCACCCCGCAGGCCCGCGCGATCCCCCCACCTCCGGGCATCGACCTGGTGGACCGCGCCGAGCCCGCCCCGCGCCCGCGGGGCAAAAAAGCCGGGGCGGCGCCCATCGCCCGGGTGGCTCCGCAGAAGCCGGCCAAGAAACCCTCGCAGGACGTGCTGTATTTCCAACTGGACGACGGGCCGATGAATCCCATCCGCAAGGACGTCTTCCTAATCGGCCGGGGCAGCAAGTGCGATTGCGTCATCCAGCACCGCAGCGTCTCGCGCGAGCACGCGGTCATCACCAAGGAGCGCGGCGGCTGGTTCATCGAGGATCTCAACTCGGCCAACGGCACCTGGCACAACGGCGAGCAGATCGGCAAGCACAAGATCACCGGGGGGGAGGAGCTGCAGATCTCCAACTACCGCTTGCGATTCTCCGTCCGCCCGGGCTGATCAGTCCTCCAATTTCTGCAGTCTTCTCCGTCCCAGCGCCATGGGGATCCAGGCGGCGCCGGCGCCCAGCAGGATCAGTATCGCCAGAGAGGCAAACATCCAGAAGGGCCGGTGGACGGGATTGTCCGGCCGCAGGGGAGCGGTGTAGAGAACGAAGGTGGGATAGAAGCTGGCCAGCAGGAAAACAATTACAAACGACATGCTGGTTATCATGAACACCACCCCGCCGACTCCGGTGGGGATCTTGGCGGGATTCTCGGCGGTGAACCTCGGGTGCAGCGCGCCGATCCCCACTCCCAGGGCGCAGACCCCCAGGGTCATGGCGAGCATCAGGGCCACCGAGACGACCACGAACACCAGCGGAATTCCGATGACCGAACACGACAGCACCGAGAGGAACACCGCCAGGGCCGCCAGGGGAAAAAAGTGAATCATGAGCTTGCTGTGCAGGAAGGCTCTTATACGTACCGGAGCCGACCTGACGATCCAGAACGCCCGGCCTTCGAGGCTCACCGCCGGAAAAACGAAGCGCACCGCGATGCCGGAGATCACCAGCCCCATCAGGACGTGGTTGACGGTGTAGAGAGTGAACCAACTGAAGTTGGCCACCTTCAGGTAGATGAAGTTGAGGACGTATACCGCCGCCAGCGCCCCCAGCAGCAGCAACTGCAGCCACTGGCTGGTGTCGCGCATGAAAACCCGGATGTCCTTGACCAGCAGCGATCCGGTCAGCCGGCCCAAAAGGTTGCCCAGCCGGTCCAGCCAATCGCCCAGAACCCTGCCGCCGGCCGCCGCCCTGGCTTTCCCCGCCCCCATGCGCCAGCGCAGGCGGCCTTCCTGTGCCCGGGCGTAGGCGTTTCTGTACAGGGCGGTGCCCACCCACCCGCTGACGGCCAAAAGCGCTGCGGCGGTGGTCCACACTCCCAGGGCCGGCAGGGCGCCCGACACCGGCTTTTGCACCAGCGTGGGGTATAGCGCCTCGGTCATCCACAGGGTGGGCAAGTAGCGCGACTCGGGTGCGGAGAACATCTGCAGAAATTCCACCAGCGTGCCGAATGACTCCTCTTCCAGCAACTTTTCCGGCTGCATGGCCCGCAGGACCAGGTACAAGAAAACGAATCCGGCCAGTACCATGACGATCAGCAGGTCGCGGGAACGCCGGGCCGAGAAAAGTCTGGTGAGCACCGCGGCAATGATGGCCCCCAGGGCGGCGGGGATCAGGATAAAGGCCGGGAAGAGCAGGGTCACCAACAGGTAGAAGTCCGCCGGGGCCGAATAGACCGCCCCGTAGGCCAGAAAAACCGGCAGGCCGAAGAACACCACCATCCATGAAGCGTGCAGGGTCATCTCCAGAAACCGGGCATAGTACAGCGGGCCCAGCGGCACCGGCGTCGAGAAGAGCAGCACCAGGTCGTCGGACAGGTAGAAGATCGAGAAGGAACTGATGGTGGTGGAGATCAGCAGGATGGAAACCAGGATGAGCAACACCAGCGACATGATCTTGCGGGGTATCAGCACTCCCACCAGCTCCACCTGCAGGCACTGACGCAGAAACCAGGCGGACCCCAGGTAGATGCCCATGGCGAAGACCAGCCCCAGACCGACGAAGAACAACAAGCGCAGGGGATGGCGATGCTCCCGCGTGCGCGCCAGGCGGAGAAACCCCCGGGTCTTGGGCCCCAACAACAGCGAGAAAATGCGCAGCTGCTCGATCAAACTTCGAACCCCTGCAGCGCACGGGTTACGTCGGCCCCCCCGGTCAGCCGCAGGAAAAGCTCCTGCAGCCGGCCGCTCCCATCGTCCCCGGCCTGGCGGCGGATCTCATCCATGCTCCCCTGGGCCACAACTTTTCCCAGGTGCAGGATGGCCACCCGGTCGCACAGCTCCTCGGCGACCTCCAGTGTGTGGGTGGAAAGAAACACCGTGCCGGAGCCGGAGGTGCACAGGTTCTTGAAAATGGTCTTGACCAGCACGGCCCCGCGGGGATCCAGGCCCACCATGGGCTCGTCCACCACTACCAACTCCGGGCGGTGCAGCAGCGCCGCCGCCATGATCAGGCGCTGCTTCATACCGTGGGAGTAGCTCTCGATCAACTCGTTGGTCCATTTTTCCAGCTCGAAGAGCCGCAGGAGCTCCCCGGCGCGCCGGCGGGCTGCGGTCAGGTCCATCCCGTACACCCCGGCGATGAACAGCAAGAACTCCCGGCCGGAGAGCTTCTCGTACAGGAAGGGATGATCGGGGATGTAGCCGATCAGCCGCCGGGTGCGGATGGATTCGGACCCGACGTCCATACCGGCGACCTGCACCCGGCCGGCGGTGGGACGCATCAGCCCTATGATGATCTTCATGGTGGTGGTCTTCCCGGCCCCGTTGGGCCCCAAAAACCCGAACACCTCGCCCCGGCGGACATGCAGGTTCAGGTTATCCACCGCGGTGAAGCTGCCGAAGCGCTTGGTGAGGTCTTCTATTCGTATCATTTGCCTTCCTTTTCCTCCGGGGCAGCGGGGGCCAGCATCCGCAGCAGCTCGGTGGCGTCGATCTCCCCGGCTTCACCGTCCGGCGGCAGTTTCTGGGCGGTCTGGGGATCTTCACGCCGCAATGTCAGGCCGAAGGCGGTCTTTTCCTGCAGAACCGTCCCGCGGGCGTCAATCCAGGTGTCCACCGGCTGACCGGCCAGGGTGCGTCGCAGATGAACCGCCGGCTCCATTTTTTTCCGCACTTTCACGACTTCCAGCCCCACCACCTCGATCTCCACCGGCCGGTTCGACAGGGCCTGGGGATCGAAAACCAGGAACCGGTAGCGCTCTTTGGCCTTCAGCTCGCGCGCGGCCAGGAGTTTCAGGACGGTCAGATCGAACAGCGGCGGCGAGTCCAGCGGCAGCACCAGCCGGCTCTTCTCCGGACCGATCCGGGCCTCGATCACCAGGCGCTTCCCTTCCATGCGCCCCTCGGCCCGGGCCGACAGCACCGCGGACCGGAACTGGAAATTGAACTCCTTCAACATGAAATCCCCGCCGAGATCTGCAGAGAAACGGGAGGTGATCTCCTGGCTGCTCCCCGCCAGGCGCATTTTCAAAAAGGTTTCCTGCTCGATTTCGTATGAGTCTTCCGCCGCCCGGATGCGCGAATGGACGTAGCCGAGCTTCCGGCCCTGACTGTATGCTCCCAGCCACGACTCCTCGTCGGGCAACCGGCCGGTGAAATCGGCGGCGGACAACTCCAACGCTTCGCCGGTCCCGGCACTCCCGATGAACATCGCCCCCATGACCCCCGCCCAGGCGGCCACCAGGAATATCCCCAGAATGTGCCACCCGGCCGGGGACCTTACCGGAGCGTCTGTCTGGATGCTCGCGCGCATCAGGGCACTTCTAGCATCCCGACCCGGTGATCTCAATCCTGGCGAGCTTGACATCTGTACACCTGTTCAGTAGAATGGTGGCCAGCGGAGGGAGGTGTCATGAAGGGGCTGACCGACCGGCAGCAGCAGTTGCTGCATTTCATCGAGGACCATCTGCGCATCCACGGGTTCCCGCCGTCGATCCGCGAGATGGCCGATCACATGGGCATCCGTTCCACCAACGGCGTAAACGATCATCTCAAGGCGCTGGAGAAGAAGGGCTACATCCAGCGGGGTTCGGGCTTCAAATCCCGGGCCATATCGCTGCTGTCACGCGTCAGGCGTGCGCCCGCGCGCCGGCCCGACGAGCCGGTGGTGACCGTGCCGATACTCGGAAGAGTGGCCGCGGGCGTTCCGGTTCTGTCCGACGAGAACTTCGAAGGCTCGGTCAGCCTGGGACGATCGCTTTTGCCCGGCAACCGCAAGCTCTTCGCCTTGCGGGTGCGCGGCGACTCGATGATTAACCGGGGGATCCTCGACGGCGATCTGGTGCTGGTAAACTCGCAGTCGACCGCCGATTCCGGCCAGATCGTCGTGGCCCTGGTGGACGGGGAAGCCACGGTGAAAACCCTGCGGCGGATGAAAAACCAGATCCGCCTGGAGCCGGCCAATGAGAAATTCGAACCGATAGTGATCCGCCGCCAGGACTTCACTCCCGCCTCCATTTTGGGAGTGGTCACGGGAATATACCGCCAGATCTGACCGATCAGTTGACAACATTCTGTCCATCGGATACCTAGGGCCCATGGCATCGGGCCGCAGGATCAATCTGCCGGAAGGCAGCCCCTTCGAACGGGGCGAGCCGGTGCAGTTCCAGTTCGAAGGCCGGCCGGTCGAGGGTTACGACAACGAACCCCTGGCGGTTTCCCTGCTGGCCGCCGGAGCGCGGGTGTTCAGCCGCAGCACCAAGTTCCACCGCCCGCGCGGCCCGGTGTGCCTGCACGGCCACTGCTCCGGGTGCCTGATGCGGGTCAACGGAGTTCCCAACCTGCGCACCTGCCAGACGCACTGCCGTTCGGGCGCGGTGGTGGAGCGGCAAACCGGCTGGCCCAGCACGGGCCTGGATCTGTTCCGGGCGGTCGACCTTTTTTCGGGCGAGCGCCTGGACCACCACGGAATGTTCACCGCCAGCTCGGCGATCAACCGGTTGGCGGGCAGCGTGGTGCGCAGATTAGCCGGCCTGGGCGAGCCCCCCTCGGCCGATCCCCAGAAATCTGTGCCGGTCTCCCGCTTCAAATCCGACGTGGTGGTGATCGGAGCCGGCGTGGCGGGTCTGGCGGCCGGCCGAGCCCTGGGCGAGTGCGGACACAACGTGGTGCTGCTGGAGGCCGAGGAGCACCGCGGCGGACGGCTGCTGGACATGGCCACGCCGGAAGGCTGGAAACAGGCCGCGGCCGAAAAGAACCAGCTGGAATCGGTAGCCGGAATCGAAGTCCACGTGGAGACACCGGTGCTGGCAGTATATCCCGGCGACCCCCTGGAAGTGGTGGCCAGCAACGAGGGCGAGACTCTCTTCATATCCGCCCGGCGCCTGGTGGTATGCACCGGCGCCTATGAGCAGGTTCCCCTGTTCGAGAACAACGACCTCCCGGGGATCTTCGGGCCCCGGGCCCTGGACCGGCTGACCTGCGGGTACGGCGTGGTGCCGGGGGAACCGCTGGTGCTGGTGGGCGACCGGGACGAAACCCTGCGGCTGGCCGCACGGCTTGTCGAGTTGGACGTCGCGTTGGCCGGCGTGGTGACTTCCCGCCGGGACACGCCGGATCTGGAAGCCGTCCGGCGCAAGAACGTGGAGATATTCGAAGACCGCCGGATCGTATGCGCGCACGGCGGCAAGTGGCTGGACCGGGTTGAATTCGCCCCGCTGAATTCGCCGCAACGCGACCTGGTGCTGGACTGCCGCACCTGCGCGGTGGAGGCCCCCGAGGCCCCGGCCTACGAACTGGCTCACCACGCCGGCTGCCGGGTCTCCTTCTCTTCGCAAAACGGCTACCGCGTGGTGGTGAACGACGAGGGCCAGACCAGCAACAGCCAGATCTTCGCCGCCGGCCACGTGACCGGGGCGACTTCGGTTTCCGAGGCCGCCCGCGCGGGAGAACGGGCGGGGCTGGCCTGCGCGCTTTCGCTGAAGGATGACAATAAAATACGCGAGCGGCTGAAGTCGCTCTGAGGTCCCGACCATGGGCAGAACCATAGTGTGCAGATGCGAAGACGTGACCATCGAGGACCTGAAGCAGGCCTTTTCCGAGGGCTACCGCGACCTGGAGTCTTTGAAGCGCTACACCGGCTTCGCCACCGGGTTCTGTCAGGGCAAGTGCTGCCTGGCCCACGCCGCCCGCTTCCTCTCGGCACTCAAGGGCGGCGACGACACCGTGGCCGATCCCACCCGCACCCGCCCGCTGCTCCACCCCACCCCGGCCTCGCGTTTCGCCGGCGCCGCCGAGCCGATGGAGGACGAATGAGAGACCGCGCCGAATTGGTGATCATCGGCGGTGGGATCGTGGGTCTCTCGCTGGCCTACCACCTGGCCCGCATGGGCATGACCGACGTGGTGGTCCTGGAGCAGGGTTACCTGTGTTTCGGCGCTTCGGGGAGAAACGGCGGCGGTATCCGCCAACAGTGGTCCACCGAGGTGAACATCCGCCTGGCCCAGCAAAGCGTGCGCATGTTCAAGCAGCTGGCCCGTGAGACCGGACACAACATCTGGTTCCGCCAGGGCGGTTACCTGTTTCTGGCCCGGGACGCCCGGATCGCCGCCGAGTTGGAAAAAACGGTCAAGCTGCAAAACCGCCTGGGGGTCCCCACCCGGCTGATTTCCCCGGCCATGGCCCGCCGGCTGGTCGAGGGCCTGAACACCGAGGGGGTCGAGGTCTGCTCGTACAACTCCACCGACGGGGTGCTGTTCCCCTGGCCGGCGGTCTGGGGCATGGCCACGGTGGTCCGGAACCTGGGAGTGGAGATCAACACCTTCACCCGGGTAACCGGCATCGACGTCAAGGACAACCACGTGGTCAAGGTAGTGACCGACCGCGGGGCGGTGGCCACTCACCGGGTGGTCAACGCCGCCGGGGCCTGGTCCTGGCAGATCGCCCGCCTGGCGGGGCTGGAGCTGCCCAACAAGCCCTACCGGCACGAGATTCTGGTGACCGAGCCGCTCAAGCCGTTTCTGGAGCCGATGGTTTCGGACCTCTCCGACGGCACTTACTTCTCACAGACCATGCGCGGCGAGATCCTCGGAGGCATCGCCGATCCCCAGGAGCCCTCGAGCATGGAGACCAATTCTTCCTTCCGCTTCCTGGCGCGCATGTGCAACTCGATGATCCGGATCCTCCCGCGGCTGTCGCGGGTGAAGATCCTGCGTCAGTGGGCCGGCTACTACGATGAGACCCCGGACGGACAGCCCATACTCGGCCGGGTTAAGCCCGTGGAGGGCTTCGTCCAGCTCAACGGCTTCGGCGGCCACGGGTTCATGCTGGCTCCGGCGGTGGGCAAGATCGCCGCCGAATGGCTCCTGCGCAAGCAGGATCACCAGATCTTCCACACCTACGACCTGGGCCGTTTCGAGCGCGGAGAAACCCGCAAGGAAAATTTCACCATAGGTTAAGGGGCCTGGGCGTTTTCCAGGGAGGACTCGGGCTCGTCGCCGGGATCGGCGATCTGAATGCCGTCGCGGGTGGTTTCCTTCACCCGGTACATGGCTTCGTCGGCCAGCCGGAGTATGTCGTCGCGGTTGTCGGCGTCGTCGGGGAAATTGGACACGCCGAAGGAAGCGGTGACGCGCACTTCCAGGCCCTCGCTGGCCAGAAACGCCCGCTCGTTGAGCGCCAGGCGCAGCCGGCGGGTTACGTGCAGGGCCTGCTCCTTGGGGGTCTGCGGAAGGATGATGACGAACTCGTCGCCGCCGTAACGGGTGGGGATGTCCACCGTGCGCAGGCTGTTGCGCACCAGGTCGCCCACCTCCTTCAGCAGCTTGGAACCGCACAGGTGGCCGAAGCGATCGTTGACGGTCTTGAAGTGATCCAGATCGAAGAAGATTATCGAGAAGGTCAGCTCGTAGCGCCGGGAGCGCTCGTACTCGGCGGTGAGCATGTCGTGAAGGTGCCGGGAGTTGTACAGGCTGGTCACGTCGTCGGTTACGGTCAGCTCCTGCACCCGCAGGAAGTTGCGGGCGTTCTCGATGGCGATTGCCGCGTAGTCGGCCAGGGAGCCCAGCAGGCGCAGATCGGATTCGTTGAAGGAGTTGGGCTCGGGGTTGACCAGTTCGACCACCCCCAGGACCGTGCCCCGGGAGATCAAGGGAACCGCCACGATCGAACGGGTGTTGAAATTGGTCAGCTCGTCGATCTTCTTGCACCAGCGGTCGTCCTGGTGGGCATCGGCCACCAGCAGGGGCTTGGCCTCCTTGGCCACCCAGCCGGCCACCCCCTCGCCGATCGGCAGCCGGAACTCCTTGAGCCGGTCGGCTCCCTGACCCACGGCGATCTCGAAGTAGAGCTCCCCGCTCTCTTCGTCCATCAGCAGCAGCGACCAGTTATGGGGCTTCATCAACTCGCTGATCTTCTGCATGATGATGGCCAGGACTTCGCCGATGTCGAGGGTGGAGGTAAGAGTCTTGCCGATCTCGTTGAAGACGCGCAGCTCGTCGACCGTGCGCGCCATCTCTTTCAGTAGTTGCTCTCGATCCATCCTTTTTCGGCCCCTCACCCCTAAAGAGTCGCATCAATCTACTCTCAACCGCCCGGGATGTCAAACGATTCCGGCACCGGTTTCTTGACCATCCGGCGGGGATGGCATACGATTTCATACTAGTGAGTGACCAAAATTCCATTCTGGTGCTGGCATCCGCTTCTCCACGGCGGCGTGAGCTCTTAGCGGGCGCGGGAGTGCCGTTCTCGGTTCAGCCCAGCGACGTCGACGAGAAACGCGCCGCCTCGGAAGACGCCGAGGAATACACCCTGCGGGCCGCCCGGTTGAAAGCCAATACGGTCGCCGGGAGCCAGCCGCCGGGCACCTGGGTGCTGGCCGCCGACACGACCGTGGTCCTGGACGGCACCGTCCTGGGCAAGCCCAAGAACGAGGCGGATGCCGCCAAGATGCTCCGCCTGCTCTCCGGGCGCCGGCACCGGGTATTGACCGCCGTGGTGCTGATCCAGGCCGGCGGCGACGAGCCCATCGAGCTTCTCTGCGAAACCAGCGTCTGGTTCCGCCCGCTCGACGCGGCCACCATCCACGAATACCTGGCCAGCGGCGAGCCTCTGGACAAGGCCGGCGCCTACGGGATCCAGGGCCGCGGAGCCATGCTGGTCAGCTCGATCGAGGGCTCCTACACCAACGTGGTCGGACTGCCCCTGGCGGAGACCATGCAGCTGCTCGCCGAGGCCCGGGTGTGGCGGCCGCGACTCGAGGAGCAGCAAGCCGTAACCGGAGGTGCCCGATGAAGATCACCCCGATAGACATCCGCCAGCAGCAGTTTTCCAAGAGCTTTCGGGGCCTGGACCCGCGCGAGGTCGACTCGTTCTTGAACCTGGTCAGCGACGAGCTGGAGACGGCCCTGCGGGAGAACAACGCCATCAAGGAGGAGATCGCCCGCGCCAACCGGATCGTCGAGGAGTACCGCGAACGCGAGCGCGCCCTGAAGGAAACCATGATCACCGCCCAGAAGATCACCGACGACATCAAGGAGAGCGCCCGCAAGGAGGCCGAGGTGATCCTTTCCAGGGCGGAGATCCAGGCCGAGAAGATCATCCACGCCGCCAACGACCGGCTGGTGAAGATCATCGAGGACATCAACGAGATGAAGCGCCAGCGCGAACAGCTGCACGTGTTCCTAAACGGGATCATCGAGTCACACCGCAAGCTGCTGCATGAAGTGGACGAGGAAAAGACCGAGGCGCTGTTCTTGAGCGTGGAGGAGCTGCGCCAGCGCCGCGCCCGCCTGCACGCGGCCATCCAGGAGGCCCTGGAGGCCCAGGCCAACCTGCTGGGCCTGGAACGCGACGAGGAGATCTCCGACCTGCGCGAGGAGGTCGAGCGGCTCCAGCGCCTGCGCACCAACCTGCTCTCCCGCCTGCAGGGCGCCATCGATACCCACTCCAAGCTGTTGGAAGCCCGCGAAGAGGCCGAGTCCCGCAGCCAAGGCTTCAAGGTGGAGGAGAACCTCAAGGTCCTCAAGCGCCCCCAGCCGGAGAAACCCGAGGAACAGGAAGAAGCAGAGCAGGAAGAACCGTCATCCCAAGAAGAAGCCGAAAGCAGTTGAGCCTCCCACCGTACCTGCAGCAGGAGAAATCGGGTACGTTGCTCCTGCACCTGAAAATCCAGCCCAACGCCTCGAAAAGCGCCATAGCCGGCCAGCACGGCCAGCGCCTCAAAATCCGCCTGCAGTCCCCCCCGCAGGACGGCAAAGCCAACCGCGAACTGATCCGCTTCTTGTCCAAGACCCTGGGCATCAAGAAATCCTTCGTCGAGCTGATCCGCGGCCAAGCCTCCCGCGACAAAACCGTCCGAATCACCGGAATACCAGTTGATCAACTGGTCAGCCTGGTATCCAAATCATGATCGCAGCGTTTTTTGCAGTCCTCGGTGTGTTGAGGGCGTCCGCGTCCGCGTCCGTGTTGTTGTTCCTCCTCCTCCTGGCACCGCCCCCTTTGGACTCCCAAACCCAATCCACCCACTTCGTCTTCCACCACCGAAAAGCCCAGGCCCCCGCCGCCTCCGGCCTGGCCCGAAAATCCGACGACCTGCGCCGGCGGATCCTCTCCGATCTGGGCAGCGACCGGCCCGACAAGACCCGGGTGTATTTGGCCCTGGACGTCGCCGACATGCGCCGGGTGGCCCCCGAGGGCGTGAGAGTGCCCGCCTGGGCGGCGGGCATGGCCTTCCCGCGCATGAACCTGATTCTTTTGAAGCTGACCACCGGTTCGGGAAGCGCCACCGACGTGGACCGGGTTTTCGCCCACGAATTCTCCCACGTGGCCCTGGACCACGCGGTGGGGTTCAAACCCCTCCCCCGCTGGTTCAAGGAGGGCTTCGCCATCTACCAGTCGGGGGAATGGTCCTTCGGCCGCACCCGCGCCCTGACCGGCGGCGTGGTGTCCGGCCGACTGTTCTCGCTGGAGGCGCTCTCGGAGCGTTTTCCCACGTCGGTTCGCGACATCGAGCTGGCCTACGCCCAGAGCATCGACTTCGTGAGTTTCCTCCTGGGCGAGTACGGCCCCCGGCCTTTCAGGCGGATGATCGGGCTTTTGGCCTCGGGCTGGGACTTCTTCCTGGCCCTGGAGGAGGCCTACGACGACGGCCTTTTCGCCATAGAAGAGGCCTGGCACCGGGATCTCAAGATGCGCTTCACCTGGATCCCCCTGCTCACCGGTACCGCCACCCTGTGGTTTTTGGCGGCGGTGGTTTTCATCCTGGCCTACGTGAAAAAACGCCGGCGCCGGCTCGAAGCCATGGAAAAGCTCGACGACGAAGAGGGGCCTTGAATCCCTCCAAGAGGATGTGGTACAGGGTTTAGTCCGTACCCTTGGTACCATGCCATCCACGCGGAGGGTGTCTCGATGAGCGACGATCAGAGAAACCCCGACAATACCAATGCCTCCACACCGCCCGATAAAGATCAGGGCACCGAAGCCCAACCCGGGGAAATGGAATCGGCCTCCGCCGAGGCTTCGGCCGACAGGCCGGCCGAAGGTCCGGCCGACAGGCCGGCCGAAGGTCCGGCCGAAGAGCAGCCTGTGCCGGAGACGGCGGCGGAGGTTCCGCTGCCCGAGTCTTCACTCGAGGAAGACGTAGACATCACAACCGAGGAACCAGCCTCCGCTGAAGCTCCGGCTGGCGAGCCGGCCGATGAACCAGCCCCCCTGGGGGCCGAAGCCTTGGCGAAGGCCCCCGAGGTGCGCCTGAGCCAGGACGCCGTCTCCGAGCCGCTGCCCTTGCCGGGCGGGCCGGGGAGTCACCCGGCGCCATTCGACCCGCGCCAGGCCCCGGTCTGGCAGGCGCTGCTGGCCGAGTACGAGCAGGAGATCGCCGCCATCGGCGAAGTGCCCGCCGCGGCGGTTCTCTACTATGAGGCCGGCAAGATCTGGGAAGAGAAGCTGGCCCAGCCCGAAAAAGCCTGGAGCTTCTACAAGAAGGCATTCCAGTTGCAGCCCAAGCTCACCCCCAACATCTGCGCCGCCGAGCGTTTGGCATCCCAGGTAGGCAACTGGCACCTGGCCATTCAGATCCTCGAGTCGGAGATCGAGGCCACCGACGACCCCCGGGAGAAGGCCTACCTCAGCCTGCGCCGCGGACAGATCCTGGAGGAGAAGCTCGGCAAGGCCGAAGAAGCCCGGGAAGCCTATGAGTCGGCCGCGCAAGTGGCCCCCGACAATGTGGAGGCCCTGAAGCAGCTCGAGCGGCTGTGCATCTCCACCGGCGACTGGAAGACCGTTTTGA